>SESC01000364.1_pt1 | contig 16699 bp, 11 predicted proteins | sample 3171431 | NCBI WGS metagenome assembly SESC01 (sample SAMN06051868, study PRJNA518727) | freshwater metagenome | biome: subpolar coniferous forest; feature: holomictic lake; material: water; isolation source: holomictic Lake 227, 8 m depth | place: Canada: near Kenora, Ontario | collected... | reverse complement strand
TAGTGAACTCCATACTCCAAATCTCACTCCACCCATCAGACTAAATACCCCCGCCCGCAGAACATCGTCGCGCACGTGGAGATCCCCGTCAAGCCCGGGGTCCTCGACCTGGACGCCATGTACACGCGGCTGAACCTGCACTGCACGTACCAGAAGAACATGTTCCCCGGGCTGATCTACCGGCCGCACGCGTCCCCCGTGGTGCTGCTGTGCTTCTACTCGGGCAAGGTGGTGATCACCGGGGGGCGGACCGTGCGCGACGTGCACGAGGGGTGGCGCCGCCTGTGGCCGACGGTCAAGGTGTTCATCAAGCGGGACGAGACCGCGATGCCGCCGCCGCAGGACGAGACCGCGCCCCCCCCCGCCGTCGTGGAGTGGACGCCCGAGCCCGTCAAGCACGCGGCCTTCAAGCCGCTGCAGGAGCACCTGGAGCGGAAGCGAAAGCAGGCGGAGGCCGAGGCGGAGGCGAGGCAGGCCAAACGGGCCAAACGGGCCGTCACCGAAGCGTCATCATCGACTGGACCGCGTCCGGCGGCATGACCGACAGCGGGTGCGCCAGGAGCTGGAGCCCCCCCGGGCACTGCACGCGCACCGAGTCGAGGATCCGCCGGTCGGAGCCGCTGACCGCCTCGTACAGCCGCGACGGCGTGGTGGAGGACGGGACCAACCGGTCCGCCTCGGACACCCCCCCGTGCTGCAGGGCCTCCACGATGACCTTGCTGCAGAACGTGGCGCCCACCGCGTCGGACGGGCGGTCGCAGCAGCAGCCGCAGGACGCCCCTAGGCGAAAGAAGGAGCAGTACATCCCCCGCGAGTCGAAGCCCCAGTCGTTCCGGCTCGCGCTCACGCAGAACTGGAAGCAGAGGCGGTACGCGCGCCCGCTCACCAGCAGGGGCACCAGCTCGTAATGGGGGTTCGAAAGGGTGCGCGCGCGGAGCCCCGCGGTCCTGCCCGCTTGGATCGAAAAGGACACCCCCCCATCGAATATGAGCTCGGCGTGGCAGAACTTGTGCCGGCTCACGCACGCGGTCAGCCGGTTCAAGCCATCGTCGTCATCGGGCGCGAGCCGAAGGAAGGCCAGCGTAATCACGCGATCGCGCCTGTCCATGGCGCGCTGCAAGGGCAAGGAAACAGCAGAGAAGACGCCCTCACTCATACCCCCAAATTCACTCACGCACCAAGCGCCTTCTTAAATCGGCGCAAGACCGAGGCGCATCATCAACCCCCCTAAAAGTCGTAGTCCAAGTTGGGGATCCGCCGCCCCGAGCGCAGGACCCGCGCCGCCGAGGACGAGAGCCCCGCATCACTACACTCGCCCCGCAGCTTCTGCAGGCGCACCCGCACGTCCTCCGCACGGGAGGCGATGGAAGCGGTGCGAACCGGCTCGCCCTTGGACGGCCCACCACTGACGGTGCGAACCGGCTCGCCCTTGGACGGCCCACCGCTGACGGTGCGAGCCGACTCAGGCCTGGAGGAGGGGGCGCGATTCATAAACCTCCGGATCCGGTCGTCGACGCGAGCCTCCAGCTCCTGCTGCGACACGTACGTCGGCTCGGCGTCCACGCTCTCCAACGGCTCGGGCGCGGACTCCGGGGCCTCGGCAGAGGCGGAAGCCGTCTCCGCCCCGAGCACCGAGGCGGGAACGTAGCGGATCCCATGGGCCTCCAAGTACGCCGGCGGCCCGCCCACCACCATACCGGGGGGCACCGCGGCGGCGGCCGTCTGCAAACCCGCCATCGGCGCGTCAATAAAGTCAATGATACCAATGTTGTTGCCCAAAGCGGCGCTCAAGGGGATACTGCGGTCGTTACGGGGGGCTCTTGACATCTTTGCCTGCGCGGACCCCGTTCCCCCCCGCTTTAATACTGGCGACACCCCCCGCTGTCTCGCCGCCAAGCGGCACCCCCACGTCTACACGGAGCTAAAACCGAACAACCTCGTCCACAGGTAGATCAGAGCAGCGAAAACGAAGGCCACGAAAACACCCCGCTCCACGTATACCCCCATTGGCCAGAGCAAGGGGAATGGAAGCGAATAAATAGGCGCACCTGCTAGACCAGGCCCAATCCGCTCCCGCTCGGCAGCTCCGTCTGCACCGAGAAGTCGAAGAATGGCTCCGCCCCATCGGAGTCGGGTGCAACCCCGAGGCGCTCGATCCAACCATCGTCGAAATCGTCCAGGGAAGGGAGAAACGCAATGTCCCCGTCCACCTCCACATGCACCACGCAGGCGGCGAGGCCCTCCACGATCGCCTCCTCCTCGGCACCCATCACCACGTCCGCGCCCGCCGTCGACACCGCCTCCTCCTCCTCCGCAGCGGCGACCGGAACCTCCGCAGCGGCGGGCACGTCCAGCCCAAACACCCCCACGGGGCCACCGTCGCCGCACTGGTTCAGCCGCAGGAGCCACTGCCGCAGCTTCATGACCACCAACTCGTGAACCCGATGGGCCAGGGGCGCCACCGCGTCGATCGCGGCATCGTCATTGCCGATGTCCGGAAGCACGGAGTAGGAAGGCACCTCCACGCCCTGCGCCCGGATGTACCTCTCGTAGATCCCGACGTACGCCTTGGGCTCCTGCACCATGAGCACGTTGAACACGTCCGAATAGATCCGCCTCGTCCAGACGAGGATCTTGCGCATCCGAAACACCGAGTCGCCGAAGAGCGTGCGGACGGCCCCCAGCGTCTCCACGTTGGGCAGGAAGCGCATGTACCGCCCCGGCAGATGCTCCGGCAGAGGCGCGTCGTACATGGCGTGCGCGATGAAGAAGTGGCGCACCCCCGCCACCGAGTCGTTCACCACGTGATCGCTCAGCCAATTATCATGCCCCCCCCGCCCCCGCGCCCTGGGCAGGCTGTTCCGGCAGACGGCGTTGAGGGTCCGCTGCATGAACGACCTCCTCGACTGGTCCAACAGGCTGGGGTCCACGTCCATCCAGAACGAATTCACAACCAGCTTGACCACCTCCGAGAGCGGCGTGTTGCGCACCAGCCCCCCCTCCAGGATCATGCGCAGCCGACGCATGGCGGGAGCGGGGTCCATGCCCGGAAGGCATACGGCAAGGTGCTTCTCGAACGTGTTCATGAGGGCGGCGACGACCGCGACGGACACGAAGGTGCTCCGTATTGCCGACAGCTCCTCCCGGTGATACGAAAGGAAGGAGAGCGTCTGCCCCACGGGGATGAGCGGCGGGTAGGTGGGAAACAGCACGATGTCGTAGTAGCCCGGGTTCATGTCGATCATCTCCAGGTAGCTGCACATGTAGCTCGTCATGAGACGGTAGATCCGGTACCCCAGATACCGAGGGCTGGCGTAGCTGTGCGACACGGAGGCGAACCACCGGCTCGTCATGAGCATGCGCTCCGCCCCGACGCCCGCGACGGACTTGGCGGCGATGTAGCGGCACAACCGCCCCGCGTCCTCCGCAAGCAGCTCCCGAATGACAACCCCCCTGCGATTGGCGTAGTCGATGCGCGCCGACCGAACGCAGAAGAGAAGGAGCCGCATCGTCTTGACCCAGTGCTCGGCCTTGACCTCCTGGGTCGCCAGGGCCCCGCCCCGAACGGGCTGGAGAAGGGACGTCCACTCGTTGAACACCTCGTCGGAGCGAAGGAGCGAGGCGGGCGCCCCAATCGCAAAGCCAGCCGTCGCCCAGTCCATGACGGGGCGCAGCAGCGTCTGCTCCTCGTGCGTCAGATCCACGATGGGGAGCCGATGCGAGTAGGCGCGCAGCTCCGCGTCGCGCTCATCCGACCAGCGGCCGTGCATGCCCAGCACCAGCCGCACGCCCACGCTGCCCAGCGACGTGGCCCAGTTGTAGTAGTAGGTGAGCCAGACCGCGCCAAAGTGGTGCGCCAGCAGGCCCCCCAGAGGCAGCCCGCGCCGAAACGCGTCGTAGAGGTCCGTGTGGCTCAGCCGCGCGACGGTGTTCGGGAAGTCGAGCCCCGCGAGGGTGTCGTCATCCTCCAGCACGGCGTGGCAAAACTCAACGACGCGGTACATGGTGGCCCCGCCGACGTCCGCCAGATCCTCGTAGAGGCCGTGGAACACCGCGCAGTCGTCGAGCGTGTCCGCGGGGGGGTACGGCTGGGAGTACGTCGGATCCAGGGTCAGCCGCGCCGCGAGGTCGCAGAAGGCAACGGGGGCATACGACGGCACCCGCAGGAACGGTCCGTGCCTGCGAACCAACGGATCCCCAGGGTACCCCGCGACGTACTTGTTGCAGTGGGAGGAGGCCTCGATCACGTTCCGGACCAGCGTCTGGGCGTGCGCATCGACCTCGCCGATGGCCGACAGCGCCGCGCGGACCCGGGTGGAGCAGTACTGCCGATGATCCACGCAGCCGAGCCCGCAGTGGCGCATGGCGTTGCGGTAGACGTACGCGGTGGTCGCATACCGCCGCTTGAGCACCTCCTTGCGACGGAGGGTGAACGCGGCGTAGTCCCGCACGAAGTCGAGGGTGGTGCGACCGAGCTCCGAGATGATCTCCACCGGCACCATCGCCAGCCGATCGTCGCTGGCGGCGGGCCCGATCGTGGAGAGGACGGCGCGAAACGTAACGTTCAAGGCCAGCCCACTGCGGATCACCGCGGCCTCCAGCGGGGTCCGTTCTTGGTAGATACCACACCGCTCGTGGCACACGACGGACGCCGTGAGGATGTGAACCGCCATGCTCCTGCACTCCAGCCCGCTGATATGACTCGAGCTCAGCGAAGTGCCGAAGCGGTACAGTAGATCCGAGACCGCAGCGACGCGCTTCTCCGACAGGATGCAGCTCTGAACGTAAAAGAAGTCCTCGCTGCCGCAGGAAAAGGGGATCAGCCGCAGCCAAAAACATTCGCAGCGAATAAACAAAAAAAGGCCACCAATGCTCCAGCGCCTCGGAGATAGTCGGGAACGCAGAGTAAATTTCTACCAAGGACGCAGGAACGCGAGTGACGACCACATCGATCACGCGCCTCTTGTGCGAACGCCGCCTCGCCAGAAGCTTGGCGTCCGACATGGAATCAGATGAGCGCCTGCCAGCGATCGGCGTCAGCAAAAGGGCAAGCAGCAGCAGCAGCAGGGGCGCACTTGACAGGCAGCGAGGGCGACGAAGACTCCGTGGCCATGGAAGGGAAGGGAAATTTCAGAAACCGCGAAATCCAAACCCGACCAAATACCCAAAATTAAAAACGTTTTAGCCTACCAAGAACGCCCCTGCCCAGCGTTTTCCCGTGTAAACGCCCCGCCAAACCCAACACGGGGCACCCACCCATTTTAAAATGAGGAATAAAAATAAAGGGGCCACCCCAGATATTTGCTAACAAGAACGAAATGGCGCCGGCGCTCCGCACCGAGAACGAAATGGCGACGCCACCCCGCACCACGACCGGCGAATTCCTTCGACGCCACACCCCAGCGGTAATTTCCACCTCGCCCACGAGAAAAACAAAGCGTATTTACCAAACCAAAATGCAGAGAAAAACAAAGCGTATTTAGCGACGCGCAAGGAATCAAAACAAAATGCAGCGAATGCGCAACGTCCTTGGTAGAATACTGTTTTCCAAGAAGAGGAGGGGGAGCCTGCTCGCGCCGCACTCTGACGAGGAACTGCTGACGCCCGAATCGCAGAGCCGCGACGCCAAGGCCGCCGAGATCCGGAGCACGGACGGGGCGTGCTTCGAGCGCATGGACTTCGACGGCGCCGACGAGTTCGTCCACCTGCTGCAGCTCGCGCTGGAATACGACGCCCCCATCTTCACCCTGGAGGACACCACGGCCGCCCTGCTCCGGCGGTACGGCCACAGGCTCCACCCGGGGGAGATCCGCGGCATCCTCTACCACTCGACGTTCCTGGACAAGTCCGGCCGCTACATCAGCAGCGCGACGGTGGAGCGGGCGGTGACCGCGGTCCACCCGACCGTCGCCGTCTGCCACTCGTGGAGCCAGCAGCAGAACGCGGCGTACGTGTGCACCATGATGGAGCAGGACTTCACCGTGATCGGCCACGTCTCCCCCGCGGTGCTGACCAGGCAGCACCAGGCCTTCACCATCGCCGTCGCCCACCCCTTCGCGCTGGGGTGGATGATCGACCCGGCGAAGCCCATCATCCGCCAGGAGCTGCTGGGGCGCGACCCCAGGAGCGTGCCGAGCGTGGACATGGACTCCATCGGGTTCAACACCGTGGACATGGGCAACATCCACCCGATGGGGCTGCTGGAGGCCCTGCGCATCTGGCTCGAGGCCCCCGGGTGCGTGCGGCGGCTCGACGACAGCCTCCGCGCCGCCTTCGAGCGGGACCGGGAGACCCTGAGCACCCCGTCCGAGGAGTCCCTCGCGCTCTTCACGGACTTCGCCCGCCTCCACGTGGACCCCCGGGTCGTCCGGGCGGTGATCGACCACATCTGGGCCGACACGAGCTTCATCCCCGGGGGGAGCGCGACGCTCAAGGGGATGATCTGCGTCAGCCCGAACCTCCGCGCCCTCAGCATCAGCCCGGGCATCCTCCAGCGGATCGTCGGCAACGCCGTCCGGGCCTGCACCCACGTCAAGGCCTGCGTCGAGGCCCTGGAGCTCGAGGAGGCGCAGCGGACGGCGCGCAACATCAACCTCACGGGGATGTCCCCCAAGTCGGAGGTGGAGCTGGTCAGGGGCGCGCCCACGGGGGCCACGCTGCTCTTCGTCCCCAGCCGCGCCCGGTTCCTGTCGTCGCACGAGGGCAAGGTCCTCCTCAACGGCGTCAGCACCAACTTCGTCTGGCGGAACGACTTCCTCTCGGTCTACACGTCGACCAAGCCCCGCGACCCCGCCACGGAGCACCTGGCCATCAACGCCCTCCACCACCCCCAGAGCCCGAGCAAGCTCCACCTCAACATCCTCGGCATGTTCCTGAGCCCGGAGACGGAGCGCATGCTCCCCCGCCAGCACGGCAGCCCCATGTCCCGCGCGGACCACGAGTGGCTCGCGATGCTGACCACGGGGATGCCGGAGTTCGGGCGCATCATCCTCGACGCCATGGTCAAGTCCAACGCGGCGCAGCAGATCAGCCCGGACGACGCCCGGGGGGGCATCACGCCGGGGTACGTCCTCCTCAACGGCACCGCGGACGACCCCTACGCCACCCGGGGGGGGCGCTGCGACACCGCGGAGGAGCTGGCCGCCACCCTCGCCGAGGAGCGGTTCGACCGCCTCTACACCTTCCGCGGCGCCACCCACGCCCGCTTCATGGGCATCGTCGCGACCACCATCTCCTACCCGGACTTCGAGCCGGAGATGCGGGAGAGCGAGTGGTGGTCCCCGATGCTCCACGAGATGATGTGCCGCCTCCAGGACGAGCACAACGAGCTGGCGTCGACGCGCCACCACCGGGAGCTCGCCGCGGTCATGCGGGCGTGGGCCAACCGGATCGAGTTCACCTTCGTGCAGGAGCCGACCTACGTCCCCCTGTTCCCCGGGCGCAACCCCGTCGCGTACCCGGCCAAGACCGCGAGGATCATCCGGGAGATGCTGTGCGCGACCCACCACGTCCTCAAGGAGCACTACGAGCGGAAGGCGGACCCCATCCGCGCGGCGACGAACAAGCCCCCGCGGGGGTCCCTCATCTTCTGCATGATCCTCGCCGACTGCTACCGGTTCGCCCAGGACTTCCCGCTGGAGCCGGAGCAGAAGGTGACGTGGACCCGGGTCCGCGAGCTCCAATCGAGCCAGCTGGCGCCGACCGGGGGGCCCACCTTCTGGGGCCAGTTCCTCTCGGACGTCGCGGACCGCGTCAACGACCCCGCCCACACCCGGCTCTACATGCCCTCCGTCCAAACCAGGCAAGGCTTCCCCCACACCGCGTGGACCTCCATGCGGGACGTGCGCACGCGAAAGTGATTTTTTATTTATTTACACGAGCGCAGGCCCTGCTGGTTCCTGCGCAAGGACCCCCACCCCACCGAGAGGACGCGGTGCCAGCGCCGCAGCCAGGTCTGGGCCGCCAAGGAGCGCCAGGCGGAGCGGGCCCGCACGATCCCCGTCCGGCTCAAGCCCATCTAGTTCGTCCCCGTCCGGCTCAAGCCCATCGAGTTCGTCCGCGCCGGGTCCCCGAAGAAATCCTCCGTCACCGTGGCGCTCCGGCTCAGCATCCGCCGCATGGCCCGCCGAACCCCGTCGCGGCGGTGATCAAAACCGGGCGCGTCGGCTCGCGCCCCCGCCGTCCCCATCGTCCCCGCGCTGCCGGCGCCTGCTGCCCCCATCAGAGCTGCCGAGAGGGGGCCAGGCATCGGCTTGCGATCCGCCGCCGCCGCCGATCCCCCGCTGGACGACGGAGGCCCATCGCGGCGAACATTGACCGCGCTCGCCACCAGGCGGAGGCGCGGCGACTCCCGGTGGACCCACACCGACGGGCGCGCCACCCCCGACAGCGAAGACCCCGCCGCCTGTTTCCACCCCGTTCCAACCGATTGAACCTCCTCGAACAGCGTGTGCAGCATCGCATGCGCCCGCTCCAGCTCCGAAGCGTCCCTGTCCCTCCCCCGCGCCGCATCCGGGCGCGACCGGGCCACCTCCCACTGCCGCGTCGGAACCGGCTCCTCCCATGCTTCGGTCCTCCGCGTCGCCCCAGGCGTGACGAACGCGGCCAGGAACAGGATAGGGAGGAGAAGGCAGGAAGAGGGAGTGGTCCCATACGGGTGGGATGATCGATCCATCCAGCGCGGACACAGCATCGCCGTAGTCGCCATCGGTAGTAGCGCCCGCCCCGCCCGCCCCGTGCTTAAATAACGAAGCCGCCACCGGCGCTCGGCAGGGTCCCTCAGGCGCCTGCTGCCCGTGGAGCGCGCCGAAGGACACGTTGTCGTAGCCGAAGGGGAGCAGGGACGTCGGGGTGTAGCGCAGCGAGTCCGCGGCGGGGATGCGGAAGGAGTCGACCACGATCGGCTCGGGGCCCGGCTCGGGCGCCATCGGCTCGTCGGGGCAGCACCCCTGCATGGCGATCGCCGAGAAGAGCTCGGACTCGGCGCTGACGAGCACGGGCCACCGCTCGCCCCGCAGGCCCGCGCCCTCCTGGAAGCAGAGCACGCGCGTGATGTGCCGCGCCGCGTTGCAGACGACCACGAGCAGGTTCGCGTAGTGATCGACCTGCGCCGGGTCGAACCCCCCGCCGTCCATCACCTGCCAGAGGTGCGAGGCCATGTCCATCGCCCCGCCGAGGAGGCACAGGAACTCGTCCCAGGAGACGGCGCAGGGGGGGAAAAGGGCCAGCGGCGAGCGAATCACCGCCCGGAGCGCCCGGTGCCCCTCGAGCTGGAGCCGGTGGAACCCCGCGCGCGCCCCGAAGTGCGCGAAGACGGACGAGTCCCCGCCGTAGAGCCCGATGCTGGCCTCGAGCTGGTCCGAGAGGAGCAGGCGCAGGTCCGCGCACCCGTGGGAGAACAGGGCCGGACTCATCACGACGCGGAGGAAGCCCGACCAGTCGCTGCAGTACGCGGGCTCGCGCAGGGGCAGGCTGTAGCAGCGGATGTCGTCGGCGCGGATGCAGCGCGTCCGGTCGAAGAGCAGGACGTCGAGGACGAAATCAACGGGGGTCATGTGGTACGGCGCAATGGTTGGTGGAATCGGTGGAAACGACACAAACGCGAGGGTTTATATGGACAAACGGCACCGGCGCGGGGTTTGACACGATTTGAAACACACACCGATTCATTCAAACCCACACGGGCTCACGAGCCGGGTTCAGTCCCTTTTCGTTACCCCACAGACCACCCTACCCCCGCGGGCCATCTGAAAGTCCTCAGGGAACACCCACGTCCCCCCAGCTACATCCAACAGCAGCTGCTTGTACGCGTCGCGCTCCTGCTCCACGCCACTCACAGGATCCGTCCCGTACTTGCCCTGACAGTACTGGATGAACTGCTTCATCTCAGTCGTGAACGTACCGTCCCAATCATCTGTCTGCTCCGTTGCCATATTCTCGACGATGGCAACGAACAATGCACATTTATACAGCCAAGAGGACGGCCCGGGGTTTGACACGATTTGGAAAACAGGCGCCAACACGCGCCGATTCATTCAAACAACGCCGACACCAAAGGCCGGATCACGGCCCTCCCCTGACAAACGACAACAGGATCACGCGTCCAACACCGACACGGACCGGCCCAGCGCCCCCGCGCCTCCCTCGATCGCCGCCTCCGCCGCCGGGCAGATCGGAACCACCGCCGCCACAAACGACTCCCACGTCCAGCCCTTCCCGGCCTCCACCACCTCGGCGACGCGCTCCTCCACCGACTCCGCATCCGTGGCGACGGCCGAATCGAGGCGCTCCTTGACGCGCTCCCCGTAGCCCGCAACGTCGCCCGTCGACCCCGGGATCGGCTCCGCGTTGAGAACCGAAGCGTTGAGCTCCACCTTCTTGGCCACCGCCTTGTGGATCCCCGGAATCCTGCCCACGTACTGGAGGTGGCGAACCAGGGGCCCCGCCATCACGTACTTCTCCCCGTCCACGACCTTGTTGAGCTTGGGCTCGCCGAGGGGCCTGAGGTAGTGCGGGCAACCCCTGAAGCAGCAGCGCGTCGTAAAGAGCCCCGAGCTCGTGAGGGCCAGCTCCTCCCGCAGATCGACGCCGTAGACGGCGTGGAACTCGTCGATGTACGCCGCCGGGAACGGGCGAGGAACCCCGGCGTGGGCCACCGTGGCCCCCTTGATAAACGTCTCCTCCAGGCGGCCGTCCCACAGCAGCTGGGCGTCCCGGCGGAACGACGAAACGGCCTGCGCCCCGCCCCAGCGCTCCATGTCCAGCGCCGTCGCCGGCTGGTCGAAGCACAGGACCGCCGAGCGCTTGGCATTGTTCTTGACCTGCGCCGTGTGCAGGACGCGAACCAGCAGCTCCGGCTCGCCGAAGATCGAAAAGCCAGCGGCCGGCGGCGTCCTGGCGGCGAGGGTCCCGAGCGCATCCATCACCCGGTCCACCATCTCCGCGTGGAACTGGAAGTGCGCCGTCGAGAACGCCTGGCGCACCGTGTCGTCGTGGAGCTCCACGGTGCACCCGAGATCCGCCAGAGTGACCTTGGCGGAGCTCTTGATGAAGTCGGCGACCAGGGCCGCGCGCGCCTCCTTGAGGCAGGGGTACGCCGCCACCAGCTCCGCCGGCGAGGGCAGGCGAACCTGCTGCTCAAACCACTGCGCCGCCGTGAGCCCCACACGCCCAAGCTTGAACTTGAGCGGAACCGCCATGCGATGGAACAGCTCCGTAAAGAGGGCCAGGCGGTAGCGGGGGAGCTCCCGGACGACCATGGCACGGTCCTCGTTGGAGCCCGACGTCAGCAGGAAGAGACCCAGGACGAACTTGGTGAGGTGCTCGCACTTGAGGTGCCTGTCCTTCGCGTCCGTGGCGAGACAGAGACGGAAATCGTTGGTGCGAAGGACCTCCAGGTAGCGGCTCAGGCTCCCGCCCGTGGTGCAGTTCTCCGGGTACGTCTTGCGGTAGGCGTCGAGGGCCACGGCGAGGAGCTTCCGATTCTCCGGGGCCAGATCGCACTCCAGCAGGTGCGTCACCAGCGACCCCACCGTCGCGGCGATGGACGACTCGTCCCGAAGAATGGGGCACCGCGTCGTGAGGAACGTCGCCGCCATGTGGGCCACCCCGATGGCGCACGTCTCCGCGTGGAGCACCGAGTTGGGGAGAATCAGCCCGTGGTTGACGACGTCCGGCCCGACGAACTGACCGTGGCGCGACTCCCACGCCGGCACGTCCGGCCCGCTCCTGCGCCCGACGACCTCGCAGAAGCGGCCCGACGAGGGGAGGCAGTCGGTGTAGGGGTCGTTCGACTCCATCAGGAAGGCCACGTCCTCCAGATCGAGGTCGTCGTACTCGTCGTCATTCATATCGGTGTAGTTGGGCTCGCCAAAGAGAAGCACGGCCGTATCCACCTTGCGCAAGGTGGGGACCCCGACGACGTGGAGGAGCCACGGGTTCATGTCGATGCCGGGAACCGGGCGAGTCACCGTCAGCCCCAGGAGCATGAACGGAACCGCCTGGAGCAGGTCCTGGATCGTCCCGGCGGCGACAAGGTCCGGCATGGACTCCTTGGCGCGGAAGAACTCGTCCTCCTGGGTCATGAACGAGGAATCGTTGTACAGCGCCCGGTCCATCACCGAGCCATTGTACTTGGCGATCCGAGACACGAGGGCGTCCTTGCACTTGAACACGTCCCCGCCCTTGTACTTGGCCGCCACCGCCGCCAGCGGGCCGTACCTGCGTTCACACCGAGGCGTTCAAATCACTGGCCGACACGGGCGAAAGCGGAGGCCTGTCCTGGTTATAGCGATTGATCCACGTCAGGATAAAATTGTTGTGCGCCAGCGCCACATCCGTCGAAACAACGGGGGCGCCCGAATCGGACAGGTTGGAGTTGGATCGGGACAGGTGCTTCACCACGTCAAACTTGTGCTTGACATTACCCCACGGGATATGGTCCGCATCCTCGTGCGAAGAAAACACGACGGGCGCGAGAGGAACAGGATCCGCACGGGCAGGCCAAAAGCAGAGACAGCGAACGGCGCGGTACAGGCAAGCAAACATGGGCGCAACGCACGCGGAAAGGGGCATATATACACGGGGGCGGCCCCAAACCTGCCCGCCAATCCAGCGATGAGGCGCTTGGCGTTCTGGTCCATCTCCTGCCCAATCGCCAGCAGCTCCCGCAGCTTCTTCACCCGGGAGTTGAAGGAAATAATCCGCACCAGGAGGTCGTGCGGGCTCCGATCCGCGTCGTCCACCATCCGGGGCCTCGTGGTCGAGCGCTTGACCCCGCGCGCCATCTCCCGAAGGGTCTCGGCCGCCTCCGCGATGAACGCCGAGCACTCCTCCAGGGCCGCGTCCCGCTCCTCGCGCCGATCCTCGACCGAGGTGACGCCGACAAAGTAGGAGTGCATGCAGCGGTTGTAGGCCCGAACCACCTCGCGGAAGATGGCGTCCTTCGAGGAGGTCTTGTCGCTCACCACCAGCAGCGAGGGGGGAGGCAGCACGGCCTCGCGCAGAAGCTCCTCGACGACGTCCTTGAAGATGCAGAGCGCGTCCTCGCCCCTGTCCAGCGGGAAGACGGGCGTCGCCGCCGGGTCGTTGCCCTTGCCGAAGCGAGCCAACATGACCCCGAACACGACGTCGAAGGGGAACTGGTCGCCCACCCCGACCGAGTAGAAGCGGGTGTCGTCCGGAAGCGGGATGAACATCGCCAGCTTCTTCGCGGCGCCGGCGTCCTCCCCGTCCGACACGAAGACGAGGTCGAGCCGACGAGGAAGCCCATTCTTGGCGATGAGCTTGTAGAGATGAACAAAGGCAACGGCAATGTCCGTGCTCCCGCTCCGAGAGGGCAGATTGTCGAGGTTATTGGAGTCCCCGGCGTAGGCGTCGAAGACAATGTAGTGCACCGGAATCCCCACGCCGAAGCCGTCCTTGGCCACCGCGGCGATCGACGAGCGAACCGTGGTGATGACAGGGTCCATCGAGCCGGACTGGTCGATGATGAAGACCACGAGGCGGTCCAAGGAGCTCCAGGGCAGCGGGGGAGATCCCAGAGTGCTGTGGTGCCCATGGTAAGAGTCGGTAACATACCCCAAGGAAGGCCTCTTGGAGCGGAGACTCTGCGAACAGGAAAAGCCAACATCAGAAAAGAAAGGAAAGTCCACAGGGAAATCGGCGATGCATGAGCAGAAAAAGGAAAGTCCACAGAGAAATGGGCCACGCATGAGCAGAAAAAAGAGTAAACAGACCGTCAGGACGTAGCTGTCGATAAAGGGGTTGACGTGGTTGGCATTGTCCTGCGATGAAAATAATTTAGCTACTAAGCATGCACTAACAAATGCAAACAACAAACACGAAACCAACACCACCCACCAGATAGGAAATCAGGTCGGCAGGGTTGCGACCGGCACGGGGGGAGGCGGGAGCGGAGGCGGCGCGGGCACTGAGCATGGCGTGGCAGGCGATTTGGCAAACCGAAGCAAACCCCACCGGCTTTTGTGAGAATTTAAAACTGCAGGAGGCCGCTACCAAGGACGTGTTTGCTTGAATTTGAGTTTTAAACCCGGGGCGCGTCCCTTCCCGACGTGGGCGGGGCAATTAAAACTCAAAGGTGGTAAGTTACGTTCTTGGTAGATATATGTGCGCGCGAAGGGTGAGCCCGTACGGGGGAATAAAATCAAGCAAATCGAATCAAAGGATCAGCAATTCTCTACCAACCATGCAGGTTGACGCACTCATCTCCAACGCAACCGCGCCCCCGCAGGCGCAGGAACAAGTGAGTGCCCCTTCCACAAGCAGCAAAGCTAGCGGATTTGGGGTGTGTATGGTCTGGCCCGACGTAATCATAGAACCACAGAAACTGGGCCCAGACCTGCGCATATCGAAATTACTGAGACTCAGGGGAGACAATCCCAGGAACGTGTTTTGCGTCAAGGCTCCAGACGACAGCGTCGTATATCGCTTTATGCATCTGGAGCAGCGTCCTGATGGAACATACGATGCCACCATAGAGATCAACGCACACAGAGAGAATCTTGTAAAGCAGAGCAAGACTAATTCCAGTACTGAGAAACTCCTCAGCAAAATGTGGAAAGAGGATGCATACACGAACAAGCTCAACCGCATGGAATTCGTGAAGAGATTCGCGTATTTCATGAGCATGGAAAGCATGGAACACTTCATGGAAAACCTCACGTTCGCCATTACGAACCTCGGGGAAGATTTCGCATCGAGGGTGATAAACAGGCTGGAACAGTCTGTTGATGAAGAGACCCTTGAATATGATCTCTCGAAGCCACTTGCGGTCTGCTCGCAGTGTAACCTACACACCGTGAGGAAGCTCAAGCAATGCCCGTGCAAACGTGGCATATACTTTTGCTCGAAGGAGTGCCAGAAACTCCACTGGAAAGCGGGTCACAAGCTCGAGCATGCTTGCGACGCCTCTGATATGCTCGAATAAAATCCTTACGCCAACGTTACGCTTGTATTACGAAGTCGTACGGAAGTCGTACGGAACAGTATACAAAAAATAATGTATTTTTTATGCAGGTTGACGCACCCGCTACCAACGCCACCGCGCCCCCGCAGGCGCAGGGACAAGTGAGTTACCCAAACATTCCCCTCGATGTCCCCTCGATGTCCCCTCGATGTCCCCTCGATGTCCCCTCGATGTCCACAGCTGAATTGTTTTATTATATTACAGAACGGAAGATGCTTCAATAAAACAGACCTGGGGATTCCTCTGGTTGTTGTGGAATCAGACCAAGGACACAGAGGTATTGATGCTATTTCTGCAGTGATGTACCTAAAAGACGACAAGAATATGGATCGTGCAAGATGGTCATGGAACGATTACTTGAAGACAATCAAGGGTGCTCCTATGAAACCTACGATGAACATCTGGGACGTAGACTTCAACGCTGTGTTGTCGTGCAAGTACCCAAATCTAAACAACGGCTACGACGCAAATATCCTGACGTACAGTGGAGCTAAGCACCTTGGGGATTCTCTTGGTGGCCCAAACGTTGACGACCGCCGCCTTTCCTTTCATGCCCTTCTGGAGGAGCACATCAAGCCCAAGCCCCCGGCCCCGAAGCGCCCTCGCTTTTACTCTACCGACTCGCTGGATGTGTCGACCCTCGTCAGCGGCATGCAGAGGCAGGTCGTGCGCCGCATCGACAACGGGCTCACGTCGGTGCGCACGGAGGTCCAGAGCGTCGGAACTACTGTGCGCGCAGAGATCAAGAACGTCGGAACTACTATCACTTCCACTATGGGCGCAGCAGTGCAGGCCGTCGGCTCCCTCCAGTCGAACGTGAACAGCAACCACAGCGACATGGTCGCCAAGATGGAGAAACTACAGAGGATAAACGTGAGCCTTGATGCATCGCTTGAAAAGGCACAAAAGGCGCTCGCTGACGAGCAGAAGGCGCACGACAAAACTCGCTCACTGCTTAAGACGCAACAGTTCACGACGCAGAAGAAGGAGACCTGCATCGGGATTCAGATAAACGACATCACAGATCTAAAAAAACAGCTTGCGAAAGGGAACGACTCCAAGCTTTCCATGCAGGTCAGCAATCTCGAGAAGCTGGTAAAGGCGAACGCTGATCGCACAGAGACGATCGCCAAGGCCGTGTCGTCGTGCATGGAACGGATTCCGAGACTGAACAAGGAGATCCTCGACGCCGTCCGCAACCCCCGCCCCCCCCCCGCTTAAGATGCGGGCTGGAAAGGGTATGGAAAGGGTATGGAAAGGGTATGGTTTGGTGTGAGTGTGTCGTGAATAAATTCATCCGGGCGGCTCCGCCCCGCTTTGAATTCCCGTGTCCCCTCGCATTCCCCTCGCATTCCCCTCGCATTCCCCTCGATGTCCGCTCGATGTCCGCTCGATGTCCGCTCGATGGTAGGAAGTTTCCTCAAAATGCGGAAACCTCGGGGGAAGTTTCCTCAAAATGCTTGAACCTCTGTAGAAGTTCAAACAAAATGTTTGAACATCAGCTAGAAGACTCTGAGCCGCCACCCACACCCGCCCGCACCTCCGCCCGCAACTGGGCGATCTCGGCGGTGAGCCCGTTGACGACCAAGACGAACCGGGTCACGAGCCGGAAGAGCCTGCCGTGCTCCATGCGCAGCAGCGACTTGACCTGGCGCTCCTTCCGGTGGAACTGGGCCGAGAGCGAGTGGACCGTCTGCTCCTGCTGGACGCTGT
>SESC01000361.1_pt1 | contig 16761 bp, 9 predicted proteins | sample 3171431 | NCBI WGS metagenome assembly SESC01 (sample SAMN06051868, study PRJNA518727) | freshwater metagenome | biome: subpolar coniferous forest; feature: holomictic lake; material: water; isolation source: holomictic Lake 227, 8 m depth | place: Canada: near Kenora, Ontario | collected 2014-07-08... | reverse complement strand
TATCGCGGGCGATGCCATAAAAACCAACGATCTGGCCGGCTTCATTCTTTATCGGTACAGAACTTGTGGTGTGCCAATGCCATGTCCCGTCGGTGTGCTGTACGCGGTACTCGACACCCCCTTGCCGTTGTCCTGTACTGATCGCGGACTGAAGGAATGCCATGCATGCCGTAAGGTCATCAGGATGGACAAATTGCTGGAATGGTTGTCCCACTACCTGTGATACCGGGTTCCCCAGTAATGTTGTCCATGCAGGTGAAACGAAGGTGAATACCCCCTCTGTTGTGAGTGTATAGATAATATCGTGGCTGTTATCGACCAGATCGCGGTACTTTTCCTCGCTGTCCTGCAAGGCCGCCTGGGTGGCCTGGAGTTCGGAAACCCTGGCCTCAATCTCTGCCGTTCGCTCCCGCAACCGGGCGGCCATGTTGTTGAACGCGTTGGCGAGGACACCCAGTTCACCGTCCTGGTCGGGCACATGAATATCCAGGTCACCGGACGCAATCCGGTCCGCCGTCCTGCTCATGGCGACAATGGGTCCTGACAGGTTCCGGGCAACGATAAGAATGATGCCTCCGACAACCAGGATCGAGAGTAACCCGATTAGTAGCAGGATCCTGCCAAGTTGCGCCACCCCTGCAAGCATCTCGTCGGTGGGGGCGACCACGACCATACTCCAGTTACCCGTCTGGATCGGGCTGTAAAACATGACCACGTTTTTTCCAGTAAACGGGTCAGCCATTCCGGCATATCCTTCTTTTCCCGCCCGGATATCTGCGGCCATTGCCGCCAGGTCGGGGTTATTTTTTTCCCGGCTGAGTTCATCAAGGGACATCCTGCCGATGTACTCCTTCTTCGGGGATGAGACGAAAATTCCGGTGTTACTGACAAGGAACGCATAGCCGGTGTCAAAAACTTTCACCTGGCTCACAGTCCGGTCAATATTTTCCAGGGCCACATCTATCCCGACAGTACCTGCAAAAGTTCCATTTTTTATGATTGGGGCGATATAGGAAGTCATCAGCACATTCTCGTAGAGGAGCGGCTCCATGACGATCTCTTTCTGTGTCCGTTTCGGGACCGTATACCAGTCAGAGGTCTCGATGTCCACAACGGGGATGAGCGATTCGTTACCGTTCAGCCGGTTCCAGTAGGATGCAAATTGCCCGGTTGCGGTATGGCCGGGAGCATTGACATACCGGGCATCAGGCCCATCGAATGCTCCCGGCTCGAAGATGACACCAATGCCGATCGCCTCGGGGTTATCCCGGAGCAGGGTATGCTGGACATTGAGCACCCCGTCCCTTGTCATCCCGGTATTCTGGTCAAGGACCATTGAGAAAGTCCGGGATTTTGCAAGGTTATCGGACATCCCGGTATTGAACTCATGGGCATAGGCCCGGGCAGCGTTGAGCGTATCATCATATGCTACATCCTTCTGCGCATCACTGGCGAGCTGGAGCGAGAAAAGTGTTGCGATGGTCAGGACTACAATGATTGCAGGGATAAGAAGAAGGATCATCCTTGTCCTGATTGTCCATTTCCTCAAATTTTATCGTCTCCTCGTGATATGCAGATTACATGGGTTACCCGACGAAGTGTTCAGCAGATTATCGGGACCGTTCTCGCCTTCCTGGTCCCTGTTGATTTTAGGAATTTAGGATGACAGGGGAACGTTAGCGTTCATGTACCGGGAATTTCCGGATAGTGATCTGGTGGTACTTGCGTTAAAAAACTATAAATATATTGCATCGATGGACACGGCACCAACGCGGCACTATTTTTCCCCCGGACTAATGAATTCAAAACGAATGGTATCAGGTTGAAAACTAAACAGCCGGAAAACAGGTCCATGTATAATAGTCAGGTACCGGCCTCTTCGGGATTCATATCAAAATGTTGGAAGGTTGGTCCCGGAGCATAATGGAATTATATTGTTCTGCCGTTATTATCGACGTTGACTGTTTCCCGCCAACCTAACTGTATACCGTGGATGTGTATAATGCCCGACGATACATCTTTTCCTAACGGTCCTTTTTTGGGAATGGTTGGGATTTTTTAACGTACAGGCAACCCTTTGCCATATCCCTGTCGTGGCAAAAGCCGGGTAAGATCAGGGGGATGGGACTCTGCCACCACCTGACCATTTCCGATAGCTGCAATGTGGCTTCATTTCCAGTTCATTCACCGGTGCAGCAATTATCGTTCATGCTTTTTTTGTAACCTTTCGCGTTCCCGATCAGCCATGAGTTGTTTCCGGGCTACAACACCTTTGAACTGCAATTTGACAAGGCAGAGCGGGGAGACACCAGGACCACCGTGTCCCTGTTTCCCTTCGGGACTTCCCGATTCTGATCGTGAAACAACGGGCGATTAAAAACTGGAAACGGTGACATCTGCAGAGTGCGGAAAAAGGATAAGGGGGAAATAAACCAAATTATTGGCATAATTCGGATAAAATCCTGATTAATAGCCTTATTTGGCACCTGGATCAAACGGGGCTAAATGCGGGCGATTTAAACGAACGGGAGCGGATTATATCTGCTTGGGTGGGGTGTGTTACCTGTATGGGTGGAATGCTTCTAAAATTCAGACGAAACTTAGGTATTTTACGCTGGGTTTCGTTGGTACAACAATGGACTGATAAATCAATCAAAAAACCAAAAAAGGGTTAGTAACCTTTGCGTTCAATTTCATTGCAGATGGAAAATATCCTGAAGCAGCCGGTATTCCAGATGAGCCTGGTCAACACAATTGTCACCCCATTCATATATTGGAATTGGTTACATAATGGGAAATCCGGTACCACTGACAGACGTGATCTCTATCCCGGATGGGACAGGATTGACCGGTGAAGAACGTCAAAATACTTTACGGCGGGTTGCCTGAGATGAAGGGGTGGTCTTTTTCGTCGGTATTCCGGAGTTGCGAATCAGGCCCTGTATTATCACGTTATGTGTTATTCAAGATCAAAAAAAGAATGACATTTTTCACGAGAATCTTTCGGGTACTTTTATTTATCCTGTTATTTCGTCGGTACTGATAGGTAACGGTTGTTCATCAACAATGTCCCCGGAAATTTTCTTGAATCTACCACCAGCATATGAGAACCGTTATTCGTAAACATCAAATAATGGTATGTTCCATTGAATTATAGTAGTGAAAGGCACTTTTTTATCATGGAACAATTATACCCGTTGATCCGTGCTGTTGCGATATTTTTTTTACTTGTTATATTTATCCAGATTTTAAAAAGAAGGGGTATTTTTGGCACGAGTAATCTTTCGGTATTTGGAAGGCTCATTACCGAACTCATCCTTCCCATAACAATTTTTTCTACACTGGCAATAAGCAAGGTTGACTATCAATTCGTTTATGCTGCATGCATTTACCTCACTGTCAGTCTCCTCATTTGTGGGGCAGCGTACCTCATCTGCCGATTTTTTAACTTTTCCAACGCGGTAACCGGATCATTGGTCATTCTCTCTGGATTTGGCAGTACGTCAACCATCGCGTATCCGTTGATAAGCCAGACCTATGGGGCCGCCAGTGATGCCATGACGAGGGCCCTGATCATTGGTGAATTCGGATCAGTGATTCCTTTCTTTACTATAGGGGTGCTCATCGTTGCGTATTTTGGTCAAAAACCGGGAACCAAGACAAATGAAAGTTTTCATAGTCTGAAAGCCTTTTTCCGGACACCCATATTTCTCTCATTAATAGCAGGGTTAGTCGCATCACAGATTCCGCCGGTATCCAACCTGCTGATGACTGATTTTTTCACTGCCTTCTTTGCATATTTTAATAATGGATTTGAACTGCTGGTGGCTATCACGATAGGGTTGATGATCAGACCCGTAAAAATCAGGGAAATATACTTGTACCTCGCTATCACTATCCCGCTTGCGTTGATAATAATGCCACTTTCCGTATATGGATTGGCGACCGTGCTTCCGGTCCCTGTCATGACCCGTGAAATCCTAGTAATAATGGCGGCGGTTCCTTCCGGTGCCATTGCAGCGGTTATAGCAGACCGATACGGGTGTGATGGCCCTCTTGCATCGACGATTGTTGTGGTAACCTTTTTGTCCAGCCTGGTAACACTTCCCCTGTTAACATTTCTCCTGCTGTAAATTTGGTTTCCTGGATGTGAAATGGATGAAAAAAACAGAAAACCTCCAAAAAATTTTCCAGAATGTTCCAGTGCCTTGGCAGCAAACAGTATCCGTTCCCGGATATATTGGCAGAATATACCGCCTTGAGGGGTATTTTCGATGACTGATAGTATTTCGTTCATACCGATTTACCAGTTTATTATAATAGCACTCCTCATTATAGGAATAATCAGAATCCTTAAATGGAAAGGGATTTTTACCGATAATGACCAGTCGGTTTTTGATAAACTCGTTACCGAACTGGCGGTCCCGGCGATTATCTTTACGATATTTGTCACCTATGACTTTTCAGCCGATACCCTTTTTCCTTCGGCTATTCTTTTTATAACGCTTATAATATCCCTGGTGCTGGCCTTCATCATTTGTTATCTCTGTCATTTTCCCCCGAAAGTTACCGGGACCATTATTATGATCTCGGGATTTGGCAGTACTGCAACGATGGCAAGTCCCCTTCTCCTGGACTTATTCAGTTCCCAGCCAGCCCTGATAGAAAAAGGTATTACTATCGGGACGTTAGGCGTGGCATTCCCATTCTTTTCGATCGGGGTTATTATCGCATCGTATTACGGGGCAAAAGGAGCAGGAAAAGATGTCAGGATCCTGGGTACATTAAAAGAATTTTTGGCCACACCAATTTTTATCTCCTTTATCGTTGGTGTCGTTGTTGCGGTTTTCCTGGCGCACTTCCAAATAACTGTTGCGGTAGGTTTTACAGATATCTTCACCCATTTTTTCACAATAATCAGCCTATCGCTGAACCTGCTGATCTGGATTGCAATCGGGCTCATGCTTCGTCCAATCAAAATGAAGTTTTTTTTGCCCCTTTTTCTCATTGTTATCAGCATTAAACTGGTATTTGAACCCGTGATAGCAACGTATTTTGCAACTTCCGCCGGTTTGGCGTTAACAATCCAGCAGATACTTCTCCTGGAAAGTGCGGTTCCGTCAGGTGCTGTTGCCGCTGTTCTTGCAAGCAGGTACGGATGTGACAGTTCACTCGCCGGTTGGATGGTTGTTGGAACCTATGTAGTCTCCCTGGTGACGATTCCCCTTGTTTTCTACATATTTACCACGTAAACCCCGGGTCTTTCTTTATGGAATCTTTTTATCGGTAGAGGGTCCCCCGGACCCCAGGGGTTATCATAATACAACGTATTAAGGATGGATTCCATGACTATTGTGTGGCATATATGAAATCAAATAGAAGTAAAACAGATGAACGTAGCTGATATTTGAGAATTCGGATGTCAAATGTAAAAATGACATAGCACACCGAAACAACCGCCTGGGGAAGGCAAAAATGCGGGATAAAAGATTTATTGCAGAACACCGGGGTGGACCCCTGAACAAGGATCAGCACTTCCAGTTACTACAATGGGCCTGTGACTGTGCGGAGAATGTATTGCCTCTCTTCGGTGAAATAACCGATGAACGGCTGATAAATGCACTCCATGTGGCGAAAGAGTGGAAGTGCGGAAATGCTTCAGTCGGTGATGCGATGAAAGCTTCAGTAGCAGCACATGCGGCGGCAAGAGAATCTTCTCATTCAACTTCAATCGCGGTCGCCCGTTCCGTTGGACAGGCCGTTGCAACGGCTCACATGGCAGACCATTCATTAGGTGCAGCGTGGTATGCGCTGAAAGCCAAAAAAAATGCAGGCAAATCAACCGATGCGGAAAGGAGATGGCAGGATGAACAATTGCCGCCAGAGATTAAGGATCTTGTCCTGACTGCAAGGAAAACCAGAAAGATTTAAAAGAAATATTAACCTTGATTCTTTTTATTATCCATTCCACCGGTCCAGTATGGTGTGCTTATACCTAAACCGGACCAATGGTGTACTCACGTAAGGAGGACGGAACCATTTCTCACACCACCACAAGCCACAAGGAAGGTGTGGCTATCATTGCACTCTTTGGCCGTATCGATGCCACTGCAGTACCGGAGCTGGAGAAGGAAATACGTACCCTGATGGAAGAAGGGCAACGTAAAATTCTCCTTGATTTTTCAGAAGCGACCTATATCAACAGTGGCGGGCTGCGGGTGCTCATTTCCACGGCAAAGAAGCTCAAAGGCCAGGGAGATCTGTTCGGGCTCTGCGGTCTTACCGACGAGGTATATAAAATCCTGCAATTTGTGGGATTCACCACAATTTTAACTACATTCTCCTCGGTTGGGGATGCACTTGACGCAACAATGTGAACTGCTCGAAAACCAGTGCTGGCAGCCTGTACCCGGTGATGAACATGCAGAAATCTTTCCCTGTATCAGGAAAGTAGATACAAACTCCTCGAATTCATATATCATTTCCATGCCGTCCCAGATCATCTTAATCGATCCCGGCGGTTACATGGAGCAGATGGACCTGATCGCAACGGAAATTGAGCGGGTCCGGACGGCAAACCCAAGGCCGGTGTTTATTTACCTGACCCATACTCATGTCGACCATTTTGTCGTGATGCAGTCTCACCCGTTCTTTTCGGGACCGGAGCGGGCCATCATTGCTGCCCATGCCGCCGGGGCCGCAAGCCTTGAGGCGGCTGATACCGCCACGACCCAGGCAGACATGTTCCAGATCCAGCTCAATCCAATGCACGTTTCAATCCAGCTGTTCTCCCCTGACCTCGGACCTGATACCGGTTTTTTTGAGATATGCCCGCTTGCTGCTCCTAACGTCCTGGTCCAGGAACGTGACAAAAAGATAGATGACAACCTCGTCCTGAAGCGGCAGGTCGTGGTTTCCGGCCCGAATGACAGGATAGTGGTCTATTCTCTCCCGGGCCACAGCCGTGACAGCATCTGTATCCGGGTCGGGGGCCTGCTTTTCATCGGCGACCTGCAGGTTGCAGCAAGCCCGGGAGTTGCCGGTCTTCGTGGGTGGAGCCAGCCGGAACTCCTTTTATCACTACAGAAAGTCCGCTGGCTCCTGGAAAATGAAGAGATCATGATCTGCTGCCCGGGACACGGACGGCCGTCATCATCTGCGAGTGCTGATGCAGTCTTTGCCACGATGGAGAAGGAGACCTGTTTCCTTGCAGAAGTCCGGGAGATCAATCCCGGGTGGGCGAAGCAGACCGCACAGTATGCAAACGACCTGATGAACCGGGTGGCCGAGACGTTCACCATCATGGCAGGGAGGTGTTACCGTGCAGCCCATATCCTCGAAGAACTCGAGGAGACAAAGGAAGCCGGGAACCTATCGGGCCTCGTATGCCTGGAGTCCATCGATTCGATCCTTGCCGATTTCCACCTGTTCAACGAGGACTACCATGCAGGAAATCAGCGGGATGTCCACCTCGCCATGAAAGCCGGGCAGATCACGGCGAAGCTCGAAACCGTGTACCGGGCCGGCCAGCTTGACCTGGTCATCGGTCCTCACCTCGTAAAACGTGCAGAAAGACTTCTTTCAGATTATATGACCTTATTCCGAGGTTTTCTGCCGACAGTCCAGCGGGAAGAATTTGAACTGGATGCCTTCGTTGGCCATTGTATCAATACGCTCGTTTCACCCCCGTGCAGTGACGAGGACCTGATATCAATTGCCGATGATGAGGCCCGGTACCGGCAGGCACTGGTGAAACGGCTTGTCTATGTACCGGTTTTTGAAGAAAACCCGGTCTCGTTTGTCCCATCCGAATATCCATTCAGCGTGGTTGCAGACAGGGGACGGTTAACCGACTTAATCATGAGCATTCTCGAAGAAATGGCCGGTACCGGGGGGCAGCAGATAACGGTCAGCGATATAAAAGAGATGAACCGCGGTTTCGTAACCCTAAGTGCAGAATTTTCGTCGCCGGACATCGATTTTCCGGGAGACCGGCTCGGTTTCATGATAAAAGAATGCGAGTTCTCCGGTGGTTTCTTCACCTCCACAAAAGAAGGGGACGTCATTTCTACCGTGATTGAACTGCCGGCAGTATGAACCGTGGGGCATTTGCCTGACCCATTTAAAATGGCGTATCGCTTCCACTATAGCATTCTATGGAATATTCGGCAAAGAGGGCTTCAATCTTTTTTAAGTGGGGGATTTCCGGAGGCGTTAATCCCCTGCAATGGTACTCCCTTCCAAGAAGGTCATACTTTGACGTCCCCAGGTGATGGAGGGGCAGCAGGTTTACCTCATGTTTACCTGTGCCTGCAATAAATTCGGCGGTGGCAGTAAGATTATCCCGTGAATCATTAAATCCGGGTACTATGGGTACCCGAAAAATCAGTCGTCCCTTCCATGATGCAGCCATTTTTTTCGCATTTTCAAGGATGAGCCTGTTGGAACATCCGGTACCGGGAATATGCCGCCTATCATCCATGCATTTGAGATCGAAAAAAACCCAGTCCAAAAGCCCGAGGAGAGAACGATAGTGCTCCCATGGGGCGTAACCCGATGTCTCCATTGCGGTATGGATATACGAATCAACGCATGCGGAAAGGAATTTTTTTACAAATGGATAGTGCACCATTGGTTCTCCCCCTGACAGGGTCACCCCGCCAGAGCTCCCCCAATACCGGCGGTCTCGTTGTACCTTTTTCATTAGTTCCCCGACTGTGATGAAAAACCCGCTTACCTGGAGTGCCCGGGAATTACACGCATTCACGCATTCAAACCCGGTGCAGAGACGACAACGCTCCCGCTGGATCGTAACCGGCATTCCGTCCCCCGGTATCCCAATGACATGGCCGGTGCAGGCCGGTACACATGCATAGTCTTTTTCGCATTGTTCCCGGTGATACATCAATTCACGGTGAGGCTCCTGGCCTTCGGGGTTCGCACACCACCTGCATCTCAACGGGCACCCTTTAAATGAGAGAACTGTCCTGGAACCAGGGCCGTCATGAAATGAAAAACCCTGGAGGTCGAAGAGCAACCCCGTTTCATCACTCATCCGGCGGTACTTCCCATTCGAAATTCTCGCATGTTTTTGCTATCATACCTGGATACGCAGGGGTTTTCCCCCCACAGGTCCCCAGTTCTCCTCCAGACTCGCGGTAGGAAGAACAAAATCTGCATTTTTTAACCGGAAAGAACAGTTCGCACGCTCCTGCATCAGAGATCAGGTAACCTTCTTTCACCCGGCACATCCCGCGGAACACGTCCACCTGGATATATTCCCGGCAGTCCTGGTGGCAGGGGGCTTTCATGCTCATTGGATCTCCTCGTATTCAGTCCTGGCAATAATTTCGTCCTGGATTGGTTTACCCAGTTCAACCCAGTACTGGGTAAATCCGGCAACTCTCACCATCAGTCCGCGGTAGAGTTCAGGGTGTGCCTGTGCGTCCCGAAGGGTCCGGGAATCAACCACGTTGAACTGTATGTGGAACCCTCCCCGTCTCATGTATGCCCTGATAAATTCAAGAAATTTTCGTGTCCCTTCCCGCCCCTGTAGGGCAGAGGGATGGACCTTGAGATTCAGCTGGGAATTTTGTGATTTGGCATGGTCCCAGCATGTGGCAGAATTACAGAGTGCATACGGCCCGTTCCTGTCTGTACCAGGGTATGCTGACAGGGACGCGTCTGCGTAGGTGGTCCCGGAAAGGCGCCCGTCAGGACTGGCGAGCGTGACTGCTCCCATGGGTCCATGGGTGGAGACCGAGATCTGGCAGGCATAGAGTGGTTTTTCATAGAGTGAGACAAAATCGTGACACATGTTGCAGAACCAGTCTTCCCAGTCCTTCAGGATCGTATCGACATACGGGTCATCATTCCCATATTTCGGGGCATCGCTGCATAAGGTCCGGACCCTTGCGCAGGAACTGGCATCAGGTCTCAAATTCATCTCGAAGAGTGAACTGGACCCCGTCTCTCTTTCGTTCTGGTACCCGAAATTATCCAGTAATGTCGACTTTAACTCTTCAAGCGTGAAATTATTCTCCTCAAATACATTCTTTTTAATCGATGCCAGGGAGTTCACGAGATTTATGCCACCCGATACCTCGACGCTGAACGTCGTGTTGTACCGCGACCCCATCATTCCGATATGCTTCCCGGATGTAAGGCAGTCCGGTTTAAGGATTGAATTGATCACCGGGGGCGTGATCTTTCTCCACGCATCATGCTGGATATTGTTGCACCTGCAGAGGAGATCGACTGTCCTCCTGAAGCGGCCTTTGAAGGTGTCCATAAGGTCTTCGTAGGTTTCTATCCTTTTTCCAAGGGGTGGGAAAATACGCTGGCCAGTACGCATGTCCATTCCATCGAACAGCACAACTTCAAGGAGCTTGGGAAGACCGATGAAATGTACACCGACGGATGTCGCCGCACCCGCTCCACCCGGCAGGTAATACGTATGGGCACCTAGCCGTAACGGCATCCAGGTACCTGCAGAGGTCTCAAGACAACCGCCAATCGCCCATGCCCGTGCCTCTTTTGGGGTCATTCCTTCTGGGCCATAGTTATTCTGGATAAATTCCATCGCTACGCGGTTGTTCACCCATGCAGGATACCCGGTACCGGTTTTTGTGCACTCGGTCCCTTTTAAGAGGAACTCTTCCGGTGATTTTTCATCGTAGAGCAGGCTTAAGGTGGGCTGGGGGGTCGCACAGGTCATGGCCGATTCAAGGATCAGCATTTCCAGTTCATTTTCTGCACTGGCCCCGTCTTTATCAAGACCCCCGAGACAGAGGTTGTTAAACGTGTTGCTGGAAAGTACTCCCCCTATTACACCTGCAGACGCAAAACAATCGATCTCTGTGAATTTTAACCGCATGCATTCGAGGAGTTCGATCGTACGTTCCCGCGTGAGAGTCCCGTTGTCCATGTCCTGTTTCCACCATGGGTACAGCACCTGGCCAAGCCGTCCCGGCGAGAGTCCCGATATGCAGTCTTCATTCAGCACGGCAACATGAAACGTCCAGCAGAGCTGGAGGGCTTCCTGGAATGTCCTGGGCGGGTGTGATGATATCCAGGTCAGGGCCTCTGCGATTTCGGTATATTCTCGCTTCTGACTTTCGTTGCGCTCTGTTCGTGCAAGTTCTTCCGCTTCCTGCGCATAATTCAGGATCCATTTCTGAATGCCTTCGAGTGCGGTACATGACGCCTGGTAGAAATAGAGGCGGTCCATATCCGGGTGCCCGGCAACTTCAGCAATTTTCTTCTTGCACCACGCGATGATACCATCGATCCCATACCGGAGTGGATAGTAATAGTTTATCACTTCCCTGCCCTGGGGAAGGGTGAACCCGGAATCAAACAGGCAGATAACCGAACGCATAATCGATTCTTTTTCTGGATAATCCGGGACGAACATCTCGTATTTATGCCCGATATCCTCAACGGACTGGTGCTCCCACATCTTTGTGAGTGCCATCAGGATCGGGAGTTCCTCACTCCGTACACCAAATTTGCCTGCAATCGAGACCACGTTGCTACTACTTTCGGTGACATTTCCCCCGCCGGTCCCCATTTTTGTTACCAGGTCAGTACTGAACTGGCCGGATTCCAGTGCCTCCCGGTACATCTCGTTCTCTTTATCCAGGAGAAACCGTTCAGATAACCATGGCATCGGGTAAGAACCCCGGAGATAGCAGGTCCTCCTCATGACCAGCAGTTCACGGGGAAAAATGACCGGTGTCAGGTGAGAGAATGCCGATTTTAGTGCCTCGGCTCTCCGGGTTATCGGAATTTCTCCTGCCAGTTCCATCCACCGGCGGGTGTACCAGTATGGAAATTCCATTGAAATGGAAGATTTCGTCCCAAGGTAGATATCCCTGAGTACCCCGGCTCGTAATGATGGTTCTTTTTTTATCTCCCGGTCCACAGCAGGTCCGGGTTTAGGGCGATAATAGCGGGAAGCACTTTTAGGATCTTCCGGATATGGAGGTATACCGTCTTGCATGGGGAAAACCTGTGGCTGATACGTCTGACCACAAACGACCTGAAGAATACTTTTATCCTGCCAGTATTAAAAGCATAATATTTAACCTATCCATGGAAAATAAGGCCCCTCAAGAGAAATAGGGAATAAAATTTTTCGCATTCCTTTAACTCGTTTCCGGCATATTTCGAAATTTTGCCCATATGCCTGGCTGGACACCTGAAAGAAGTCGAAGCAGGAGTAATTTTTTTTGAGAAATCATTTCGGCATCAACTCACCTTTTTTTGGTTCGAACTCTATTTGACAAGTCAACATGTCATGGTTTAAAGGCGATGGATTGAATGAGATGGTACTTGTGAGCCGTCCGGACGATTAATCCAGCTGGTAGGAAAGGCAAAGTAGGTGCATTTATATAGGTCTTCCCGCCAACGCGATGTTTGAGATCGTGTTGGTGAAGGGTATGGTGCAAATAAATGCTCATCGTAATCTGGTATTGGTGTTGCTGGTAGTAGGATTATTATTGATTATTCCCGGGCCTGTGTGTGGGGATTTTGATGGTCCTATTTTAACAGAGAACCAATACATTCAGGCCTCTGCCTGGGGATGTGTCGGAATGCCTATTGGAGGAGCGCCAGGAATTGTAACTGTTGTGGCAGATAAGCAAACTTCGGCAACCTTAATTGTCAAGGCGAATTCATTTACGGCAAACCCTGATGGCACAATCTGGTATCTTGCCAATTCGTATTATCTTTCGGAATCCGGATTGTCCCAGGCAGTTAATTTCCAGTACAGCGGGCTTCAGACCGCATTAGTAAATGGCATCATCTATGTCTTTACACAAAATTCAGAAACACTCCTCGATTTGAATTCAGGTACTATCACCGGGGGTGCAACAAGTGGTACTGTGAACTGGGCAACGGCAAAATCGGTCCAATATTCCTCCCCGGGTGGGGGAATGTCAATGTTCAAGGTACTACCTTCATCAGATGGGGTATATCTTGTTTCCGTGCAGAACAACGGTGGCTCCCCTGTTCTTGACATCTCCATGATATCAGAAGAGCAGCTGGAGGCCACATCAGGCACCCTTATCCCAACTGAAGTCTGCCAGGTTGAAAATACCCAGGGATTTCTGATCCCAGAATCCCAAATTTACAGTGCGTTAATTACCACCTACCCGGGCACAAATGATACCATAATCGTGGGTACCAGTGACGCGGGTGGCCAGGTCTACTCCTGGTATGTCAACCCGGATAACCCTGATGAACGAGGACAAACGCTGTTATTCTCTACCTCTGACTTACAGACCTACTTCAATTCACATTTGTCTACGATTGCCCTGTTCCAGGGGTCATCCGCCGGAGACCCTGGTGGGATAACCGACCTGGTCGTAATTGCATTTAAACTCGATAATTCGGGTTGGACACCGGTAACAAGTGGATCGACGTTCTGGGCGGACTTAACGAAGATCGGAACGCCGGGATATACCTGGATAAATCAGGATATCAATATTAATGATGCGCTTGGACAATACTATGCGACTCCGGGTATCTGCACGATGTACTCAACCCTGCCAATACCTGGTTCAAATGGAAAACTGCGCTCAAATATGTACGTGTATAACCTGTTCCAGACGACTAATATTCTTGGTCAGCAGGTATCAATCCCGACCGGAGGTGCGCTGGAGTCCAATATGCTTGTCCCGGATCCAGGTCCGGCAGGGACGTATGATACCACCGGGTCCTATGATAGCTTTGGAAATCTCTACCTGCCTGTTGGGTTCATCGATGGTGTCCCACCAATCGCGTTGAACGGGCATGACCTGGATCCGGCAGATGTCGATTCAAAAGTCATTTTAGTCCAGACCGATACCCAGGAGACAGAATCAAGCGGCTCGACCGAGTCGAGTGTCTCTGCCGGGTTTAAAGATGAATCTGAAGAGTGGATGAACGGCGTCGGGGTATCCTACGCGCAGACCATCAAGCAGACGACCACCGCTTCAACAGAATTCTCCTCCTCGATGATTGATACGTTTCCCCTTGATGCAGAAGGGGGAAATGACTATGCCTACATGGTCAGCATGGCCCCGCAGTTTGTGACCCAGCGGTTCTACGTGAATGATTTCAATGGTAATCCCCCGGCATCCGAAGATGCAAAGACGGTCTACATCACCTACCCTGATGCGAATACGCCCTACAAGAATTGGATCCAGGGATACAATATTACAAACCCTCCAGAAACCGGCTGGATGGCCGGTGCCCTGCGAAGTCCCCTGTATAACAACTTCGATGACTGGAACTGGGCAACCATGACCGGTGGCTGGCATAACCGGGACTGGAGCCAGAGTCCCCAGGCAAACACACTCTTCACCGTCTACAAATTTAACGAGAACCTTGAGTTCCAGAATGGTGCGAGCCAGACTGTTACGTATGAGATGACTGATTCCCTCTCCCATTCCTACGAGGTGGAACATAAGACCAGTACAGACGTCAGGATTCTTGGATTCGGGGGTTCGAACGAGATGACGTATGACCAGGAGAGTGGGATCACCAACAGCATTCAGAAAGGGCTGGAATTTTACTGGTCGATGTCGATGCCGGATAACGGGGGAAGTGGGTACCAGACCGTTACCATTGAACCCCAGATTATTACTCCCGTTGCCGGAGCCGGAGCCGTGCCCTGGGCTCCTGAAACGTATGCCCCCTACCAGCCCTGGTTGATCACCTACAACCTGCTTTCAGCAGATATGACCTCCAGCACACCCCCGTCCGTTCGTACTCAACGACTCGCTACCGAGGTTGATCCACGCCTGTCGGGGACGATCACGATGACCCCGGCATCGCCGAAGAAAGGAGAAATGGTCGAGTTTAATGCAGACCCTGCACCCGGGTTTGTCTTTTCGCACTGGAAAGCCTGGGGTGTAGACCTGGATGATTTAAGTTCCTCTACCACGAATGGTCGGGTTAATGACGATATCTCCACGATAAGGGCATACTTTGAGCAGTCCGGGAGTGGCGGGATAGACGACGCAGATTTCAGGATTCCACCAGAACCCGCCGGAGGAAGTGCAACGATCCTGGGAAAAATCCCGGATGGACTCACCTGGGCGGTAGCGATGGGCGTAAAATACCCCCTTGATGTTACGGCAGGATCGGCGGACTATTTATTCGGTCCAACGGTCGGGGAACGAACCGTGGTATCACCACAGGAGATCCTCTTCACTACAAAGAATAAGAAGAATGAAACGTCTCAACTGAGATTGAACTTCAATACGAAGACCTGGACATTCTCTTCCCCACAGACCCAAAACCTGGGTGGATCGGTCCTCGGGACCCATAGCGTCCGGATTGGGATATCTGGCTGGGATTTTACCGGCGTTGAAGAACTTCCGCTGGCAGGTACTGAAGTATTCTCGTGGACCGGAGGGGTCCCGGTTATCACCAACGATGTCTTCTCATTCGATAAAAACACGGTAATTTCGGGTAACCTTTCGTTCCAGGGTGTAGACCAGGGTAGGAGCATGTTCCAGGTCCGGGGGGCAGGTCTTACGAACGGAACCGTTGATCCTGCGGTACCGGTTACCCTGACCGTAAACCAGGTGAAGGTCCAGTTCAGCAATGCAACGAAATCTGATAATTCCGTGTACACCTACACGAAATCACAAGGTGATCTCTTCACATGCCTCGTCCTTGACACGGGGTCGAAGACCTGGCAGGTGGACATGAGTGGAAAGCAACTGGCCCATTCCACCTGGCCTGAAGATGTACCAATCGGTCTCCAGATCGGATCAGAAGCAGCACGTGTGACCGTTAACCCGAAAATCACCGCAAACCTCCACCTGAAGAGAGAAGAACCCATTCAGGCAGATTTCACTGCAGTGCCAAAGACCGGTACCTCACCCCTGGTCGTGCAATTCTCGGACCTTTCAGGTGGTCATCCAACTGCATGGGAATGGACATTTGGTGATGGTTCATCATCCGACACGCAGGACCCGGGACACACCTATACCCCGGGTGGGACCTATGATGTCACCCTTACGGTGCGTAACAGTGAAGGTTCCAGCACCCTTAAAAAATCGAATTACATTACGGTAAATCAGCCACCAGGACCATTCCTTGCGAATTTCACTGTCTCACCAACAAATGGACTGGCTCCCCTGACCGTGAAATGTACCGATAAGTCCATCGGAAACCCGACCACGCTCGTCTACAATTTCGGGGACGGAACGAATGTGACCGGGCCAAATCCTTCCCATACCTACCGATTCCCCGGCGTCTACACGATTAGCTTGTCAATTATGAAATATGACACAACGACAAATTCTGTAATAGGCAGCACCGCAACAAAACCGAATATCATCACGGTGAACAAGGTACCCGTGGTCCCCCTGGTTGCGAAATTCAATGCATCACCGGTAAACGGTACGGCCCCCCTGAAGGTTTCCTTTACGGATCAATCAACAGGTTCTCCAACGTTCCGGAATTATGATTTTGGCGATGGGATCAATGCAACGGGTCCTGATACGGTCCATACTTACCGGTTCCCCGGGGTTTACAATGTAACCCTGTCCATTTTCAGGTTTGACAGCAATAGCGGTTTGATGCTGAGCAATACGTCTGTTCAGAAGAACCTCATTGTCGTCAAGGGAACATAACAGTAAAACTATTTTTTCCAACTGTTGGTTTCGCACCGGATGTTAACTGTACTGTGCCGTCATGACCGGTGTCAACGGCCCCTGGTGGAACTACTGGAATGCTTGACTGTGTCCGAAACCTTCACGT
>SESC01000353.1_pt1 | contig 16891 bp, 9 predicted proteins | sample 3171431 | NCBI WGS metagenome assembly SESC01 (sample SAMN06051868, study PRJNA518727) | freshwater metagenome | biome: subpolar coniferous forest; feature: holomictic lake; material: water; isolation source: holomictic Lake 227, 8 m depth | place: Canada: near Kenora, Ontario | collected 2014-07-08... | reverse complement strand
CATGCCGTCTTTTCTTAGCTCTTCCGCGAACGCCTTTTCGGCGGCGTCATCGCTCAACGGCGCGTTGTTCTCGTCTCGCGAAAAACGCTTTTTGACCTCGGCCACGCCCATATCCAGTTCCCGGTCATAAACCTTGATCTTCATGGCCTCGGCCTTCTGCCTCAGGAGAGCTTCATCTATAAGTTTGTCCATGGCGGCCTTCGCTATCTGCTCCATGGCGTCCTTAGCCTTAAAGAAGTCGGGCATAGCCGCACGATACTGTGAAACAAGCATGTCCTTGGTTTTGGAGTACTCAGACATCATCACCGGTTCATTGTTAACCTTGGCGGCCAGTTCTTCCATGACCGCGGCGCTGAGTTGCGGGGCCAGCACGGTGGCGAGAGCCAGCACGGATATTCTATTTATAATTTTCATCTAAGACCTCCACTTTAGCCTTCTCCTGGAACTTGGCGAGATAGGCGTCGAATTTTTTCTTTTCCAATATGCGGCGTATTCTTTCCTTTACTTGCGCGAAGGCGGGCTTTGTCTGCGCTATCTTTTTGAGGATGTGGTAGCCCATTCCGGTTTTTACTACGCCCTGAACCTCTCCGGGGCGCATCTTAAAAGCCATTTCCTCAAGTTCAGGCATGAATTCTCCGAACATTACCGGCGGCAGGCGGACATTGTCTTTATCCATGGATTTATCTTTGGCGAGTCTTGTGAAATCGGCCCCTGCTTTGACTTTTGCAAGCGTGGCCTCCGCTTCCTCATAAGTGGACATAACCATATGCGCCACTGTTATTTCATAAGGAGTTTTAGCGTAATATTCTTCCACTTCCGTGTCCGAGACCTTAACGGCGCCCTGGCGCAGCTCGTCCACCCACATCTTTGCCAGCATATAATCCTTGTAGTAATTGAGCTTGGATTTGAGCTCACTCTCCATGACGCTTACTCTTTTCTTGTAGTCCTCTGAGCGGGCTGTCGCGCTTTTTCTGGCGGCCAGTATCATCAGCTTTTCATTTATGATGATGTCCAGGAACTGTTTCCTGCCGGGCTTTGTTGAAAGGTAGCTCTGGGCGGTAGGCGGTATTTCCTCCATTTTTTGAAGGAGATAAGACTCGGTTATTTTTTCTGAACCCACTTTAGCTATGACCTTGTCACTTTGTTTAGAGCAGGCGGCGGCCATAAAGGCCGCGAAGAGAAGCGCTGTAAAAGATTTTATTCGCATATTAAAATAAATTTAGCATTTTGCTCCATGAAACGCAAAGCGGAAAGCGTTTAAAAGGATTAAGAAAAAATATCCACGCGGGGCGTACACTCCGGTCTGGTTTGGTGTAAACTTCACCCTTGCGATGCCCTCGCCGCATACAGCTTATTAACGCCTCTTGTTCATTTGATATAATTAAATCATGAAGTTTGTTAAGGATCTGTTCGCCTATATAGACGGTCTTCCTCCCCGTACCCTGGTGATGCGGACCATTTATCTTATAGCCGCGGCGGCTGTTGTGGCGATCCTTTGCGCGTCGCTGATGATGCGTAAGATCCTGGCCGACATTCCTTCCGTGGATAAGTTGGATGAATATACGCCGGCTCTCACCACTTATGTGTATGACGTCAACAATCAGGTAATAGCCGAGTTCTCCGTGGAGAAGAGGGCTATACTGTCTTTGGGCCGCATCCCCATTGATATGCAGAACGCCGTCATAGCCATGGAGGATAATAATTTCTTCAAACATTGGGGAATCTCTCCTAAAGGAATCGCGCGCGCCCTGCTGCGGGACCTTATGCACACCCGTGCGGCCCAAGGCGGTTCCACCATCACGCAGCAGCTTTCCCGCGGTATTTTTTTAAAGCCTGAAAAGACTATCACCCGCAAAATCAAAGAGATCTTCTTGGCGCTGCAGATAGAGAGCAATTTTTCTAAAGCCGAGATACTTCAGCTTTACCTTAACCAGATCTATTTCGGTGCCGGCGTCTACGGCGTGCAGTCAGCCGCCAAGCTTTATTTCGGTAAGGACGTGCCGGAGATGAACCTGGCGGAATGTGCGCTTCTGGCGGGCATCATCCCCAGTCCTGAGAGGTTCTCGCCTTTCTCCAGCCCCGAAAAGGCAAGGCTTAGACGCTATCTGGTACTGGAACGGATGCTTGCCGAGCATTATATTACCGCGAAAGAGATGGATGAGGCTAATAAGGCGCCAATTCCGGCCGAGAAATCCACCCTGCTTTCAAGCCACGCCTCTTATTTTGTCGAGTACATACGCCAGCAGCTCCAGCCCAAGTACGGGGTTGACCAGCTTTTAAAGGGCGGGCTTAAGATCTATACGACCCTGGACCTTTCCATGCAGATTCCGGCGGAAGATATTATGGAAAAGTATCTGGTCAAGTACGACTCGGATTCTTTCAGGTCGCGTCAGGAGAAAGGAGAGGCGGAGGCCGAAATTTCTTCCGGCACTTTGCAGGGCGCTTTTGTGATCCTGGATGTGAAGACGGGCGGCATAAGAGCCATGATCGGAGGCAGAAATTACCGGGATAGCAAATTTAACCGCGCGACGCAGGCCGCCAGACAGGCCGGCTCAACTTTTAAGCCGTTCGTGTGGATGTCAGCGCTGCTGAACGGCTATACTCCGGCAACGATAGTGGATGATTCGCCCATGGCTTATTATTACGACGGCAAAGACTGGCGCCTGATCGAAGGAGCCACGGATCAGTATTCCATTAATATCGCTATTCAACCTTTTATGGGCAACCAGGATTTCAAAATATGGGTTCCCAGTGACTTCGACGAGAAATTCCTCGGCAGCATAACCCTGCGCCGGGCGCTGGAGCTTTCAAGGAACCTGGCTTCCATCTACCTGGTTACCAGAATCGGCCCCACTCAGGTGGTGGACGTGGCCCATAAGGCCGGGATAAAGCGGAACCTTGAAGCCGTGCCGTCCATAGGCCTCGGCACTTCGCTGGTGACGCCCATAGAAATGGTAAGCGCGTTTTCCACGTTCGGCAACGGCGGAATACATGTTGAACCGTTCTCCGTGTTCCGGGTTGTAGACAACAACGGGAAGGTTTTGCAGGAATATATGCCGGAGGAACAGGAAACTTTCACGCCGCAGACTTCCTATCTGCTGCTCAATATGATGAAGGGCGTCGTGCAGCGCGGCACCGGGGTTTATGCCAGCCGCCTTAAGCGGCCCATAGCCGGCAAGACCGGCACCAGTCAGGATTCAAAAGATATGTGGTTTATCGGTATGACACCGGATCTCGCAGCGGGGGCCTGGATGGGTTATGACGATATGACGTCGCTGCCCATGAAGGACTGGACCGGCGGAGGGACCGTGCTGCCATGGTGGACTGAGATCATGGATACGGTGTTAAAGGAACAGCCGATAAGAGATTTCTCCGCGCCGGATGGAATTGTTTTCGTGACAATAGACCCTGAGACGGGTAAGCTTGCCCTGCCCACTTGCAGAAAAAAACTTCTTGAGGCCTTTATCAAAGGCACAGAGCCCACGGTTTTCTGCGACGCAAATCACTAATATTTGGAATAGTAAGGATTAAGTGGTAAGTAGTAAGAGGTAAGGAATCTAAATTTAATTCTTACCACTTAATCCTTAATTCTTGATATATATACTCGGATGATTCTGGCGGAAGCCGCTGTGCGGCGGACTGGCAGAAGGACGGGCGCGCCTATTCTGACGCCGGGGATGCCGGTTACATCAAGAAGTGTGTGGGCTATGGCCGAGCGTCCCACGAAGGGGGCCTCGCGGCCGTTTATGACTCCCCAATAGGCCTGTCCTGCGGATATTGTTATAGATTTTTCCGACGGCTCCAGCGTGAGTCCGTCGGCGTAGCCCGCCGGGACGGTCGCGATAGTCATGGGTTTGCAGGCGACATAGTCGCTGGCGTAGCCCAGCGATTCCCCTTTTCTGACCGTTTTTATGGAAATGACGCGCGCGTAAAATTTCCACGGGCGCCTTAGCCCCTTTATGGGCGGACCCTTGGTCTTCTCAAGATAAACCTTTGAGGGGTAAAGCCCGTAAAGCAGATTCCCTATCCGGACCATGTCCAACTGCCAATGCGGGAAATCGCAAAGCACCGCGCTGTTGGCCGCGTGCAGTTTGATGCGCGGATGAAAAGTTTTAGCGTACTGCCCTGAATCCCTGAATAAAGAAAGTTTTTCTTCGGCTTCGATCATGTTTTTAAGAGGGGTGTAGGCGATGTGCGTGCTTAAGGCGGCGGGAACAGCCTTTTTGAATTTCAGCGTCCCTTTCAGGAAGGCCGGCAGACCAATAGGCTCCACGCCCCAGCGCTTGAGACCAGAATCCACATCGATATGGTAATAAGTTTTCTGTCCGGCGGGCGTTGCGGCATCCAGGGCTCTGATAAAGTCAAGGGAATCGGCGGTAGGCGTCACGCCCAACTGTATAAAACCGGAAGCTGAGGAGGATGGAGCGGGTGCCAGAGCTGTAATAGACGCCTTTACTCCCTGCCGGCGGAGCAGAGCAGCTTCTTCAAGGGTCAGCGTCCCCAGCGCGTCGGCCCCGTTAGCGAGAGCGGATCTTGAAACTTCCAGCGCGCCGTGTCCGTAGCCGTCTTCTTTCACTACCGCCATCAAAGCCACGCCCGGGTTAAGAGCTTTTTTTATAGCCCTGACATTGGCCCCGATGATTTTAAGATCAATTTCTATCCATTTCAGCATAGATCAGCAAGACAGCGCGGCAGCAAGACAGTACGACAGCAAAGCAGTAAGACGGCGCGGCAGTCGGGAACTATTACGTTATCCGATAAAATTATATCATTAAACTATGGATATCAAGATTGTCAGGGGCGCGCCAAATGTCAGCGCGCGGGCCATGTGCCTGCTCAGGACCCTTGAGGAGAAAAAAGGCGATATTCTTCTGGTGGTAAAAGAGGAAGAGGAATTCGCGGATTACGCTAACGCGTTTAATTCACTCAAGGGGCTGTCATGCGCGCCGGTGGATTTTGAACCGCTTTTTTGGGGTTCGGACGCGGCTCTGCGCGCCCAGGCACTGAAATTTCTTTATGTCCGTCCGGGCGGCCGGTCTCTCATCCTGCTCACCACTCCCGAAGGCCTGTCCGAAAAGATGATGGGGCGCGGCGCCTATCAGGGTCTGGCCTTCGAATTCAGTCCCGGCGGGACCTATCCGAGGGCCGAGTTGTCCGGGAAATTTCAGAAGGCTGGCTACGCGCGCGTCGCCTTTGTTGAGAGCCGCGGAGAATACGCGGTGCGCGGCTCGGTGGTGGATTTTTTCCCTCCCGACTCCGAGAAACCCGTCAGGCTTTTTTTCTCCGACAGGCTTGAAAGCATCAGGTTTTTTGAGATAGACACCCAGAGCACCTCCGGTTTCCTTGAAAGGGCCGCCGTCACACCCAATACGACAGTGGATAGTGATAAGTGTAGAGTGGATAGTAAAGAAGATGTAAATCAAACAGGGGACAGTTATCAGAAAATTCTCAATGGGGCGGCTGACTCCTCACTAACCACTGACCACTCGCCACTTGGCACTTCTGTGACTCTCGGCGGCCTGGCTGGGCCTGGCTGGCGGGCTTTCCTGGACCAGGGGTTGGAGCTGCCAGAGGGCGTGGCGATAGCCGCGGATGAAACCTTCTCCTTCGCCGCGCTCCCGGCCGGAGTTCCCGGCGTAAGTTTCGGCGCGGTTTCCAACATGAGTTTTAATTCAGATTTAGCTCTGGTGGAAAAAGAAATCAGGCGTCTTAAAAAAGAAAAATATGCCGTTACGCTTTTCTGCATAAACCGGGGAGAGGTCGAGCGTCTCAGTGACCTCTTTGAGGAAAAGGGCCTGGCCGACCTTGTGAGTTTCAGGACCGGTTATATACAGGAGGGCTTCATCTACCCTCCCGGCCGCGCCGCCGTGCTCACCTCTTCCGAGATATTCCAGCGCCGTTACCGTATAGACCTGAAGGGTTCCAAACCGAAGGGGAAATCCTTCAAGTGGGCGGACCTTAAAACAGGCGACTTTGTGGTGCATGAAGACTACGGCGTGGGCAGGTACCTCGGTATCAAAAAGGCTTATTACCGCAACGCGAACAACGAGAATACTGAAGACGCCGATTGTCTGCTCATGGAATACGCCCGCGGCGATAAACTGATGGTGCCGCTGCACGAGTTCAACCGGGTGCAGAAATTCATCAGTTCTGAGGGTAAAGTCCCCAAGCTTTCCCATATGGACACGAAGACCTGGCACGAACTTAAAAGCCGCGTTCGCGAAGAAGTCCAGACCCTGGCCCGCGATATTCTCAAGGTTGAGGCTGAGCGCATGGCGATGAAGACAATAGCGCTTCCGGAAGCCGGGCGTATGGAGAACGAATTCGCCTCCTCCTTTCCTTTTGAAGAGACACCGGATCAAAGCGCGGCGATCCGCGATGTGCTGACCGATCTTGAATCCGCAAGTCCCATGAACCGCCTGGTAGTCGGAGACGTGGGCTTTGGAAAAACCGAAGTGGCTATGAGGGCGGCCATGCGCGCCGTATTCAACGGGCGACAGGCGGTGGTTCTGGCGCCGACCACCATTCTGGCTGATCAGCATTTCCGTAATTTTTTTAACCGGTTCAAGGAATTTCCGGTTAAGATCGGAGTCATCTCCCGGTTCGAGACCCGATCCGACCAGAAGAAAATACTGGAGGAGCTGGCCCATGGCAAGCTGGATATAGTCATAGGCACGCACCGGCTGCTGCAGAAGGATGTGAAATTAAAAAATCTGGGATTGCTGATCATAGACGAAGAACACCGCTTTGGCGTAAAGGATAAAGAAAAACTGAAAGCCATGGCCAAGGGCGTGCACCTGCTGATGCTCTCGGCCACGCCTATCCCCCGCACGCTTTACCAGTCTCTCTCCACTTTAAAGACTATGTCGGTAATAGAGAGCCCGCCGGTAGGACGCTTGCCGATTTCAACCCAGGTCCGCCCGTTCGACGAAACGGCTCTGATTAACGCTGTGAATTTTGAGCTGGCCCGCGGTGGACAGGTTTACTATGTTCACAACCGCGTGCAAACCATAGATTCGCGCCGGGCTTATCTGGAAAAAATAATGCCTTACCTGCGCGTAGCGGTAGTGCACGGGCAGATGAAGGGCGAACAGATAGAAAAATACATGTGGGACTTTCTGCAAAAGAAATACGATGTTCTGATGGCCTCCACCATCATCGAGTCCGGCCTGGATATCCCAAGCGTTAATACTATGATAGTTGAGAATGCCCACGAGCTGGGGCTGGCCCAGCTCTATCAGCTGCGCGGGCGGATAGGCCGCGAGAAGCAGAAGGCCTACTGCTACCTGTTTTACCCGGGATGGATGAAGAAGAAGGTTGCAGGTAATAGGTCGCAGGTAACAGATTACGAGTCCAAGGGCGCAAATTCCCTGCCGCCTGCCGCCTGCAACCTGTCACCTGAGGCCACTATATCTGAACTCGCCATGAAACGGCTTAGCGCGCTTGAAGAATTTACAGAGCTGGGTTCGGGCTTTCGCCTGGCGATGCGGGACATGGAACTGCGCGGCGCGGGTGAACTGCTGGGGGTTCGTCAGCACGGTTTCATAAATTCCATCGGCCTTGAAATGTATATCAAGCTTCTGAACGGGGAGATAAACCGCATTAAGGGCCGCGGCCAGGATGTGGCATTGCCGGATGTAAAGATAGACCTGGAACTCCCGGCTTTCATACCGGAAGATTATATAGGCGACGATATGGAGCGCCTGAATTTTTACAAGAAGCTCCTGAACGCTGATCTGGAAAAAGTGGACAAGGTAATGGCGGGGCTGGAAGACCTGTCCGGCCCGGCCCCGGAACCGCTGAGGAACCTTGCAGTCATCATAAAACTCAAAAAAGAACTGGCGCTGCGCTCCGTAAGGTCGGTGGTTCAAAAAGGGGAAACCCTTGAGATTTTTTTCCAGCCCAAAGCACCCATAGATATGACGGCCATAAAAAAGTGGCAGGAACTGTTCGGCTCTTCTCTTATCTTCCTCCCCTCCCGTTTTGGGGACGGACTCAGGATAATTGGCGGCGGCGATCCGCTAAAAGTAATACGGAAAGTGGCGGACGCGGGGCCGGCGCATGGCGGGAAGCCTAAAACCGGCAATCAGTAACTAGTTGTAACCGGTATCCGGTAACTGATTTACCTCTGTTCCCCACCGGTTACCGGATACGGGTCACTGGATACTATCCTTTCCGGACCTACAACCAGCCGTGATGACAGCTTTTTCCTATGGCTTTACCAATGAAAACCTGCTAAAATATAAGTGTAGAAGTTGATAGTAGGTGCGACAATCGGGGGCGAATAGGTTCGACGGCAACTTATCGTGTCAAAGTTGCAGGCCATGGTTGACCAGGCCATGTAAAACAGGGTCAAAAACAAAAAAGCCAACTCAAACGAGATGGCCTGGGCTCACGCTTAAGTGAGCCTCGCTGCCGGATGTCTCTCTGCAACATCCGGTGAGCGTCAAAACGCAGGGTGCTGTCCGCGTGTCGCGCTTCGTATGCGCGGGCAAAAGACCACACGGAGCTTTGGACCGGCTTTGTCGTCCTGAACTAGGCCGATCCGAGACAAACTCAGGACTAAGCCTGTAGTGACTCTGACATGTAATTGTCGGACCCGGGTGCGAATCCCGGCGCCTCCATAATTTAAAAGCCGGCCTTCTTTCGAAAGCCGGCTTTTAAATTTCCGGGATTCGTGTCCGAATTAAAGTGAATTAAAGTGACACACAACTTAATTGATGCCAATTAAGTTGTGTGTCACTTTAATTACCACTTTAAATGATGTCTACTGGAATTCTACTTTTCCGATTCTGTCCAGCAGGTCGTTTCCCGGAGCGCTATCCGTTACTTTCATTTCCCGCACTTCCGCATTCTTGCTTGCGGCCACCGGAGCATTTTTGCGCGCCGACAGATATTCGTCCAGGGCAGATATCTTTGTCACCGCTTCGCCCTGACCCTCTTCCTGACCTACCTGGTACGATACCTTGCAGTCACCAGTGGGGGATTGCACGAAGTCGGTGCCGCCGCGCACCAGGATGCCTTCTATCAGGTTGGTGCGCGCGTTAAACACAGCCGAGCCGGAGTTCCCGCCGAAAGTGTCCAAGTCCGTCATAAAGAAATACTTAGGGCCGGCGTCGCGCACTTTGGCGTCTCCCGCCACCTTCAGCGGCAGTCCTACCGGGTGGCCGATAACGAACATCGGGTCGCCTTTGGCTAGCCGCTGTTTGCGGTTAATGGCCAACGGTTTATGTCCATCCACCTTTCTGTCCAGCTGCACTAGCGCGTAATCCGGCCCGGTGCCGCCGTTTATCATGCTGCCTATCAAAGCGCTGATGGCGCTTACAAAGCCGGTGGGCTGCGTGCTTAGGTCCCGTTTGATTATCTTCTTGCAACCATAGACCTCGCTCGCCGGTATACTGGTCACCGCTTTGCCTCCCTCGCTCTTTACCGCGAAACCGAACACGAATTTAGTGTCGGCGCACCTTGCCTCGTTCGTTATGCAGTGGCCGGCGGTCATAATGATGTCTTCGCCCACCAGCGTGCCGGAGCAGAAGGCCCCGATCGGCTGGTCGCGAAACCGCTCTGTGGCGCAGAGATTTAGCGCCTGGCCAAAATTCATGGTGTTAAGGCTGAAAGTTTTGCCGTCTCCCGCTATGTTTTTTGATTCCCAGAGGGAAACCACGGAGTCCGCAAGTTTCTGCATCTCGGGTGAGGCCGCGAATAGCTCCTGTCTGTTGTCGCTGCCGTAAATGCTTTTTTGTTCCTTGGCTCCTGCAGTTAATGGGAGGATAATCAGCGCGCAAACCAGTAAATTTTTCATAAGCTCCTCACACCCGTAGTATGTCGCGCTATGTTATACCCTCCATGGTGATATTTGTCAAGGGCCTGTACGATATCGCAACATGTTGAATTTTGGTTGTTTAAGCCGGATAACGGAGATAATTAAGTGGATAGTCCGGAGTGTGATGAAAACATCCTGAATTTAGCATTTCTCCGGCCTTTATTGTATTATAGTCTTAGGCAAAAAAGCCCGGTGGGCCCGCTTCCGGCGGAAAACCTAACCCTTATTTTTGGAGGAACAATGGAAGAACAGAATATTCCCGCTCAGACCCCGGTTCCAGCTCCGGCCGCTCCTCAAATTCACCCTTCGCAGACGCAGGCAAATCCTTCCCGGACCAGGCTTTGGTTGAAGATTATCGCCGCGCTTTACGCCGCAGCGCTGGTGGTTTCGTTTGTGGTGATATCCAAGGTGGACGGCGCCAGTAAATCCAGATCTAAAGACATGGATCTGTCAAACCTCGCCGGTATTGGCGCCTCCAAAAAAGACGCCGTAGCTGTAATACCGATATTCGGGGCCATCTATCAGACGGATTCCTCCAAAGTCTGGGAGCGCGGCAGCCAGCAAATAGCCAGGCGCATAAAGGCCGCGGCCGATAAAAAGGAAGTCAAAGCCATACTCCTTGATATTAACACCCCCGGCGGCAGCGTGGGCGCCGTGCAGGAGATACATTCCGCAATTCTGCGCGCTAAAGCCGCGACCAAGAAACCTTTCGTGGCCCGCTTCGGAGATGTGTCGGCCAGCGGCGGCTACTATGTTGCTTCGGCCTGCGATAAGATAGTTTCTGAGCCGGGCACCATTACAGGTTCCATCGGCGTTATCCTCAGCGCCAGCAACTTTGCCGGGCTCATGAATAAGGTGGGGATGCGCAGTGAGGTTATAAAGTCAGGTAAATTTAAGGATATCGGCTCGCCGATGCGCGACATGACCGCGGAAGAGCGCAAACTTCTCCAGACTCTTATAGACGATTCTTATGATCAGTTCGTAACCGTAGTGTCCGAAGGCCGCAAGATGCCGATCGCGGAGGTTAAGGCTCTTTCCGACGGGCGTATATATACCGGGCGCCAGGCCTTTGACGTTAAGCTGGTTGATAAACTGGGCGACCTGCAGGACGCGCTGGATATGGCTGGAGAAATGGGGCATATCGGTAAAAATCCGCGCGTTTACCGCGAGATGGACCCGATAGATCAGTTCTTTTCCATACTTGAATCTAAAGTGGGTTTTTTCAGCGGCGTCTCTCTGGAAAAAGTGGTTGGCGCCTCGCCCAGACTTGAGTACCGCTGGTACGGGTTTTAAATAGGATTAATAGGATTAAGTGGTAAGCAATAAGTGATAAGTTTTAAGTGATAAGTTTTAAGCGGTAAACGGCCTGATACTTAGGACTTAATTCTTAATCCTTAATTCCTCAAGGTTTTTAGGGAGATTATTATGAGTTTTATTGCAACCGTCGCTGATCTGATTGACGACCCTCAGGGAGTCATTGACCGGACAAGCGGAAGAGACCTCGGTTGGGCCGGGTTTTTCGGCTATCTGCTGGGTGCTTTCAGCTTGTTTACCTTCCTGCGATTTTTTTCCGCGGTTCCCCCGGGGGTTTATTCGTTCGTCAGCATACTGACGTTGGTGCTCGGAGTGAACTTTTTTTTCGCTTCCGGCATTCATCTGTTCCTTGAGATGACCGGCGCCGAAGGGAACGCCCTGAAGCTCTTTTTCCTGCTCGGCATGACCGAACTTTTTTGGTCGGTGCTGATCCCTTTAGGCTTTCTGGCAAGGCTGGATTATCTGAGCCCCGTGACTGACTTCCTGTTGTGTTTTATCGTTATCGTCGTAGCCAGAATCTCGGTCATAAGGCGGCTTTACGCCATTTCCCGGAGCAAAGCGCTGCTGTCGATATCTATGCCTTACGCCGCTATCCTTGCCGGATTTTTCATGGCTTTTATATACGCGGTAATTTATCTGGTTTGGTTGATAATATAAAGGATGCCATAGGCCATAAGCTTTAAGCCATAAGCTTTAGGCCATAAGCTTTAGGCCATAAGAGCGCGGCGCCCGCCGATAAATCATGCGCGCTGTTCCAGCCGCGCCATAATCCAATAGGAGCCTTATTGTGAAAGCTTTCAATGACAGCGTGATCTATTTCATAGTGGTGGACCGGTTCTTTAACAGCGACCCGGCCAACGACAAAGGGCGCAATCCGGAGTCCACTGATCCCTCGCGTAAAGACTGGTTCAAATACTGGGGCGGGGATATCGGCGGAGTGCTGGCGAAGCTTGACTATCTTAAAGAGCTCGGTGCCGGCGCCGTTTGGCTTACGCCGCTTTTCGAACAGGCGCGCGGCCTGGTGGACGCTGAGGGGCGCGGCATAGCGGCATATCACGGCTATTGGGCCAGGGATTTTAAGCGCCTCGACGAACATCTCATTTCCGACCCCTCAGAGGCGCGGGTCTTCGCTTCCGATAACAACATCGTGGACCGCCTTTCCAAAGCTCTGCGCTCCAGAGAGATGAAGCTGATCTTTGACATCGTCTGCAATCATTCAAGTCCCGCCCATTGTCCAAACGAGGCCGGCAAAGTTTCCAAGGGTGAGCTTTACGACGACGGCAAACTTCTTACTTCTTACGATAATGACACTTTGGGCTGGTATCATCGCAACGGAAATGTGACCGACTGGAACTCCGTATCGCAGGTGGAAACCCGGGAGTTCTGCGGCCTTGCCGATTTTGACGAACATCAGATAGGTTACAGGACATACATAAAGGATGTAATAAAGCTTTGGCTGGATAAGGGTGCGGACGGCCTTCGTATTGACACGGTTAAGCACATGCCGATTTGGTTCTGGCAGGAATTCGTCTCGGATATGATTACCCACAAGCCGGACCTTTTTGTTTTCGGGGAGTGGTTCCAGGGAGGCTGCAACGATCCCGCTTCCGTGCACTTCAACAACAAGAGCGGCATGGGGATGCTGGATTTTTCACTGCAGCGCGGGCTGGAAGATTGTCTGGCCAGGAATTTGTATCGCGGGTTTTTTATGGTGGACGATGTATTCAAAAAGGACTGCCTTTTTGACGATTGTCACCGGCTGGTCACTTTTATAGACAACCACGACATGCCGCGCTTTTTATCAGCCGGCGCCACTCCGCGCAGGATGGAGTTGGCTCTGGCGCTTATACTTACCTGCCGCGGCACGCCGTGCATCTACTACGGCACCGAACAATACCTGAATAATTCCACCGGCGGCGGCAACGACCCCTATAACCGGCCCATGATGGCGGACTGGGACACTGCCACGCCCGCCTTCAGGCTTATAAAAGCTTTGAGCGGTGTGCGTAAAGAGAACCGGGCGGTACAGCGCGGCAGCCAGCGCGTGAAATATCTGAGCGAGGATATTTACGTTTTTACGCGCGTATACCGCTCCAGCGCGTGCCTGACCATTCTGAATAAAGGTCCCAAAGCCACGGTCACGCTGAATAATATAGAGTTCCCGGACGGCGTTTACAAAGACGCGCTTTCCGACCGCGCTATCCGCGTAAGCGGGGGAGTGATAGAAAATCTGCGGCTGGACGCGGATGCGGCCATGGTTTTCTCGCACTTGGGAGAAGTGAAGCGGCACGGAGGACTGACCGTCAGTTTCATGCTTAACGGCCTTGAGACCGCCTATGGAACCAGCTTAAAAGTAATCGGCAATTGTCCCGAGCTGGGCTCGTGGGATGTGGAAAAGGCTTTCCCGCTGGAATATGTGAACCAGAATCTGTGGATGGGCGATATAGATATCGTTGAAAGCGCAGGCCGGCAAATCACCTATAAATTTATAGCCGTAAAATCCGACGGCTCCACGCAGTACGAGGATTGCATCGCCCACGCGCGCCTGCTTCCCGCCGAAGGCTATGTAATCAACCGGCATAAATGGAGTTGAGGAAAGGGGCCAAGGCTATTTCAGGCGCTTGGCGAGTTTGGCTGAGAGTTCAGTCAGATGGGCTTTAAAGCGCGGTTGTTTCTTCTCTATAAGCGGAATCAGAGTTTTTCGCAGCCAGTTGCGCCGGTATTTTTCATCCTCGTTGGACTTATCCTTCCGGTGGGAAAGGGCGTTGGCCTTCATATATTCCATTATTTCCGCCCGTGTCACCTGGAGTAGAGGTCTTATGACCGATATCCCGGCGGCGCCGTGCAGCGCGCGCTTTACCGGGATGCCCAGCAGGCCTTTTGGTTCAGTGCCGCGCAGAAGGTTCAGCAGGAAAGTTTCGGCGTGGTCGTCCGCGTGATGCGCGGTGGCTATAAGGTGAAATTTTCTTTTCAACGCGAGTTTGGTTAAAAAGTCATAGCGCGCGTATCTCGCGGCGTGTTCCACGCTTGTTTTTAATTTTTTCGCCAGCGCCGGGACGTCTGTTTTCCCCGTAGTGGTTTCAAGGCCGTAGAGTCGGCCCAATTTTTTTACGAAGGCTTCGTCTTTATCGGCTTCCTTGCCGCGGATCTTATGGTTCAGGTGGGCTATGATGAGCGTAAGGCGGAGGCGTCTGGCCTGTTTGGCGAAATAATCCAGCATCATCACCGAATCCGGCCCGCCGGAAACGGCCAGCACTATCAGGTCTTTTTCCCTGAACAGGCCGTATTTTCTGGCCCCTGAGTTTATCTTATCCCAGAGCCGGAGAGTGCAGGATTTTCCAGAAGTCATAAAGGGATTATATCAAATGGCCGAAAGACAATCGCGGGGCAATTACCGCGCTTGCCCAAGTATTGTATAATTATGCCTGTATCCGCCATGAAAATGCGGCAAGGAAACAGTTATGAAGAGCCATGAGATAAGAAAAAGTTTTTTGGATTTTTTCGCTAAGCACGACCACCCCGTGGTTAAATCCAGCCCTCTTATTCCCGAGGGCGACCCCACGCTGCTTTTCACTTCTGCCGGGATGGTGCAGTTTAAACCCTATTATCTGGGCTTAAAGACCGATAAAAAGCGGGCCGCTTCCTGCCAGAAATCTTTCCGGACTACCGACATAGACAATGTGGGCAAAACCATCCGTCACCTGACATTCTTTGAGATGCTGGGCAATTTTTCTTTCGGCGACTATTTTAAAAAGGAATCTCTAGTCTGGGGCTGGGAGTTTCTTACTAAAGAAATGGGCCTGCCTGCCGAGCGCCTTTACCCGTCTATCTATAAGGGCGGCTTGGCCCCGCGCGACGAGGAAGCCCGCGCCATCTGGGAAAATATCCTGCCCAAAAATCTGCATTCCCACATAATCGAGCTGGGTGATAAAGACAATTTCTGGTCTATGGGCGATACCGGCCCTTCCGGTCCCTGTTCCGAAGTTTACTGGGATCGCGGCGAGAAATACGACCATAAAGGCTGTGAAGGCCCCGGCGCCTGCTCCTGCGACAGGTATATTGAAATCTGGAACCATGTGTTTACTCAGTTCGACAAACAGGCCGACGGAACCTTTAAACCGCTGCCGCGTAAGAACATCGACACAGGCATGGGCCTTGAGCGGCTGACCTTTGTGGTGGAGGGAAAAGAATCTCCCTTTGAAACCTCTCTTTTCTATCCCATAATTTCGGCCGCCGAGAAACTGCTTAAAGCCGAATACGGCTCTTCCGCCGAGGCCGCCTCCGCTTTCCGCATAATAAGCGAACACCTGCGTGCCTCTTCTTTTCTTATCTCAGAGGGCGTAATTCCGTCAAATGAGGGCCGCGGTTATGTGCTGCGCCGCCTTATACGCCGCGCCAGCCGCTACGGCCGCATAATGGGCGCAAAAGAGCCGTTCCTGCACAAGCTGACCCCGGCGGTCTATGATATTTTCAGAGGCGTTTACCCTGAAGTTGAGGCGGCTTCAAAGCAGATATCTGAAACCCTGCGTTTTGAGGAGCAGGGCTTTATAGAAACTCTGGAAACCGGAGAGGGATTCCTTTCAAATCTGCTGGAAAAATTCCCCGGCGGCATACCCGGCGCCGAAGCCTTCAGCCTTTACGAGACCTATGGCTTTCCTTTTGAACTGACCCGCGAACTGGCGCTTAAAAAAGGCGTGCCGGTTGACGAAAAAGGTTTTAACGAAGCGCGCCTGACCGCGCAGGGTGTGGCTAAAGCCGGGTGGAAGGATTCCGGAGAGCAGAACTCTTTTAATTTCCAGGCCGCAGAGGAAAAGTTTAAGGATTTTGTGGCTAATGGGCCTAATGGCTCCGAGGCAATGGAGACTGAATCTACTATTGTAGGTATGACCGGACCTGCTGGGAATATTGTTGAATCTCTTCCGGCGCATTCGCAAGGATATGTGGTTCTCGATACCACGCCGTTTTACGCGGAATCCGGCGGTCAGATCGGTGATAAAGGTTTGCTGGCCCTCGGAGACGCAGATCTCGCTGAAGTGGCGGATTCACAGAAACCAGTTGGAAAGGTCAATTTCCTTTTTGTTAGGACTATCGCTCAGCTTAAAAAAGGCATGAAGGTTACGGCGCGCGTTTCAGGCGACCGTTATCGTACCGCTTGCAACCATACAGCCACGCATGTGATAAACGCGGCTTTAAAACAGGTCTTCGGCGACACCACCCGCCAGGCGGGCTCCGAGGTGGGGCCGGCCAGGTTCCGTTTTGACTATACCATTAATAAAGCTCCCACCCGGGAAGAGCTTGCCAGGGTTGAGGATATCGCCGCCGCCGCCGTGCGCGCGGATTACCTCGTGCTCAAAGCCGAGCGGCCGCTGGCCGATGCCGCCAAGTTTGGGGCGACGACCCTGCTGGGGGAAAAATATGTGGACCCCGCGCGCTTCGTGCTTATAAACAAGGGTGGATGGAATTCTGCCAAAGAGCGCTACAGCCTTGAACTCTGCGGCGGTACGCATATAGACCATACCGGCGAGCTGATGCTCATAAAAATACTCAAGGATTCTTCCGTGTCGCGCGGCGTGCGCCGCATAGAAGGCGTGGCCGGCCCGGCCGCGCTTGCTTATCTTTCGGACCTGGCCAAGATCACTGAAACTCTCGCGGCCCGGCTTTCGGCGTCTCCGGCTGACCTGCCCGCGCGCGTAGAGCAGTTATTTGAGAGTATAAAGGAGCTGAAGTCGGGCCATGCCAAAACCGCGCACGCTT
>SESC01000351.1_pt1 | contig 17094 bp, 13 predicted proteins | sample 3171431 | NCBI WGS metagenome assembly SESC01 (sample SAMN06051868, study PRJNA518727) | freshwater metagenome | biome: subpolar coniferous forest; feature: holomictic lake; material: water; isolation source: holomictic Lake 227, 8 m depth | place: Canada: near Kenora, Ontario | collected... | reverse complement strand
TTTATCAGGTGGTTTTCGCAGATAGCGCGTGGATTACTACTTTTATCATGTGCTATTCACGAAAAGCGCGCGGTATAAATGAAGTTTCTTTAGCTCATCAAAAACCGGATTTTGAAGTCAAAGACGGTCCTCATTCGGGTGTGCAGCCGATGGGAAAGAATTAGGTCACAGTACCCGTTCAACATTTACAGTATTCGGTCTTGAAATAGGGGTTAATTATAATTTCATTTTAAAACTCACAAACCAGCGACTTGTGAGTTACAATCAAATTCCCTCACTCGTTATCTGAACAGGTTTTCAATATGACAGACATTACTTTTTCATCAGCTGATTACCCTGAGATTCGTAATCGTAGCATTTTACTTAATACCAAGATTTATAACAGTCTCAGTTCCGAAGATATCAAAATCTGTGGTTGCGATCTTGAGGTGTGGGAAAAAAATGCGTTAGCGATTGATAGCGACGTAGATATCAATTTATTTGCTGATTACGCTATATATGCTTATTGTCCTAATGGTTTTAATATGGCCGAGAAGTTCCTGCGCTTTTCCCATCAGGAGGCTGATGAATATGAGCTTGAATTGCTTCGGTATATGCGGTCTGCTCACTATGCAATGTATCAGGTAGAAGAAACGAACGGTATTGATACGTTTAATGCAGTGGATTTATTTAGTCAGGTTCAGTATACAATCATCGATTACGCACTGGCTAAAAGCACTCATCAGGGACAAATACTGGCCGGTTATCTGATTGACTTTGAGGGCTTCTCCATTCAAACGGGGAGGAGCATCATAATGGCCCCAGAGCTTTTACAGTCTGGTGCATTGAAGCAAGTGATTGACTATATGAAAGTCACTTATCCAGGTGGTTTTTTGAGTAACCCGGACATTGGTGCTTTGCTTGCAAAACAGATGGTTACTTCCGCCTTAAAGATAGGAAAGCCCTCAAATGTAGCGCGTGTGGAGTTTTAACAGATTCTGTTTATGCGTTATTACACTGTAGTGACCCTAGTTTTTGCCCATATCAAATAGCAGTAACTCTGTGTCAGGTAGACTATTCAGGTCAACGTTTTTGCATTCAAGTAGTCCATAACCGTCACCCTTCGTTAGGGTTTTATCATTGACGATAATCTGTCCTTCAATGACATAAATAAACACGCTACGACTTTCTTCATGGGGTTTATAACTCAAGGTTTTGTTGGTATTGGAGAGGCAGTAATAAATGAAGGCATCTTGCTGAACCACTGGACTGTCATTTTCACCATTAGGTGACAGAATACAAGTGAGCTGATTGGTATACTCTGAAGCTATTAGAGTTTTTTTGGCGTAGCTGGGTGTGATTGCATGCTCTCTGGGTTTAAACCAGATTTGTAAGGCGTGCAGCTCATCATCGGTAGAGTTATTCTCCTCGTTGTGTTCAATCCCCGTTCCAGCCGTGATGACCTGAATTCCCTTGGCAGTTAAGGTTCCGGTATGCGCGGCATTCTTTGGATCAATGTGCTTAACTTCACCTTGCACTACGAATGTGACGACTTCTACATCTTTGTGAGAATGGAGTCCAAAGCCTTTTGCACCGGGCTTTAAAATGGCATCATCGATGGTAATTAATGGGCCAAATGAACGTCTTTCTTCAGCAAAATCAGGCTTAAAAGACAGGTAGGCTTTCATAAATCCAAAGTCTTTAAATTTTCGGCTATTTGCGGGCAAAAATATCGCTTGATGTTGAGTCATAGGTTATTACGTCATTAATCTTTTGGGATTGATAGTTACTATAAACTTCTAAGCATTATTTGGATAGTACTTGTTATCATTCATAAGCTTTCACTTTTAATGGCATCACAGTTTGGCACTTAATGAGATAATTGCTTGCAAAAGACACCATCCATAATCAAAATGGCAGTAACAGGCCAGCAACTTTGACACCCTATCTTGCTCTTCAATTCAAAATGACAGAAATCACTTTTTCATCCGCCGACTACCTGGAGATTCGCTGTCGAGGTGTATCACTTACGACCATTAAGCTAGGACAGCACTCAAATGTAGGGCATGTGGAAGTTTGACATGACCAACCAAAACCCAGAGCAAATAGCCAGAGACAGCATTGATAGGCAGTTGATTGCCTGCGGCTGGGTTATTCAGAGTCTAAAACAAGTCAATCTCAATGCTGGCATAGGCATAGCCGTTAAAGAATATTTGACCGATGTGGGCCCCGCTGATTATGTGTTATTTGTGGACGGTAAACCCTACGGCGTTATTGAAGCCAAGAAGAAAGAGGAGGCGTATCGTTTAAATATTCACGAACATCAAGGTGAAAATTATGCCAACGCCAAACTCAAGCATCTTAATAACGAACCACTGCCTTTTGTTTATATCAGTACCGGTGAAATCACCCGGTTTACCAACTTTACCGATCCTAAGCCCAGAGCCAGAGAAATCTTTAGCTTTCATAAGCCCGAAACCTTAAGAGCTTGGCTTAAAGCGCATAAATCACTACGAAAACGATTACAGGATTTACCTGCATTGCCCACCGAAGGCTTGCGTGACTGTCAAATTACCGCTATTACCAACTTAGAAGCGTCCTTTAAACAAAACCGCCCTAAAGCCCTGATCCAAATGGCTACGGGTTCTGGCAAAACCTTTACCGCCATCACCGCTATTTACCGTTTATTAAAATATGCCAAAGCCAAGCGGGTGCTGTTTTTGGTTGATACTAAAAATCTGGGTGAACAGGCAGAACAAGAGTTTATGTCGTTTGTGCCGAACGACGACAACAGAAAGTTTACCGAGCTTTACAATGTGCAACGACTCAAATCGAGTTTCATCGCCTCCGATAGTCAGGTGTGCATTAGCACCATTCAGCGTTTGTATTCCGTTTTAAAAGGCACGGAACTGGAAGACAGTTTAGAAGAAGAAAACCCGAATGAAAAAAGCTGGCAGCCTAAAGAAATACCGCCGATTGAATATGATGCCAAGTTACCCATCGAGTTCTTTGATTTTATCGTTATTGATGAATGTCACCGCAGTATTTACAACCTGTGGAAACAGGTGCTGGAGTATTTCGATGCCTTTGAAATTGGCTTAACCGCCACGCCTGATAAACGCACCATTGGCTACTTTGATCAAAATCTGGTCAGTGAATATTCACACGAAATGGCGGTAGCTGATAACGTCAATGTGGGTTATGACATCTTCATCATTGATACCAAAATAAGCCAGCAAGGCGCTAAGATCTGGAAAGGTGAATATGTAGAACATCGGGAACGGCTAACGCGCAAGAAGCGGATGGCCTTGCAGGACGAAGATGAAGCCTACTCCAAACAGCAACTCGATAAAGAGGTGGTCAATCCTAATCAGATTAGAACCATTATTAAAACCCTTAGAGAACAGCTTCCGCTTATCTTTAAAGATCGTTACGATAAAAATAACGTGTTTGAAGTGCCCAAGACCTTAATCTTTGCCAAGACAGACAGTCACGCCAACGATATTATTGATATTGTGAGAGAAGAATTTGCTGAAGAAAACAAGTTCTGCAAAAAGATCACCTATAAAGCTGACGAAGATCCCAAGTCAGTATTAGCCGAGTTTAGAAACGAGTATTACCCACGGATTGCGGTGACAGTGGACATGGTGGCGACGGGGACGGATATTAAACCGTTAGAACTTTTGGTGTTTATGCGCGATGTAAAAAGTAAAAACTACTTTGAGCAAATGAAGGGCAGGGGTACGCGCACCATTGATTTAGATAGTCTGCGAAAAGTGACCCCTACGGCGAAATTCACCAAAGATCATTTTGTTATAATCGATGCCATTGGGGTTTCTAAAAGCTTAAAAACCGATAGCCGACCGTTGGAGAAAAAGCCGGGTGTGCCACTCAAGGAATTGCTACAAGCCGTTGCGGTGGGCGCCAGGGATGAGGAATTATTTACCTCCTTGGCTAATCGACTCACCCGTTTGGATAAACAAATCACCGAGAAAGAAAAACAGCAGTTTATTGAAAAAGCCGGTGGCAAAAGTATCTCTCTGGTGGTTAAAGAATTATTGAATGCGTTTAATCCTGATGTGCTGGAAGACATAGAAAACAAGGTAAGAGCGACACTCTTCGGTGCGGCGCCTTTCGATATTGAAGCCGCCATTAAAACCCACATTGCCCAATTACAGAATGAAGCGGCTAAGGTCTTTAACGGTGATTTAAACGACTATATTGAAAACGTGCGTAAGGCGCATGAACAAAAAATTGATCTAGCGAATCCTGATGAAGTGATTCATGTCGGTTGGGACAAAGATAATCTCGATAAGTCCAAGGAAGTAGTCGCTGATTTTACGGCATGGATGCAGGCACATAAAGATGAATTAACCGCCTTGCAGATTTTTTATAATCAGCCTTTTCGTAGACGGGAATTGACTTACAAGATGATCAAGGAGGTATTGGAAAAGCTTCAAAATGATAAACCCACGCTGGCACCCGCGCATGTATGGCGGGCTTATGAAGCCCTGGAACAATGCAATGGCTCAGCACGTAATGAACTTACGGCGATTGTGTCGTTGATTCGTAAAGTCAGTGGTTTGGATACCACCTTAACGGCTTTTGATAAGACGGTGGATAAGAACTTTCAGGCGTGGGTATTTAAGAAACAGGCCGGGGCTATCAAGTTTAATGAAGAGCAAATGCAATGGTTACGCATGATTAAAGATTATGTGGTCAACAGTTTCCATATCGACAGAGATGATTTTGATTTAAACCCCTTTAATGCCCAAGGTGGCTTGGGGAAAATGTGGCAACTGTTTGGCGATAAAACAGATGATATTATTAATGAATTAAACGAAGCGTTAGCGGCATAATGAGTGAGATTAGGGATATACCGGAGCATTGGGAGATTAAGAAGTTGGGTGAGGTTTGTGATGTTCTTGATAACTTAAGAAAACCAATAAATTCAACAGAACGTCAACAAAGAATATCAGGAAAAACAGAAAGCGAGCTTTACCCTTATTATGGCGCTACGGGACAAGTTGGTTGGATTGATAGCTTTTTAACTAATGATGAATATATTTTGATCGGAGAAGATGGCGCTCCCTTTTTAGATATATATAAAGACAAGGCATACAAGATAAAAGGCAAAACTTGGGTAAACAATCATGCTCATATTTTGAAAGGAAAGGAACCGTTTCTTATTGATGATTTTGCGCTTTATTATCTGAACTCAATAAATTATCGCGAGTTTGTAAATGGAACTACTCGATTGAAATTGACCAAAAGCAATTTGGTAGAAATTCCATTTGTAGTTCCACCTCTTGCCGAACAACAAGCCATAGTTGCTAAAATAGAAGAGCTGCTCAGCGAATTAGATAACGGCAAACAACAACTGCAAACTGCACTACAGCAATTAAAGGTGTATCGACAAAGTTTGTTGAAATGGGCGTTTGAAGGGAAACTCACTCATACAAATGTAAAAGAGGGGGAATTACCGGACGGGTGGAAGTGGGTGAAGTTGAATGAAATTTGTAAAATTATTGGTGGCGTAACAAAAGGAAAAGATTATAAAAATCAAAAAACTATTCCATTACCATATTTAAGAGTAGCCAATGTACAAGATGGATATTTAGACTTGAGAACAATAAAGGAAATAGATGTATTACCAACCGATTTGGATAAATTTCGGCTTATATATGGAGATATCTTGTATACAGAGGGTGGAGATAAAGATAAATTGGGTAGAGGAACCATTTGGAAGAGTGAGATAGATAATTGTATACATCAAAACCATATCTTTAGAGCAAGACCACTTTCAGAAACCAGTAACTCAAAATATATAGCCTACTTTTCACAAACAAGAGCAGCTAAGAGTTATTTCTATAAGAATGGAAAACAAACAACTAATCTAGCCTCAATAAACCTTACAATTTTATCTGGGTTACCAGTTCCATTATGCTCTCAAAATGAACAACAACTCATCGTTGATGAATTAGAAAGCAAACTCACTATCTGCGATAACGTAGAAGAAACCATCAAACAAAGCTTGGAACAGGCAGAAACCCTGCGGCAAAGTATCTTAAAGAAAGCCTTTGAAGGGAAATTAGTTTAAATGGACATCACCCCAAAAAATGACATTAAAATGAGCAATAACACCGCCAGTATCGTTAGCAAAGTCTGGAATTTCTGTAATCCCCTGCGTGATGTGGGTGTCGGTTATGGCGATTATTTAGAACAACTCACTTATCTGCTGTTCTTAAAGATGGCGGATGAATATGCCAAGCCACCGCATAACCGCAAGCTCAATATTCCGGCTGACTACAACTGGGAAAGTTTGATCCATAAAAAAGGCGCTGAACTGGAATTGCATTATGCCACTTTACTGCGTGAGTTAAGCACGGCCAAAGGGATTTTAGGGCAGATCTTTACCAAGAGCCAAAACAAAATCCAGGACCCAGCAATGCTGGCCAAAATCATTGATATGATCGACAGCGAACAATGGTTGGTGATGGGTGCCGATGTTAAAGGCGATATTTACGAAAGGCTGTTGGAGCAAAATGCCCAAGACGTTAAAAGTGGGGCAGGGCAATACTTTACGCCTCGGCCTTTAATTCGAGCGATGGTTGAATGTGTGCAGCCGCAACCACTGAAGACGATTGCTGATCCTGCCTGTGGTACCGGTGGTTTCTTCTTGGCGGCTTATGATTATATGGTGGCTAACAATCAATTAGATAAAGAACAAAACCAGTTTTTAAAGTTAGAAACCTTTTTTGGTAATGAGATTGTGGCGGGTACTCGGCGCTTGGCTCTGATGAATTTGTTTCTGCATAACATTGGTGATATCGAGAGTGATAATTTTATATCACCCGCTGATGCCTTGATTGCGGCTTCACCCATCACTTATGATTATGTATTAGCTAATCCGCCGTTTGGCAAAAAGAGTTCGCAAACCTTTACTAATGATGAGGGTGAGCAAGAAAAAGACGACTTAACCTATAACCGTCAAGACTTTTGGGCAACCACCAGTAATAAGCAATTAAACTTTGTGCAACACATCCGTTCCATGCTTAAAACTACCGGCGTGGCAGCGGTGGTATTACCCGATAATGTGTTGTTTGAAGGCGGTGCTGGTGAAACAGTGCGTAAAAAACTCTTGGAAACCACCGATCTGCATACGATTCTACGTCTCCCGACTGGTATATTTTATGCGCAAGGTGTGAAGGCGAATGTGGTGTTCTTTGATAACAAACCGGCCAGCAAAGACCCGTGGACTAAGGAAATCTGGGTGTATGACTATAGAACCAATATTCATCACACGCTCAAGAAAAACCCGTTAAATGATGCGGTGTTGAAAGACTTCATCGCTTGTTATCATCCAGTTAATAGACATCAACGTAAAGAGACGTTTAACGCAGAAACCAATCCTGAAGGTCGTTGGAGAAAGTTTAGTTATGATGACATTATAGCGAGGGATAAAACCAGTTTAGATATTTCATGGCTGAAGGATAAGTCATTAGCCGACCTTGATAACTTGCCTGATCCCGATGTGTTGGCAAATGACATTATTGAGAATATGGAAGCAGGGCTGGAGAGTTTTAGGGCGATTATGGTAGCGTTGAGTAAGAAGTAATTGGCGATTATTAACCGGAGAAAAAGATGCAATTGATTGTGAATTATCCAGATAAATTACCTGATGCGTTACAACAATCCGCAGAACAGTTTGAGCATGAAGCTAAAATGGCGATGGCTGCAAAGCTTTATGAGCTTAATCGGATTTCCAGCGGAACAGCAGCTTTACTGGTTGGTATGGAACGGGTGGATTTTTTGTTGAGCTTACAGCATTACGGCGTTAATGTTATTGATTTAAGTGATGAAGATCTTCAGTCGGATTTTTCGAATGCCTGAAGAAAAAGAGCTGGTAATCAACACAACGCCTATAATTTCTTCAATTGCGGCAACGGGTTCTTTGGATATGTTGCCACTTTTATACAGTCGGGTATGGGTGCCTTTTGAGGTTTGTAGAGAAATTTATGCGGGAGGTGCAGATAATTTTGCTGTCACTGAATTTGAACAAATGAATTGGCTGCATAAGCAGAATACGCCGGTTAAAATTCCTGTCTTGCTACAAAACTCTCTGGATTCTGGTGAGGCTGCTGTTATTCAGTTAGCGTTACAAGAGGATATTGAATTGGTAGCCATTGATGAAAACGTTGGTCGCCGCTTTGCTCGTTTATCAGGGTTAAATTTAACAGGATCTATCGGTATTTTGTTAAAAGCCAAAAAGTTGGGTTATCCGATTTCTATGAGAGACGCCATTCGGCGAATGCGGCAGCGTGGAATTTGGTTAGGTAATAGTGTAGTGGAGTTTGCATTGAGAGAAGAAGGAGAATAAAAGATAGTCATTAACTGATATTGATAACTTGCCTGACTCTGATGTGTTGGCAAATGACATTATTGAAAATATGGAAGCGGTGGTGGAGAGTTTTAGAGCGATTATGGCGGCGTTGAGTAAGGAATAAGATGTTGTGCTTCAGTAATAATTACGGCATTGATATATACTGCCTAGATATATTCAACAGTGAGATATAAATCTTTAAGGTACTATGAGACTAACTTCTGACCAAATTCAAGTGATTAAGGAAACAGCTTATTCCGTGTTGGGTGAAGACTCGCGGGTTATTCTGTTTGGTTCTCGTGTTGATGATGCAAAAAAAGGCGGTGATATTGATTTGTTATTTGAAACTGAGCATATTCTTGATAATCGAGTTAACTCAGTAGGTGCTCTTTATGTCGCATTAATACGTAAGTTGGGTGATAGAAAGATTGATATTTTGTTAAAAGATCCTTCGACTCCAGATGCTACTGTATTGCAAGTTGCTCGACAAACAGGGATTCAGTTATGAGTCTAAGATATCTTCCAGAATATGCTCAAGCTGTTAGGTTTTCTCTTGATTTAGCCACTAAAGAGGCAGAACATTTACGCTATAGTGAAAGCACTTTATTTAGTAAGCCTATTGATTTGGAATGGGTTAAATCCCTAAACACACGGCCAGAAGTTGCAGAAAAAGTTGAAGCATTTATAAGTCGTTTTGGTAGGCTTCAAGATCATTTGGGTGAGAAATTATTGCCCCGCTTTGCAAATCTTGTTGGTGAAAATAGTAAGACCTTACTGGATACCTTGGCTTTTGCTGAAAAGGTAGGTGTTTTAAGCAGTGCAGATGCATTTATTGTCGCACGTAAATTAAGGAACACTCTCGTACATGAGTATATGTATGACGCTCAAATATTTCTAGACAGTCTTTTAGCCGCTCAACAAGCCTGTCATCTGTTTTATAGCATTATAGAAAAAACTGAAGCAGAAGTTGATCAATTAGGTGTTCAGAGATAAACGCTCAGAACTCAGTTTTGCAAATGACATTATTGAAAATATGGACGCAGGATTAGAAAGTTTTAGAGCGATTATGTCAGCGTTGTTGAGTAAGAAGTAAAAGGCGGGCAAAACTTGATGGTTTGCCCGGTCAAGTTGTTAACTATTTATGCGGGGAGGAATCTTTCACTCAAAATTTGATTGTCAGGTACGCCATGAGCTCTTGCAGTTGCTTCGGCAGCATCGATCAACTTGGGTGGTCCGCACAGATAGATGTCAGGCATAAGAGTCGTACTCATTAGAGCCTGAGTCAAAGCATCCACCGGTGTACCGCAAAATCCGTCCCAATTATCTTCTGGCTTCCAGACACAATAAATAACTTGAAGTTGAGGCAAATCGATTTGTAAGGCTTTTAATTCGGCTTGGCAAAACAATTCTTCGGCTCGGTTTACGCCAAAATAAAGTCGAGCAGGATGCGGTTCCTGAAACTCTGCCATTCGTCTTAACATCGACAGCATAGGGGCAAGACCAGTACCGCCAGCAACAAACCAGCGCGGCTTTAAGCCACTCTCATACAAACCAAATGAACCTTTTGGGCCATGTACCTGCAAGGTCTGCCCAACGGTCGCCTGTTCTTTTAACCAGGTAGAAAATAGTCCTCCAGGCTGAAGACGAATCAAAAACTCCAGCTTTCCTTCCCAGTTTCCGGTATTGGATAGTGAATAAGCGCGTTTAATGTCTTGTCCTGGCACTTCTAATTCCATGAATTGGCCCGGCTCAAACTCGGCCCCGTTACCGCCATTTTCATCCGGTGCTAAACACAGTTCCAAGCGTAAGGTGTTTTCACCCACCGTTTTAATTGCGATTATTTCAGCGCTTCTGATTTTTATTTCACCGATTAAAACACGGTCGTGATCAAAAGGCAGCGAAATATGTAAATCACTCTGTGGGAAAGTACAGCACAATAACGTTCCCCCTTTTCGTTTATCTTCTAGGCTGAGTGCAGCAGGATTATGTTTACCTAATGTATAGTCGCCTTGGGTAACATCAGCATAACAAGTGCCGCAGTTTCCATAACCACATTGGGCAGGCAATACGATCTGTGCATCGGCAGCCGCGGCCAGTAGATTCTGGTCGTCTGCACAGTTAAAACGGAACTGACTACCATCCCGGGTAGTCAATTCAATAGCGTGGTTATTCATGTTTTGTCTGGGCTCCAGAAAGACACGACTGGAAACGTTAATATGATTCCAGTCGTGCGGATAAAAGTTAAGCCGCTTTACGTGATAATGAGGCTTCGATATCGGCTTGCGCAGTCGTATTAGGTAATAAACCAAACTTATCTACCAGTACCTGAACCAGGTTGGGTGTCAGAAAGGCAGGTAGTGTCGGCCCCAAGCGAATATTACGGATACCTAGCGCCAGTAAGGTCAGTAGCACGGCGGCTGCTTTTTGCTCAAACCAGGAGATAATCAAAGACAGTGGGAGTTCATTAACGCCACATTCAAAAGCACCTGCTAATGCAGTCGCAATTTTGATCGCCGAATAGCTATCGTTGCACTGCCCTAAATCTAACAGACGTGGAATGCCGCCAATGTCGCCAAAATCATGTTGATTGAAGCGATATTTGGCACAGCCCAATGTCATAATCACAGTATCTTGTGGGGCTTGTTCTGCAAAGTCGGTGTAATAATTACGACCGGATGCAGCGCCGTCACAACCACCGACTAAAAAGAAATGTTTAATCGCCCCTGACTTAACGGCGTCGATAACTTTGTCCGCTACACCCATGACGGCATCACGACCGAAACCAATAGTAATGGTTTTTGCACTGACTTCAGTTTTAAACCCGGGTAATGCGTTAGCTGCCTGAATCAACGGGGCAAAATTCTTGTCGCCGATATGACGCACACCAGGCCAACCGACGGGGCCTGCCGTAAAAATGCGTTGACGGTATTGGGGTAAAGGTTCAATGATACAGTTAGACGTCATCAAAATAGCACCGGGGAATTCGGCAAACTCTTTTTGCTGGTCTTGCCATGCACCGCCGTAATTTCCAACCAGATGCGGATAAGCCTTTAGTTTTGGATAAGCATGGGCAGGTAACATTTCGCCATGGGTATAAATATTGATACCTGAATCTTTAGTTTGTTCTAGCAAGGCAGCTAAATCGCCTAGATCATGACCCGACACCAGTATAGCTTTGCCTAAAGTAGGGGTAATTAATACCTGAGTGGGTTGTTGAGCGCCAAAACTGCCGGTGTTAGCTTCATCCAATAAGGCCATCACTTCAAGGTTTAATGTTCCTAAGGCCATTGATTGATTGAGCAACGCATCGACATCCGTCGGTGCCGTGCTTAAGAAATCCAGTGCATCTTCGATACCTGCATAGACAGTTGGACTTTCTTTACCCAACGCATAGGCATGGTGAGCATAAGCGCAAACACCTTTCAGGCCATAAAGCACCAGTGAACGCAGACCGATGATATCGGGGCCGACATTCTCAAGTCCCGCATTAATGCCCACGTCTGCGGCTTGTTTGAGTAATCCATCCAGATCAGATGCAGGTTGCCAGACAGCAGAGCCTGTCAGTTCTTCCGGTGCCTGACCCGCAGCAAGCGCAGCGGTTATATAGCTTGTTTTAACTCGGTCACGTATCTTTGCAGCTTCCTGTATCAGGGTACTGAAGCGGGTCGCATTAAAATTTACATTGGTTAGTGTGGTAAACATGCCATAAAGAATAAATTCGTCGGCCGCATTATCTTGTACATTAAGGGCACGGGCACGTTTGGTATATTGGGCTATGCCCTCAATAGCATGTATCAGTAAATCCTGTAAATCAGAGGTGGTGGCATCTTTGCCGCACATGCCTTTGGCAGTTGCACAGCCACTTTCGATATTGGAACGATCAGTTTGTTCGCATTGGTAGCAAAACATCAAGTACTCTCCTGGAAATTGAATGGACGGTTAGAGATAGGTCGATTACGATCTCTCCCCTCTATCCAGATAATTGCACTTAGTGTGCCAAGCGAAAAGCCTTGCATTTACAGCTACTTTAAAGGTATTGTTGTCTAATTAACATCTTTAGAAGTTGTTTTATTGACAACAGCGTCATCATTATGACTACAAACCTTTTCTTTACTTCGCTTATTTCGATAGTGGCCGACTTGTCCATGCATATGTCGGCAGAACAACGTTATCAACGCTTATTACAGCACTTATGCCGTATCTTTCCTTGTGACGCTTCTGCATTACTGAAATTTGAAAAACACAGTCTGATACCTTTGGCCGTTAATGGTCTGTCAGAAGATACCTTGGGACGGCGTTTTGTTATCAGTGAGCATCCACGCCTGGCCAAGATTTTAGCGTCCAACGAAGCAGTTCGCTTTGCCGCTGATTCTAATCTGCCTGATCCCTACGATGGACTCATTGAATCTAAAGGGGATCAATTACTGGTACATGATTGCATGGGGGTTACACTGTTTATTGATGGAGAAATATGGGGGCTTTTAACGCTAGATGCATTGACTCCAGGGACTTTTGATAACATCAATCCAATGGAGTTTAGTACCTTTATTAGTCTGACAGCGGCTACGGTTAAGGCGGCCGAACTGATTATCTCCTTAGAACAGCGAGTGCGTTATGCAACGCAAAACTTATTCAAGGAAAATGCCGCTCAGGATATGATGGGTGAAAGCGATTGCATGAAGAAATTGCGTAATGATATTTCTATCGTCGCGCCGTCAGATCTGGCCGTTTTGATTTTGGGTGAAACGGGTGTCGGTAAAGAACTGGTTGCACAGCGTATTCACATGGAGTCAAATCGGGCGGATCAAGTGATGGTGTATGTCAATTGCGCTGCGCTACCAGAGAGTATTGCCGAAAGCGAGCTCTTTGGGCATGTTAAAGGTGCATTTTCCGGTGCTATTGCTGATCGGACAGGTAAGTTTGAATTAGCTGACGGTGGAACCCTTTTTCTGGATGAAATAGGTGAGTTACCGCTGTCGATTCAAGCCAAATTATTGCGTACGCTGCAAAACGGAGATATTCAGCGCGTGGGTAGTGATCGTCAGATTAAAGTTAATGTACGGGTCATTGCTGCAACCAACCGCAATTTACAACAGGAAGTTTCTGCAGGCTTATTTCGCCCAGATCTTTATCATCGATTAGCGGTTTACCCGATACAAGTCCCTGCTTTGCGGGAGCGAGGCAAAGATGTGTTATTGTTAACGGGTGCGTTTCTGGAAAAAAATCAGCAACGTTTGGGTATTAAAAAATTCCGTTTGGATCAGGAGGCGAAACAAGCTTTATTAGCTTACCACTGGCCGGGAAATATTCGTGAACTTGAGCATTTATTAAGTCGAGCAGCATTAAAATCAGCGACAGCAGAGAATCGTCAGGCAGATTTTATAACCCTATCATCTGCTTATCTGGATATCACGCTTGATCAGTCTAAACCTTTGAGCAATCCACCCTCTGACACGGTAACAAATCCATCTATGCCTATAGATTTTAAAAATGCAGTTGATGATTTTCAGCGTCAATTGATCCAGCAACAGCTTGCCGTTCAGCAGGGCAATATGGCAGCTACTGCTCGCATGTTGGGTATGGATAGAGGGAACTTCCATCGCCTGCTCAAACGATTGGAGCTTGTCTAATTCTTTTTGTCGATCCAGTTTATCCCAACAACGCCTTAATCTCTGGGATACAAGACCCACAATTAGTTCCGGCTTTTAAACAGTGCCCCACTTCCTGAGGTGTCTTCAACTGCTTATCTTTAATCGCCTTGAGCAATATTTTTTCACCGATATTAAAACAGGCACAGACGGTTTTTCCGGTATCTTCAGTTCCCACTGGTACACGTCCAGTGAGCAGCGCCATGCGTTCTGATAGTTCAAGGCTGTTTTTAGCAAGCAAGCCAATCAACCAATGACGTTCGGGCAGATGATGATCAGCCGCAATAAAAATAACCGTCGTTAATACAGCGTCCACAAACAACGCCGCACGGTAAACACCCTGACTCGCATCTTGATACGTTTGCCAATGGTATTCCTCTGTCCGGTCATCGATCAAATACTCCTTGAGCGCCTCCAGCCAACTACTGGCTAAACCTTGCCCCGCCAGTTCGTAACGAACATAATCACCGCCTTTGATTTTAACCACATAATCAACGTCACTTAAGCTTAATTCCTCACGCGATAAAATAAACCCCTGCCACACCGCTTGAAAGGGTTTGATGCGAACAGGCGTGTGTTTGCTCTCGGGTTGCTTTGATATCGGATCAACGGCTGGATTAACTAAAGCGCCCATCCGTCCTTGACTGGCATACTGTTCAGTCCAGTGCATAGGGACAAATAAATTGCCTACTTGTTGAGACTCAGTGATGGTGACTCGTGCCAGCATGGTTCCCCATTGAGTTTCGAGTATAGCTAAGGCATTTGCTTTTAACCCGGTAATTTCTGCATCGTTAGGATGTATTTCAACGAAAGGCTCTGGACTGTGTTGATTTAATTGAACCGCTAAGGCGGTGCGGGTCATGGTATGCCATTGATCTCGCAGGCGACCGGTATTTAATATTAACGGGTAATCGTCATTCGGTAAATTAACGGCACTGCGGGGCGTTACGGCAATAAATTGCGCTTTCCCTGAGGGCGTAAAATACTGGCCATCTCCAAATAAACGCGCGGTTCCCTTAGGTTGACTAGACGTTACCGGCCATTGAATCGGTTCTAATGCTTCATAAGTGGGTTGATCAATTGTGGCTAAAGCGGAGATATTAAAATCTCGTAGTCCGTGTTCAGCGTTATTTTCAAATCCAGATAAGGCCGCATGTTCTCTAAATATGTCAGAGGGCTGTTGATAGTTAAAAGCAGTTCCAAAACCCATGCGTTGTGCAACCTGAGTAATTATCCACCAATCTGCTTTAGCATTGCCAGCGGGTTTAAATAACGCGCGTTGGCGAGAAATGCGCCGTTCAGAATTAGTGACAGTACCGTCTTTTTCACTCCAACCCAGTGCCGGTAATAATACATCCGCATAAGCGGTGGTGTCGGTTTGCGCAATACAATCAGAGACCACCACAAAGTTGCAACGTTCCAAGGCACGTTTGATATGGTCAGCATTTGGTAAACTAACCACAGGGTTGGTGCCCATAATCCAAACGGCTTTTATGTGACCGTCAGCCATGGCATTAAATAAATCAACCGCAGGCAGTCCGGGTTTGGTGGCAATGTTATCGGTGTTCCAAAACCGTGCGACCCGCTCAATATCGCTTGGATTAGAAAAATCCATGTGTGCCGCCAATTGATGCGCTAACCCTCCAACCTCACGTCCGCCCATGGCATTAGGTTGTCCAGTCAGTGAAAAAGGTCCCATGCCTGGATGCCCAATTCTTCCGGTGGCTAAATGACAATTAATAATCGCGTTAACTTTATCGGTTCCCGAAGAAGATTGATTGATGCCTTGACTGTAAAGGCTCAGCACTTTTTCAGTGTCGCTAAACCAATCATAAAAACACTGTACATCGGCTGCTGTTAAATGGCATTGAGCCGCAACGTCGGCAACACTTGGGGCACTGAGTTGGGCACTGTGCAATGCATTCTCAAAGCCTTCGGTATGGTGCTTGATATAATCCTGGTTTAAATGCGAATGTTGGCTTAAATAACTTAAGAGGCCATTGAATAAAAGACCATCACTGCCACTGGCGACCGGTAAATGTAAATCAGCCAGTTCACAAGTGGCTGTGCGTCGTGGATCAATAACCACTATTTTTAATTCTGGGTTAGCGAGTTTGGCGGCCCGAATGCGTTGAAAGATAACCGGATGACACCACGCTGCATTAGAGCCAATTAATATCATTAAGTCAGCGTGTTCAAAATCGTCATAACAACCGGGTACGGTATCAGAACCAAAGGCGCGTTTATGACCGGCCACAGACGAGGACATACACAAACGACTATTGGTATCCATGTTGGCACTACCGATAAATCCTTTCATCAGTTTATTGGCTACATAATAGTCTTCGGTTAATAATTGTCCCGAGCCATAGATGGCGATTGAATCAGGGCCATAGCGTTCAAGGGTGTCTTTAAAGGTATTGGCGACGGTATCCAGTGCTGTTGTCCAAGAGACGGGATGACCGTTAATATACGGGTTTAATAAGCGACTGTTTAAGTCAAGCGTATCACCTAAAGCAGAACCTTTAGAGCATAAGCGTCCGGTATTGGCAGGGTGTGTTTGATCGCCTGCAATTTTAACGGTGTGATGCGCTTCATTCACCGTAGCACTAATGCCACAACCTACGCCGCAATAAGGGCAAGTGGTTTGAATGATTCTGGGTTGATTAAACATACGCTTTTCCAAAGATGAGTCCTGCTCGGATGTCCGCTATCGATTGTTCTGATTCGAGTAACTCTTGGTACCAAAAACTATCACGGGTGTCGCCATATAATACCGCACCGACCAGTTTATTCGCTTTAATGATCAGTTTTTTATAGATGCTTAAGTCAGAGTCGGTAAATTGAATCGTTTCTGAGGATTCATCACCGATAAAGTCACCCATAGAGAATAGGTTAATGCCTGTCACTTTAAGTTTAGTCGCCGTGGGTAAGGTTAAGTATTGGGCCACGCCATGTTCGGTTAAATGATTGGCGCAGACTTTAGCTTGCTCATACAAGGGCGCAACGAGACCAAAGGTTTCGCCTCGATGTTGAATACATTCGCCTACGGCATAAATACGAGGATCATAACTTTGCAGAGTG
>SESC01000349.1_pt1 | contig 17124 bp, 17 predicted proteins | sample 3171431 | NCBI WGS metagenome assembly SESC01 (sample SAMN06051868, study PRJNA518727) | freshwater metagenome | biome: subpolar coniferous forest; feature: holomictic lake; material: water; isolation source: holomictic Lake 227, 8 m depth | place: Canada: near Kenora, Ontario | collected... | reverse complement strand
GCTCATTCCCTGTGCAAGTCCCAGCAGTTCACAGTAGTGAAGTACAGGCAGGTTGTATTTGACCCCGAACTTCTCTTCGATCTCAATCTGGCCGCGGTCAAACTGTAACTGACAGAACGGGCAGATATCGGTCAGGGCGTCAACTCCTACTTCCTTCAGGTTGATCAGTTTCTCGTTGGCGATATCAAGGGCATGGACAATGTCGTAGCCACGTACACCGCCACCGGCACCGCAACACTGCATCTTCTGACGGTATTCTACCGGGGTTGCGCCGAGGGCCGCGACCAGTTCTTCCATCCATGTGGGCGATTCGGTGTCCAGTAACTCCTTATCTCCAAATTCACGGTCTTTCCGTGGCTTAATGAGGTGACATCCGTAGTGGACGGCAATCCGGGCACCTGTCAGCGGGTTTGTGATGCTGTCCCTGACCTTGTCAACACCGACGATGTTCTTGTCATAGAGAAGCTCTGCAAGGTGAAAGACGTTGATCGAGCCTTTATATTCCATATCGATGGTCTTCAGCACCTCGTTTACCCCGTCACGGAGTTCATCATTGTGTTTCAGCTTGTGGTTCACTTCCCAGATTGACTTGTAACAACCGTTGCAGAGTAGGGCAATGTCCATTTTCATCTGTTCGGCGAGCACGAGGTTACGTGCTGCCATCGCATACCAGACATTTAAGTCGATAGAACCGAATGCACCTGGTGCAGGACAGCAGCTTGCGCCCTTCAGAGGTACAAGTTCGATACCGAGTTTCCTGCTGGTCTTGATTGCAGCCGCTTCGGAACCGGGGTACCGGTTGGGGGCAATGCAGCCGAGATAAAATGCGTATTTATGTTTTGCTTCCATGATTGCTTACCCCTCCCGTTCCTTGACGATCCTGTCTGCATTTGCCTTGAGCTTGTAGTAGTCCAGGATCTTCTGTATGCCGGGTATGAATTCCTTGTATGTGTGTGTAGTTGGCGGGTCCGCATCCATTCCAAGTTTTACACGGGCCGCACGGTTTACGTCGTTATTTGGTACCCCATGACCCGTGGTGTATATTGCCTGAACGGTCTTTAAGAAATTGACCGGGATTATATCACGTTTAAAGGCCAGGTTTCTCATCGCCATGATGACATCGGTTGGTGCAATATCCCGTGGGCAGCGGTCAGTGCAGCTGTAACAGGTCGTGCAGAGCCAGAGATCCGGGTCGGTGAGTGCTTCGGTTTCGAGGCCAAGTACAACCCTTCTGACAAATTTCCTTATCCGGTACGAGCTGCGGGGAGCTGACGGACAGGAAGCAGTGCAGGTACCGCACTGGTAGCACATATGGGGTATTGACATCGAGATTTTTTCTACTGAATCCGTGAATTCAGGATGAGCATCATCCCCGTACATATAGCGGTCACGGAGTTTGGTTTCCAATGCTTCAGGGTATCCTTTTATTCTTGCCATGCCTGTCACCTCACGCCTTCTCCATCATTTTCAGGTTCACCTGAGAGGGGACATCTTCCTTTACCTTTGATGTCCGCTTTTCGAAGAGTTTTGCCTTGATCTTCTTGAAGAGCTCAGTTTCTTCGCCTGTTATCCGGACTCCATCCCTCTTGAGGACGATGATATCTTCACCAGGGCATGCATTTACACATGCACCACAAAGGATACAGAAATCCTTGTTGACCGCGATCGTGGACTCGATTTCGCCCTTCATATCAGCTGCTGCCTTTGGTGTTGGCAGGTAGATGGCATTTGCCGGGCAGATATCCACGCAGGTTGAGCATCCACCGGGACATTTTGTTGCATTAAATTCAATATCACCAGTAAAGATCTTTTCAATCGTGATAGCTTCTGTCGGGCAGTTCACGGAACACCATGTACAGGTGCAGCACTGCTTCTGGTCGATAGTTACTTCGCCGGCCATCTTGTCGCTGACGATTTCACGCTCGACAGTGATGCACTCCTCAGGACAGAGTTCAACACAGACTTTACATGCATCACACTTGGTCTCGTCCCACACAACTTCCCCTTCAACTTTGCCGCTTTCGGCAGTGAACTTCTTGTGCTTCACATCGATTGCCGGGCAGACCGCCCCGCAGATGCCACAAAGTGTGCATTTCTCATCATCGACCTTGAACGTGGTCTTGCTCTTTAATGCGACCTGGCGCTCATTTGCGGTCTTATCGGTTCCCTCGTACGCCGGGACATCACGAAGAATTGCGTCTCTTGGGCAGACATCGTCGCAGATAGTGCATTTTACACACTTTTCCTGGTCGATCTTTGCTGTCAGGTCATACTGTGGGAACCCTTCCTTCTCGAGAATCGGCAGTCTCTCTTCGCCATCAACCTTGTGGGTTAGTGCATTGAATGGGCACATAATGACGCAGACACCACAATAAACGCACTTCTGCTCATCAATATCCACCGGTGCAGCATAATCAACCGCACCACGCCTTACCGCCCCAACAAGTCCGAGAACGATCGCCTCTTCAGGACAGGCATCAACACAAACGCCACACCCTGTGCAGACTTCCGAATTCAGGATCAGGGTACTCGTGTTTTGCAGAAGCTTCTGCGAATTCACGAAATTGACTCCATCCCGCACCTTGGAGTATTTAGGAAATAATGTCATGTATTTTACCTCACTCCTTTCACTCACTGTACCTTTGCCATCCCTGTGTTCCAGGGCCCGGCCAGTCTGATAACATCATGTGGACATGCTTCGACACATACACCGCAACCGGCGCATAGTTCTGCTTTAAAGTCAAGGACAACGGATTTTCCATCCTTAACCCTGTAGATCTTATCCTTGGTAACTGGATCTACGGTATGCAGCTCCAACGCGTCAACCGGGCATGCCACCACACAATTGTTACAGCCGGTACAATGCTCCATGTTAATATGCACTGCAAATGCCATTGCTAAATCACGCACCAGCTCGATCGATTGTTAAAATCGATATAAAAAAAGTTGTAAAATAATGTAGATAAACTCTTCTGAATTGCAATGGGGATTTATTGCAGGTTTAATCCGGTAATTAAGGTATTGGTGTTAACTGGTAATGAAATAAAGTGTACCTGCTTACATCCAGAGGAAACAATGGATGCGCTTTTTCGCACGGTTTTTCAATTTTACCCAAAATTAAGGGCAAATCTGGTGTATTAAATTGTTCCGCTGTCATTCAAACGTCTGATTTAAAATTCGAGCAGAATTATTCGGTAAAATTTTTAGTCTCCTGGCGTTCCGGTTGGTATACGATACATTCCTGCCATTGCAGAGATCGGGACTGTTCCAGGTTACAACCAATTTCCATGCATTATCATGGGACCCCCGCCTGATAAAAATCGGGCTGAAATCCGGGCCTTTTATAGGCCTGATAGCAGGGGTAATTATAGTTGCCCTGGAATAAACTCAAGGGTGCAGAAACCAGGGCGCTCCTGTTGGATTATACTCCCCGATTATTGGTCGGTTTGCCAGATTGAATAACCGGGTTGTAAATTCCGTATCCGGGCACGCTTTTTCTAAAGGAATCGGCTTTAATGCCGTCAGTTCCCGGATTTGGACGGGGGAGTTCTACACCGTCCGGGGTTACTTTCCGGGAGGTTCATCCTGATTTTTGACCTACCTGCTGGAGATCTGATGAAACGTTCCCGGATAAGTTCCTCGTTGCGAAATCACTAATTATCGGGACATACATGGGAAAAATCATGGGTCTGACCGATCATCACCACAACCGGCATTTTTTAGTGTGGTTAATACAGCACATGTCTGCAGACTGCACACTCTCATAAATACCAGGGGTGAGGGTGTAAATGGTTGAACCCTGGTAAAGGGCATCACGTTCCCCTGGGGGTTGACCGAAACGGGTGGGAATTTTTCCCCATGGGACCTCATTTAGGAATATTCCTCCCGTGGCAAATTATCAAGTGACAATTCCGCTACAGCAAAGATGGGGCAATCCCTGGTTAATTGTCCGTCTGTTATGGATTTCTGGTCTCAATCCGGTATCCCGGTAACTTCTGATCTCCTGTCAATAGTGATCACTCCACAAATAATACTGTAAGGGGGTGGTCAACCGCAGCCTGAACCAAAGGTCAGTGGACACCTTCGAATTCTGAAAAAGAATTTTGAAATAATCCCTGGGTTCTAATGAGGGTGCGGTTAACCCGGTACCCGGGTCCCGGTGTTTATTAGTTCACCCTTCCTGTTTTTTGCAACTCTGGCTGTTGTCAGATCCTTCAACTGTTGTGTATCGCATGATATGGTTTATAACAAACGTGACGGTACTTTACAGGTCCTGGTAACAGAAGGGTGAAATATTGGTTAAATTAGGAATTAAACCCAAATTATAATTATTTCGTGGTTATCAGGGATTAGATTAGTTCCGTACTATCGTGGAGTATTGCCCGGTTCTGGAAGTGTGGCCTTTCCCGTCAACTCACAGATCATGCAAAAAATTCGTGTGCCCGTTTTGTAAACGTTTTTGTCCCACTACGAAAATCACTTAGAAAATTTATTCTATCACGGCTATGGTACACTCTTTGTCCGAGGTATTTGAATATGGAAATTAACGGTGTAAAGATAGACGACACGTTTGCAGAAGCATTTCCGGCATGGGTCTGCTCTGTAATCGTTACCGCCGCAACGAAGGAACTTGCATACAGTGCAGCCGTCGAAGCGACCGGGTTTGGGACATCAGTCATCGCATGTCCGGCAGAAGCAGGTATTGACCAGTATGTCCCCCCACAGCGGACCCCAGACGGCAGGCCTGGATATGGCATTCTTATTGTCCACCCAAGCAAGAAAAAATTAAAAGAGCAACTGATTGAGCGTGTTGCAGAGTGCGTACTTACTGCACCAACCACTGCCGCGTTCAACGGTATTACAGACTGCGAAGAGAAACTCCCGATGAAACTCCATTTCTTTGGTGATGGCTATGAATACCAGACCAAGGTCGGCGACCGGAGTGTATGGGCAATACCCCTGATGGGTGGAGATTTCCTGACAGAAGAAGAGATTGGCGTTGTGAAGGGCGTTGCAGGTGGCAATTTCTTTGTCATGGGTGACAGCACGATGTCTGCACTCGTTGGAGCGCAGGCAGCCGTGGCGGCGATCGATGAAGTCTGTGGCGTTATCACATCATTCCCGGGTGGCATTGTTGGAAGCGGCTCTAAAGTCGGCAGCAAGAAGTATAAATTCATGGTTGCCAGCACGAACGAACAATATTGTCCGACCCTGAAGAGCAAGATCCCGGACAGCAAGATACCTGATGGTATCAATGGTGTGTTCGAAATCGTCATTGACGGGGTATCGGAAGCAGCAGTTGCTGAAGCAATGGCTGCAGGGATCCGGGCCGCCTGCATGGTAAAAGGCGTCAAATTCATCAGCGCCGGTAACTATGGTGGCACCCTCGGGCCGTTCAAGTTCGAGCTCCATAAGATCCTTTAAACCCTTTTTTCTTTCCGGATTATAGGTCCGGGTAACCCGATCGATCTTCTTATATAATATCTCGCCGACTATTCTGTTAACGGAATTTCCGGTGACAAAATGATTGTCAAAACACCCGAAGAAATTAAAACGAAGTATGGATCACTGTTTTCCCGGCGGTTTCTCGTGATGGTGGACAAGGGTGCCGGCCTTGCAGAGATCATCGAGCAGTGCCATGCGAGGGGACCTATTGAGTGGGACGCGATGAACCGCATCCGTGCAAAAGGGGCCATAGTCTCTGCCCGCGTTGAAGGCACTGAAATGAGGATGCTGGCACGGCTTGGTTCATTCCAGGCAAGTTTCGGGGCTGCAGGTGAGAATATCGGCGGCCAGGCCCTCGAAGGTGTCGAGGTGCAGGGTGACGAAGTCGTCACCTCCTGGGCAGGTATTGCCGGGGCCGGACTCGGCATCGCGGCCTGCCTTCCACAGGCACCGGGTGTGACCCGGGCTGAATACCCGACAGAGGAGGACATGGTGGTCGGTGGTGCGAGGGTGAACAGGGTAAGGATTTTTTCACCCCTGTACGAGAAGGTCACCATCGGGATTGATGACACCGACACCCCTGAAAAAGGGGCCACCTGGGTCCTTGCCTTGAAATGCGGTGAACAGTGCAGCGTTTCGGGAGTAGAATTTCTTAACATGAGGCTGATCCAGCTCAACCCGCGGGTGCCGGAAAAAACCACCAACTGTGTGGGGTCTGCATTGAACTTTGCTGTCAGGCCCGGGTCAGTCGATGCACTTCTTGCCTATGTCCGAGATTATATCGAGGAGTTTTCTTCCAGTGAGGACACGGGTATTGCCTATTACCGGGGTCTTGAATTCCCAAAAATGATGAACGGTGCCTGCCGGAGAATAAAGACCGAGATCGTCAGCCTGAAGGATGCTGAGGATATCGCGTCATCTGCCGGGATCAGGTTTATCGACACTGCAGGAAAAAAGGGCAGAATTGGTGCATTAGGGTCTGTATTGTGGGCTAACAGGGGCATCGAAGCGGCAGGTCTCTATGGTGAACCTACCTGAACCGTACATTATACGGTACCCGCAGATTGTTGCGGTTGCGGACTCCGCAGGCGAGCGGGTAGAACTGATCGAATTTTTCGACTGTACCGGGGGTGCGATGTGGGCACAACACCATTATGCACAGAGCCCGCTTGTCCGTTCTGTGCGGAATGTGGGTTCTACAATGCGGTACCTGCTACGCCCGGGTGAGGCAGACCTTGCGCTCGAGGGCTCCCATTTCCCTGCCGGGATAAGCGCAGTTTTTGTCGATGAGGATGAAATCAGGGTTTCCTATGTAGGGCTTGGCGGCGGGGGTGTCGGTGCGTCCATATGCCGATCCTACGCGCAGGGTGTTACGCGAAGTACGAATGATCCGTCAGGGGGAGGGAAACGTGCCGGGTCAACGGTCTGGCTACCACGTCGACAGCGTGTCCTGATTGGTGTGGATGATACCGATACACCTGAACAGGGGGCAACCTGGACGCTCGTCCACAATATTGCGAGGGCTGTTGAGGACCCGCAGTCCCGCTACCTGTCGCACACGATTGTGCAGCTGTACCCGGTACCGTACCGGACGAAAAACTGTGTCAGCATTGTGGCCGAATTTGCATCATCCGATCCCGCCCGCTTAATCGATCATTTTGCAGGACTGCTGGACCGCTACACCCTTTCAGAAGATACCGGCATGGCAGTATACACGGGGTTCGATCCATCTGGTCTCATGGATTTCGCGTGGAAGGTGAAACATGGCGAGGTGACCAAGGGGTCGATCCTGGAGATCGATGATGTCAACCTGCGCATCGTGAGGAATGGTCGTGGTAGTATTGGTGCGGTCGCTGCAATTCCGTTTTACACGAAATACGAGGAGGCCCTGACCCTATGCAAGGACAGGAATTAAAAGCGGCCCTCCTGACCGTTGGGTCAGCACGACTCAGCGGCAGGGATGCGACACCCTATATTTCAAGTTCATCTGCAGGACCGGGAGCAGGGGGAAAAGGCTCTGTCTTCTTTTCCTCCAATGGTATGAGGGTGCGGTTCTCCCTTTCGGACACAAGCCCCGTGGAAATTGTCCATGCCGGTGAAGGGTCTGCAACACTCCGTTTCGGGGAGATTGTGCTGCAGGGCCGGCTTGACCCGGTTGGCCTGCACTGCCCTGACCAGGCCTACATAACCGTCAGCAGCGGTTGTATCTTTCATTGCCATTACTGCAATGTCCCGCGACTGCCAAAGCGGAGAAAAACAATCGGGGAAATCCATGCCATGGTCGATGGAATAAAAGACCGGATTGCAGCAATCTCCATAACAAGCGGTGTATATTCAGATATTTACGAGGAGGAACAGTTTGTCTGCGAGGTTGTCAGGGACCTTTCAGGGTTTGGTCTTCCGATAGGTGTCTCAATTTACCCAACCGAACAGACACCCGGACGCCTGCATGAACTCGGGGTAAAGGAAGTAAAGTTCAACCTGGAATGCGCCACGCCGGAATTGTTTGCCTCGTTGTGCCCGGGCCATGACCGTGATCTCATATTTTTGGTCCTTAAAAAGTCAGTGGAGTTATTCGGACGCGGCCACGTATTTTCAAATGTAATTCTCGGCCTTGGAGAAACAGACAAAGAAATGGAAGCATGTATTCTGGAACTTGCAAACCTCGGAGTAATTCCTGTTATCAGGCCTTTGAACCCGATTGCAGGATTCGCCGGCTCCAGGCGGCCGAGTGCTGAACGGTTGCTCCGGGTTGCCGGCTATCATGAAAAAGCATTAAAAGATGAAGGGCTGGACCCCCGGAAGGCACTGACCATGTGCGTCCGGTGCAGGGGTTGCGACCTCGTCCCGGGTGAGCCGCTATGAAAGGTGAAGATGCAATAACGATGGCCCTCCTTGCTGCCGCAGACCGGTTTTACGGAGTGCCCGGTTTTCCTGTCAGCGGAGTGCTTGAAAAGACGGGTGCAGAATCTGTCATCAACGAGAAGGTGGCGATCGAATATGCCCTTGGCGATTCGCTTTCAGGCCGGAGAGCGGCCGTAATCCTAAAAAATGTCGGGCTGAATGCCTGTGCAGACCCGTTTGTTGAGGCGACAACCCAGGGACTTCTGGCAGGTGTGGTCATTGTAGTCGGGGATGACCCAAAAGCCGAGGGGTCACAAAATGCACAGGACTCGAGATATTACGGGGAACTTGCCGAGGTACCGGTAATAGAACCCGGCCCGGAAAATGTGCATGAAGCCGTCGAAGAGGCGTTCCGGGCTTCGGAATCATTCTCAAGGATCGCAATTCTCCGCCTTACCCCAGACCTTCTCGATGCCGATGTGTCTTCCGGGAACACCGAAAGAAAGGGAAAAACCGGGACGATTGCTCCGTTAAACCTCACCATGAAAGGGCGGGTTGAACGGGCGAGAAATATGCTCGGACCAATGTGCGAGTGGTCGAAACAATCGCCCCTGAACCGGATGAACGGGACAACCGCACTCGTTGGTGCTGCAGGCACCGGGGATAAAGCGAACCTTTCCCGGGGGGCATCACGAATAATTACCGTGTACCCTCCCGCAGCAGGGCCGGGCATGTGTAAGGAGGTACAGGAACTTGGGAGGCCGTTTGTCAGGGAGCACCAACGCATGGTTCCCCCGGCATATACGGACCCCGAGCGAAGGGAAGACCGTGGTTTTTATCGCTCCTTCTGTAAAGGCTGCCCCTTTATCCTGGCAATCAGGGTCCTTGACGAACAGGGGATTACGGTCACCTGCGATGCAGGGTGCTGTGTCCTCTGCATGAACCCGCCGTTTAAGACCAGCCTTGTCAGTTATGGCATGGGGTCATCAATCGGGGTGGCGGCAAAAAGCACGGGCGTTGCACTTACCGGGGATTATGCACTCCTCCATTCCGGACTCCCTGCATTGATCGACGTGTATGAGAAAAAAAATCCGTTGCTGTGCATTGTTATGAAAAACAACTGCATGGGGATGACGGGTGGGCAGCGGGCTTACGATATCCTCCCCTATATTGCCTGGGCGGACCCTGTAATCTGCCGGGCTGACGATGAAGCCCGTCTCCGGGAAATGCTTGTTCTCCCGGGATCGCCTGTAGTTCTGGTGATTGACGGGAACTGTCCGGAAGGGAGACACCATGAAACCGTGGAATGTTGAAATCTGTGATGTAACGCTCCGGGATGGGGAGCAGACGCCGGGTGTGTCATTCACCTGTGATGAAAAGAAGTCGATTGCCCAGGTCCTTGACAGGGTCGGGGTCGAAGTAATCGAAGCCGGGTTTCCCATCGTATCGGCAGATGAAAAAAAGTGCGTGACAGAGATCGCGAATATGGGCCTCGATGCCCGGGTCTGCTGCCTTGCACGGGCACGGAAAGAGGACGCAGAGTGTGCGATAGACTGCGGTGTTGACCTGGTCAGCATTTTTATCGCAACGTCTGACCTCCACATCAGGCATAAATACAAAAAACCACGGGAGGAGGTGCTCCGGGCGGCACTGGGTATCGTTGAATACGTCCATGACCATGGAATTTCAGTGCGGTTTGCCGCGGAGGACGCATCAAGGACGGACCGTGGTTTCTTAAAGGAAGTATTTTTGCAGGGTGAGGACCACGGTGCCCACCTCCTTTCTTTTGCGGATACGGTCGGGTGCCTGACACCGCTTGAGATGTACGAGGTAATGGGTGACCTGGTATCGACCGTGCGTGTCCCGGTCTGTGCACACTGCCATAATGACATGGGGTTCGCCGCGGCGAACACGATTACGGCGGCAGAGGCCGGTGCATTTCAGCTCCATACAACGGTCAACGGCATCGGTGAACGGGCAGGCAACGCCCCCCTTGAGTCTGTGCTTGTGGCGCTGCGCATGAAAGCGGGGGTTGAACGGTATGACCTCACGCACCTCCAGCACCTCTCAAAACTGGTCGAAAAAGCCTCCAATATTCCTGTGGCGAGGACACAGCCGGTCGTTGGTGCCCATGCATTTTCCCATGAGAGCGGGATCCATATTGCGGCAATCCTCCAGGACCCTGAGACCTACGAATATTTTTCCCCCAAAATGGTCGGTGGTGAGCGTAAATTCATCCTCGGGAAACACTCAGGGTCGAAAGCGCTCGAATATGTGGCCTCCGCACTCGGGTTCCAGTTGTCGAAAGAGCAGATCTACCTGGTACTCGAACGGGTGAAAACGGAAGGGGAGCATAAAACGATTGTAACCCCCGAACGTCTTCTTGAACTCATTAAAACTGTGATGGCAGAGGGGTCTCCCGTATGAGGACGCTCTCCGAACGGGTCCTCGGTGCAAAGGCAGGGGACTATGTCGACGCGGAGGTTGACCGGGCATATGTGCATGACGGTACAGGTGTGCTCACGCTCGAGGCCTGGAAGGAGATGGGGTGCCCTGGCCCTGCACACCCGGAACGGCTGTACATCCTCTTCGACCATATCGTCCCGGCGAACAACAGCACTACGGCGACGCTCCAGAAGGAACTCAGGGTGTTTGCCAGGTCCCACGGTATCCATTTCTCCGATATCGGGGGCGGGGTCTGCCACCAGGTCATGGGTGAAGGCGAGGTGCTGCCCGGTGAGATCGTGGTCGGAGCTGACTCGCATAGTTGCACGCTCGGGGCGTTCGGTGCGTTTGCGACCGGTGTGGGGGCAACTGATATGGCGGCAGTCTGGGCATCAGGCACGACATGGTTCCGGGTACCGGAAACCATCGCCGTCAGTCTTTTGGGCTCCTTTAGCGGTGGAGTTGAGGCAAAAGACCTTGCTCTCACGGTAATTTCCAAACTGGGGATGGACGGTGCGTCCTACCGGGCACTGGAGTATATCGGGGACGGTACGAAATCGATCTCCATGGAAGGCCGTCTCACAATGACGAACCTTGCGACCGAGGCCGGGGCAAAAACCGGCCTCTTTTACGCCGATGAAGTGACCAGGGCGTATCTCCTGCAGTTTGGCCACCGGATAGAAATGCAGGTGCCTGAGCCCTGCACGTATGCTGACGAGGTCCGGATTGATCTCGGTGACCTTGTGCCGGTGGTTGCTGCCCCCCCCCGCGTCGATTCGGCAAAGCCGGTGGCATCGCTTGAAGGCCTGCCTCTTGACCAGGTATTTGTTGGTACCTGCACAAACGGGCGGTTCGAAGATTTGCAACGGTTTGCATCTATCGTTCGGGGTAAGAAGGTAACGGTGAGGACCATTGTGGTCCCGTCCTCTGCCGGGGTCCTCCGGAAAGCCGCGGATACCGGCGTCCTCTCCACGATCATTGCCGCCGGCTGCACGATAGGGACACCCGGGTGTGGCCCCTGTCTCGGGGCACACATGGGGGTACTTGGTGAAGGTGAAGTCTGCCTGTCGACGGCAAACCGTAACTTTACGAACCGCATGGGCATTGGGGGGAGCATCTACCTTGCATCGGTTGCAACCGCCGCAGCAAGTGCCCTGACGGGTGTCCTTACCACCCCGGAGGTAGTACCATGAAACTTGAAGGGAATGCTGTTTGCCTTGGGGCCGACATTGATACTGATATCATCATCGCCGGAAGGTACCTCCGGACGAAGGACCGGCAGGTCTGGGTTCAGCACGTGTTCGAAGACCTGGACCCGTCGCTTGGCAGCAGGCTCCGGGGGGCGGTCATTGTTGCAGGCAGGAACTTCGGGTGCGGGTCTTCACGTGAACAGGCAGCGGTTGCACTCAAAGAAGCCGGGCTTGTTGCCGTGGTCGCACCTTCCTTCTCCCGGATATTCTTTCGGAATGCGATCAATCTCGGCCTCCCGGTCGTTGAAGGGGAATGTCATTGTGCCAGTGGCGATCATGTGGTAATCGACCTGGATGAAGGGTTCATTGTGTGCGGGGGGACCCGGGTCCCGGTCCGGCCCCTGTCAGCAAGGATGCAGGAGATCCTTCGTGCAGGTGGGCTCGTACACCACTGGAGGTCAAAGCAGCCATGATCTTCCCCCGGGAATACAAAGACATTGGCTATGCGGATATGGAACCCTGTGGGAGATGCGTGTATTTTCTCTCGCAGTACCTCGTACATAAGACCGGTACCGGCCATGAGATCGTCCGGGTGACAACCGATCCCACCGAAAAAGGGCTGATGAGGAAGGTGATCTCCGAGGAAGTGATCGCGTCCGCGGATGATGTTACCTGGTACCCGGAACAGGTCAATATCGCAAACCGGGCCGGGCTCATCCGGCTTGCGATGGAATCAGGGCGACGCTGTACTATCTTTTCCGGACATGACGAACACCTGACATTCGTGCTTGACCCTGACCCTGCAACACTGTTGACCGTTCATGTCTACGATGTGAAGCCTCCGCTCCCGGTCCTGTCAGACAGGATAAAGGAACTAGAGGCAATCGGGTTGTTCGGGGAACTTGATATCATGTTCGTGCACCATATCACCGATATTTCGCAGACCGGTGCCGATGTCCACCCCTGCAGGGCGGCGGGTTTCCCGCGGACTCTTGATGCAGACCCGATGGTTGGTGGTGAAACGGTAGCAGGCTGCAGGGCAAGTTCCGGGATATACCAGGAGTGTTACGGGGATAATTTTACCCTGATCGACATCTGTCCCATCGGGACAGTCACAGAAGAACCGTTCATTACCCGGTGCTGCCAGAAGGAACGGGGCGGGATCGGCAGGTACAATGGAAAATTCGGGGCGGTTGTCCACTGGGGTGCAAGCCCCCGTGATATTCTCAAGGCCATCGACGGCCTCATAACCGGATGGAGTGTGAAGTAATGGCGAACGTCAGAAGTGTTGCGATAGTATGCGGGGATGGTATCGGGAAGGAAGTAATACCCGTTGCAAGGGATGTGCTATCTCTGCTCCACCCTGAGTTTGAATTATTCCCGGTCGAAGTCGGGTACGAGCGGTGGGAGCGGACGGGCGAGGCGATGAGTGATGATGACTTCGAATTGCTCAAATCGGCAGATGCCATCCTGTTTGGTGCGATAACAACACCTTCTGTTCCCGATTACCGCAGCGTGCTGCTTCGGATACGAAAAGATCTCGACCTCTTTGCCAATGTTCGTCCGGTGAAGGGCAACGGCTTTGACATCACCATTGTGCGGGAGAACATCGAAGGTCTTTACTCGGGGATCGAAGAGGTAGGGGTGGACAGGGCGACGACGCTCCGGGTCCTGACCCGTCATGAATGTGAGCGTATCGCCCGGTTTGCCTGCAACCTTGCGGGGAGCAGGACCCTGACCATCGGCCATAAAGCCAACGTGATGAAATCGGACGTATTCTTCAGGGATATATGCCTCCACGAAGCTTCAGTTGCCGGGGTGAATTGCAATGACCGGCTCATTGATTCGTTGTGCCTGGATGTGCTCCTCCACCCTGCATCGTACCATGTTATCGTAACGACGAACATGTTCGGGGACATCCTGTCGGATGTTGCTGGGTATCTCGTTGGCGGCCTCGGTATGCTGCCCAGTGCCAACATCGGGGAACGCCATGCATTTTTTGAACCGGTCCACGGAAGTGCTCCTGATATTGCGGGTCGGAATGTGGCAAACCCTGTTGCAGCACTGCGGAGTGCAGCCCTCCTGATCAGGCATGCCGGGGATATTCCAGGGTCAGATGCGATCGAATGTGCGATTCAGACGATATTTTCAAAGGGGATAAAGACCCGGGACCTTGGAGGATCTGTTGGGACAAAGGAATTTGGTGATGCGGTACTTCACGAGCTTGGGCTTATTGGAGTTGTGTGATTTTTTTTAATAATAAATGGTTTATTGTGATTTTTTAGCAAGAAAGTGGTTTGAAATATCTTATGTCCTGTGATTAATACAGGATATATATCGTCCCTTCCTGCTCCCCTTTCTTTCCTTTCTGTTTGCGTCTTTTCTGTCTATTTCTGGGTCGGTAATGTCCTGGACCCGTGTCAGCCAACCGGGTGACCCGTCCAACTGCATCCCTGCATTAAGTTAGGGGGAAGAGTTACACAATCACCGAATTTTTTTATCCTTCAATCCTCAAAAGTGATTAATCAGTTACTTCTTGTGGGAGAAGATGTTGATCTTCTCCTGGGTCAGGACTGCTGTCCGGACGCATTCTCCTGCTTCGGCTCACTCAGGATCCCGGCCGTTTCAGTTGTACCATTTCCTGCTCCAGTCCGCCATCCGGTCAAGGAGGCTTGTCAGGTCCCGGCCTTTCTCGGTAAATTCGTAGGTCACCACTATGGGAGTCGTACTCACGATGGTCTTTTTCAGGATATCGTGGCCGGTCAGGTCTTTCAGCTTGGCGGACAGGGTCTTGGAGCTCATGGGCCGGAGATTATGCAGAAGCTCGTTGAACCGCAGGGGGGTGTTCTTCAGGTAAATATCCCTGAGGATCAACAGCGCGTATTTGTCGCCCAGGATATGGATCGATTTTTCGTACGGACACCGGATCTCCGTTACCGGTTTGGTGCGTTGGGTAGATGTCATAACGTATCGTAGGTAACTGTTTGGTTAGCGAGTCTATATCTAATTTACTTTGTAAACTAGTGGTACACAGGGAATCACCAAAAACCCTGTAAAAGGTGAAAATCATGGAATCAATCAAAGAACTGGTCGGAAAAATGTATGTCGACTGCCTCACGGTCAACACGAGGGTCGACCCGGGTGTTGAGCTGGGAAAGATGCTTGCCGACAATTTCCAGTCGGTCAACGCAGCGGAGATAAAATCCAAACAGGTACTGATCGGACAGATCCAGTACTTCTGGAAACTTATTCCCGATCTGAAATGGGAGCCGCAGGAGATCCTGCAGGATGGCAACCGGGTCATTGTCCGGTGCATTGCTACCGGCACCCCGAAGGGTGAGTTTATGGGCCTGAAACCCGATGGAAAAAAGTCCTTCCGGATCATGACCATCGACATCCATACGGTGGAAAACGATAAGATAACCACAATCTACCATGTGGAAGAGTGGACAACTGCGATCATGCAGCTAAAGGCGTGATGTTACAAGGAACATCACCGGATTGCCGCGCCCGGCCTCCCAAGACATACCCGGGAACCGGGGATAAACAACAGGAAAACAATCATATGAGTACATCAAAGAAGAATCTAATCATCTATGCCTCATTGTCAGGCAATACGAAGAAAGTCGCAGAGAAGATCGCAGAGACATTTGAATGTCACGGGTGGGAGAACACCCTTGTCCAGATTGATCAGAATTACCGGAACATCGGGAGCATCCCGGACTTTGATGCATTTGATTTCATCTGCGTTGGCTCCGGGGTATTCTGGCATATCCCGTTCGACCCGCTCCTCTCGATCATCCGGTCAGCAACGCACCGGACTTCCTATGGAAAGATTGTGTCCGGACCAAGGCTTGGTCTTGCTTTTGCCACATACGGCGGCGCCCATCTCGGACCAAAGGAAGCGCTGGCAACGCTTGAACTGCTCGAGATTGCATTTGAGCATCTCGGATTCCAGTCTTTCGGGAGGCTCGCCGTCCCAGGACGGGTTTCGCATTACCACGGCAATAATCAGCAGACGCCTTCCTGGTATTTCCCGGATATCCACCTGAGGCCGACTGCCGATGACCTTGTAATGGTCGAAAGATATGTGAATGATATGTTGTCAAGAGATCAATTTCAGAACGTGTACGGATCAGCCTGACAACCCGGATCCATTTTTCGGTATCATTCGGATATACTAAAAATGTAAATTCCTCGATAATGTAATTTTGGCTATGTAGATTTTTTTTAAAAAAAAGAGTTTAATTCAGGTTTAATTTCTGAATTTACGATAACCTGCAGCACAGCCGGCAACGGCCAATGCGCCGATCACCGGTACAATGGATGCCGGAGCTTTTGTTGTTGGCACGGGTGTGGGTGTTGCACGGTTCCCGAGCAGTTTTGTCGCCAGCAACTTCGTGGTCTTTGCGGCTTCAAGGGTCGGGTCGGTCGCAAGGGCACGGTTCGCGGAATCTATCGCGTCCTGGTAATTCCCCAGGTGCACCAGGGCGTCTGCCCGGTTGAGCCAGGCCTCAGCGATATTCTGGTTCTGGGCAATCGCTGCATTGGCGGCATTCAGGCCGTCCTGGTAATTCCCCATAATATTGAGTATTCCTGCTTTCTGGGTCAGTGCCAGGGTAAAATTTGGCTGGATCGATAACGCCTTTTCGGTTTCGGCAAGGGCATCCTGGAATTTCCCCTGCGAAGCAAGATCGGAACCATTGTTATAGGCGTTGATGGCATCGATGTTCTGTCCTGACATGTATATAGGCGTATCATTCCCTGCAGCGGATACCGGTATCACCACAATCAGGACAAATGCGATGACGATGCATGCGATAAATCCTATCTTTTTATAGTTCAATTCTCTCATACTATCTCCTTTTTTGTCTGTTACTCAACGTTTAATATCTTCTTCAGGGACCGGATCATCCCTGCGTGAGAATTGTCTGGAAGACCAGGTACCAAGGATACGTGATCAGCACAACAATCCGGGTGTTTTTTTTGTGAGTGATTCACATTTCGAATCGTACTCGTGGCAGGGAAGTTAGTATAGTATGAGGCCAGATAACTCGTCTGATAATTATGGCAAATGAAACTCTTACCGGGAACAGCGCAATGGCTATAACCGGTGCAATTGTAGTGGCAATTCTGATATATATCACCACAACTTCATTGTTGTGGGCAGTAGTTGTGGGCCTGATCGCGGGTTATATCC
>SESC01000340.1_pt1 | contig 17371 bp, 9 predicted proteins | sample 3171431 | NCBI WGS metagenome assembly SESC01 (sample SAMN06051868, study PRJNA518727) | freshwater metagenome | biome: subpolar coniferous forest; feature: holomictic lake; material: water; isolation source: holomictic Lake 227, 8 m depth | place: Canada: near Kenora, Ontario | collected 2014-07-08... | reverse complement strand
GAGTATTTAGCGGAACTGGTTATTCATACCAGCCCAGGCACTGCTTTTAAAGCTTACTGGCATGAAAAAGGTGTAACAGGCATTGCACCTTATAAAAATAATGTACCCGGTATTCCCCATGTCTGCGCCAAAGTACCCACAGCAGGCGGTAAAACCTTTATTGCAGTGAATGCCATTAAAGCCATTTTTGACGCACTCGCCGTTCATCATCCAGAACGGAGTAAATTGGTCGTTTGGTTAGTGCCGTCCCTGTCCATTCTTGAACAAACCGTTCGTAATTTAGACAATCCAGAACACCCCTACCGTCGAAGGCTTAACCAGCTTTTCAGTAATCGTGTGGCGGTATTTGAAAAACGTGATCTACTCATGGGTGCTGGATTTTCGGCTGATACGGTCAGTGAGCAACTGTCTATTATTGTGATGAGCTTTGGTAGCCTAAAAGCCAAGAACAAAGAAGACCGTAAAATCTTTCAGGACAATGCGTATCTCGCTTCTTTTGCCATCAATGAGACGGAAGAACAGGCCGCCTTATTACCTGGCTACGACCCGACAGCGTTAATCAACGTGATTCGTGGACTGGAGCCGATTGTCATTGTTGATGAAAGTCATAATGCCGAAACTGAGCTTTCGGTAGAAATGCTGGTTAATCTGAATCCGCATTTTATTTTTGATCTAACCGCAACCCCCAGAAATAACAGTAACATCATCAGCTATGTCGATGCGATGGCACTTAAAAAACAGCACATGGTTAAACTGCCAGTGATTGTTTCAAACCAGCCCAGTCGTAATGAAGCCATTGAAAGCGCTATCTTAATGCGTAAACAACTGGAAGATATCGCCATTAAAGAGGAGGCGGCTGGTGGAAAATACATTCGCCCTATCGTGTTATTTCAGGCTCAACCCCGTTCCGGTGAAGACAAGACTACCTTTGAAAAAACCAAAGAGCAGTTGATTAATTCCGGTATTCCAGAAGCACAGATTAAAATCAAAACAGCGGACATCAATGAGCTAAAAGGCCTGGATCTAATGAGCCGCGATTGTCCAGTACGCTACATCATTACGGTCAATGCACTTAAAGAAGGTTGGGATTGTCCATTCGCTTATATTCTGGCCTCCCTCGCTGATAAGTCCTCTGCAGTTGATGTCGAACAAATTCTGGGGCGAATACTGCGTATGCCACATGTTCAACAACACGGTCATGAGCTGTTAAATACCAGTTATGTCTTTACGGCCTCCGCGCTGTTTAGTGCAACTTTGCAAAATATTGTTAAGGGCCTTAATCGGGCCGGGTTTTCTGACAAAGATTATCGTATTACTGAACAGCCTGTTCAGGAAAATAATCAACTGTCTCAGACAGATGATTTATTTGAAACCTACGCTGATAGCGGTGACAATCATTCGCTGATAGACTCGTCAAAGGGAATTAATGAAAACAGTCACACTCAAAATCCAGCGAGTGACGATGTAACCGATTTGGTGATAAACCCAGCAATAATTAATGCAGTCCTCAATACTGAAAATACCACCCACAATGATCATCGAACCACCAGTGAAATAGCGGTTGACGAGTTAACCAGGCAAGCCATTATTGCCACGAAGACCTACGAAGAACAAGCCCGAGAGGCATTGAATGTGGATATCCCCATTGAGCTGGAAGATAAAATGAACAAATATAAGCTTAAAGGTAATTTTAGAGACGATGCCTTAGCATTGAAAATACCTCAGTTTTTTATTCATGTCGAACCCCAAGGCTGGATTGAAGACGAAACCACTCAACTATTTGAGAAAGATTTATTATTAAAGGCATTTAATCTCGGCAAGGCAGATGCCACTATCAACTTTGAAGATGTTGAAACTGAATTATATCGACTTGACCTTGAATATGTGGATGAAGGCGAATATAAAATCACACCCTTTAAAGCCAAGCCAGAAGAACGAAAGAAATACAACCAGATCATTTTAAAAGGTGATCGGGAGAGTCGGTTGATGAACTTAAATGCCCGACTAACCATGCTCATTGGTAATATGTATCCAATTTCTGAACCAGAAATAAAAAGTTACATCAGTCGAATTACCGACTCGTTTAGTGACAACCAGATACACGATGCACTGGAACGGGACATTTACTATGTCAGGAAAATAAAACAAAAAATTAACACTCTATCGGGTATCCATGCTCAGAAAACGTTTATTGATTTTCTTGATGTTGATACTATCGGCATTCAACCACATTTTACTTTGCCGGAAATCATTACCCCCTCCGCCAACGCACCGGATATACCTAAGAGTCTTTATAGTACTGAAGCCTCAATGGGGATTTTTGAGGCCAGAGTCATTAATGAGTTTGCTAATCTTGATAATATTCGGTGGTGGCACAGAAATCTTTCCAAAGGCAAAGGCTTTAGGATTAATGGCTTTATCAACCATTACCCGGATTTTATTGTCAAAACCGAGAGTGGCAAAATCATTATTATAGAAACTAAAGGCGATGATAGGGATAACTCTGATTCAGAGCTAAAACTTCAGCTGGGTAAACTTTGGGAGTCCAAGGCCGGTGCTAAATTTAAGTATATGATGGTATTTGATAATAATCCCATATACGGCGCAGAGCGCTTAGCAGATGCGATAAACAAGCTAAAACTGATGTAAATGAATCTTTTTAAGCGATTCAAATCCTAAATGAAAGTCTTCTTTAAATTCCATAAATTCAAAGACATGAAAACAGCTTGGCAGAGCTATTAAATAAATACAGTATTTATCTTGCGGTTTGTGTAAATAGGTTTATAGTTCTAGTCAAGCCTCCTGAGTTAGCACCAACCTCAATGAGTCAACTGATTTTTTACTGTTAAGCAGCGCTCGCTCAACACTCGCTAGCGATCAGCAATCATAAATTAGTTTAAACCCTCATAGTTTAGCGCTAGCAGTAGCCTGCCGAGTGCTGGCGCAACCTGACCGAGCGCTAAGCTTATGCTGGCTAGTCTCTAAAGGGGTCAAACAGCACAGCAACCGGCCTTACTAGCCACTGAGGAAACAGTTTAGAGTGCTTGAACAGGCTATTTAAGCGCTAGATAATCACAAAATTTCTACTTTTATGACAACCTAGCGCTATCCAGTAGTATTCCAGCACTAAAACAGGGTGGGCTAGCGCTCAAATCACTTCGGCTAGCGCTAGCCCAACCTTTTCTACCTATCCATCGGTCTTTTGCAGCACTTCGCCATAAAGTGCCAGTACTCCAAAGTAACTTTTATAGCGGTCAAAAGTCATTATTTTTATAGCTCCATGACTTTCTAGCACTCAAAAAGCTTGTTCAAACTGAGTGATAGCGTGGACCAGTGATTCATCGTTTCGGCTAGATGCATTTTAATAACAGCAGGATGCTAAAAAACCCTTGCAGAGTGTTGAGTCAGTTCTGCATCACCTCTTAAATTGATCATTAGAAAGGAACCAAACCAGTATGAGCACCATTACATTTATGCCGAGTACCGATAGCGGTAAAGCTGACTTGCTTAATCATCTGAGCACTGCCTTACCGCAGTATGCCACCTTGCTTAATATGACTGCTGACGATTTGAATTTACTGAATGCCGATAACACCAGTTTCCGTTATGCCCTTCAGAGTAGCAGCGATATGCAAGCCTACTCTCAAAGCTGGACGGCCTATAAAAATCAACTTCGTGATGGCAGCAGTGGTTTAGCAGGTTGGCCGGTGCCTCCCGCGTTGGCTCAACCCATCCCCTCTGCGGTTAACCCAGGTATTGTTCCGCGCTTATCAGCGTTAGTCGGGCTGATTAAAGCGAATAAAAACTACACCGATGCCATTGGTAAAGATTTATGGTTAGTCGGGTCAGCACATGTTATTGATCCTAGCGCCTGGAAACCTATTTTAAGTACCCAGAATCAAGCCGGTCATCCGATTATTGTCTGGTCCAAAGGTAATGCAGCCGCGATAGAAATTTGGGTAGATCGGGGTGATGGCAATAATTTTGGCTTTTTAACCATCAATACCGAACCCAACACGACCGATAAATGGCCGCTTCCAGTGCCAGGCAAAAGTCAAACGTGGCAATATAAAGCCATCTATTTGTTGCATGATGAACAGGTTGGACAGTGGAGTGACGTGATGAGTATGTCAGTGGGCGGGTGATGAGTCTAGCTATTTGACAGTCATTGCTTTAGATTGCCTGACTCCGACATTTTTGTAACAGTATGTAACAAATTCAGTATTTGTTACATACTGTTACAAATCTAATCGGTGACATTGAGTACATTCGATTAAAATATTTAAATAAGAATATTTCTGGTATTGTTTAGCACATATGACATACTTTCAACCACCTCGCTCTAGCATAAACAGTGCGATCAATTTGAATCTTTCAGAAACAGCTATCAATAGCTAAATCAATGATCAATGAAGAATAAATATTACAGCTTTGAAATTTTCTTTCTGTTGCTAATGTTGCCGATATTAGTCAGCGTCACGTACCTTGCGATCCGTATCCCAGCAGTTGAACAGGAATCCAACAACAATCTGGAAAGTATTCTCCGGCTTAAGACCGGGCAGATTGAGAGCTGGTTAAGAGAAAGACAAGGTGACGGCAATTCTTTAGAAGAATCAGTTTATTTAGCACAAGGTATCCAACAATTCATAAAGCATCCAAACGATTCGTTTATAAATCGTGCCCTGTTAAAGCGGTTTGGCTCACTTAAGAGGAGCTATGATTATGAAAGTGTGTTGTTAGTGGATACGCAAGGTAAACTTTTATTCGGTCTAGGTAATCAACTGGATGTTTCCTCAGTGGTGCAAACATTGTTTCCTCAGGTTATCACTAACAAGGAAACAGAGCATACTGATCTGTACCGGGAAGAAAATGGTCATATTCATATGGATTGGGTAGTGCCTATTTTAGGTGGTCCAGTGGCAGAAGGGCCGGTTATTGCTTTTATTGTGTTGCGGATCGATCCCAATCGATTTTTTTATCCGATGATCCAATCCTGGCCGGTTCCGAGTAAGAGTGCTGAGAGCTTGTTAGTCAGACAGGATGGCGATTCGGTTCTTTATATGAATGAGTTGCGGTTTAACAAAAACAGTGCGTTAAACTTGCGACAGTCTTTGAGCCAATCAACGCTGCCTGCAGTGATTGCAATGGCTGCTGATAAATTGGGATTTGTGCAGGGTGTTGACTATCGTGGTGTGAAAGTTCTGTGTGGTTATAGTCCGATTGAAGGTACTCAGTGGCGACTGGAAGTTAAAATTGATCGGGAGGAAATCTTGGCTCCTATGTGGAGCTTGCTGGGCTGGATCATGGGTATTCTATGTGTTGCCATCGTTGGAATGATGGTCGTTTTGTTTTATTTATTTCGCCAGCAAAAGATAACACAGCGTTTCACTCTTAAGGCAGAGAAGTCCAAATCAGATCAATTATTACAACAGTTTTATGAGCTGCCTTTTATTGGTATGGCCATTATAATCCCTGAAACCAATCAATTTCTAAGAGTTAACGACCGATTTTGTCAGCTATTGGGTTATACCCGAGAAGAGCTTATCAATAAGACGTGGCAGGATTTAATACACCCTGATGATCTGTTAAGTAATAAACAGTATCATCAGTTGTTGCAGGGTGAAATTAATCACTATGCGTTTCAAAATCGCTTTATCCGTAAGAATGGCCAGGTAATATTTGCTATGGTTGAAACACGATGCGTGCGGCAACCCGATAGCAAAGCGGAATATATCATTTCCACTCTTGAAGATATTACCAAAAAAATACTGACTGAATCGCATATGGTAAAACTCAAAGAGTTTTATAAAAATCTCGCGACTATTAATGAACAGATCCTCTATGCAACCGATGCGCAACAATTACTGGATAATCTCTGCCGAATACCGATTGAAAGCGGATTGATGACTATGGCCTGGATCGGTGTCGAAGATCCTGATAGTCAGTGCATTGTACCGCTCATTAAGTACGGACAAGGCCTTGATTATCTCGACCAGGTGACTATCTCAACTCGAGCTGATAGAGTCGATGGAATGGGAGTAGCGGGTACGGCTTACCGTGAGCAAAAAGCCAGTATAAATAATGACACTTCTAATAATCCTGCGATGGCTCTTTGGCGAGACCATGCGTTGGAGCATAACTGGCATGCCATTGCTAGTTTCCCGATTTTCCAGCACGGTAATATCTACGCCGTATTCACCGTGTACAACCCGGAAGTGAATTTTTTTGATGACGAAGTTATAACCTTAATCAATACCTTGGTCAGTGATGTGTCTTTTAAGCTGGATGCCATCGATGCTACCCAAGAATTAATCAGAAGTGAAGCGCGTAACCGTTTGCTTTTGGAATCTTCACCTAGTGGCGTTATTGGGATAGACATGGATGGTAGCACTACCTTCGTGAATCCGTCTGCAGCAAAAATGTTGGGATATTCTCCAGAAGAATTGACTGGAATCCCGATGCATGAAACGATCCATCATAGCCATGCCGACAGAAGTACTTACCCCTGGCAAGCCTGTCCAACGCATTCCACACTAATGGATGGCAAAGTAAGAACGTTTGACAATGAAGTCTACTGGCGTAAAGATAATAGCTGCTTTCCAGTCGGTTACACGACCCATCCAATTTATCAAGAAGGCATCATTCAGGGAGCTGTCGTGGTGTTTCAGGATATCACCGAGCGTCTTTATATTAAGAAACAGTTGGCTGAAGAGCGTAAGCATCTGCAAAATATTATTGAAGGAACCAATGCCGGCACCTGGGAATGGAACCTGCAAACGGGTGAAACGAAATTCAATGAGCGTTGGGCTGAAATTTTTGGTTATCAACTGGATGAATTGGTACCCTTTACGATGGAAAGCTGGGAGCAATTCGTTCATCCGGATGATTTAAAGCGTTCCAATGAACTGATGAAAAAGCACTTGTCTGGTGAACTCGATTATTATGAATGCGACTTACGGATGCTCCATAAGGACGGTCACTGGGTGTGGATTTCGGATCGTGGTAAAGTCACCCAACGCGATGAAGACGGCGCCCCGCTAATCATGAGCGGCACCCACATTGATGCCAGTGCGCGTTGCGAAGCAGAAGAAACCTTACGAAAAGCGCATAAGGAAGAACTCGCCATTTTTGATGCAGCGACCTCGGGCATTATACTCATTAGCAATGAATTTATCATTCAACGCTGCAACCAAAAGCTGGAGACTATTTTTGGTTATGCTGCTGGTGAACTCATAGGACAGCATACCCGTATTTGGCACTTGGACCAAACGACTTGTGACAAGAAAGGTGTAGACATTTACAAGCAGATTAAAGGAAATCTCGTTGAGCGTATGGAGCTGGAATTGGTTCGCAAGGATGGTAGCTTGTTTTGGGCTCGACTCTCCGGCAAAGTCCTTGATAACAATGATCCGACTAAAGGATTTGTCATCATCATTGATGACATTACTCAAGAACATGAAGTATTCGAACAGTTAGTTAAAGCAAGAGACATCGCCGAAGAAGCAACCCGGTTAAAATCAGACTTTTTAGCGAATATGAGTCATGAAATCCGTACACCGATGAACGGTGTATTAGGGATGCTGGAGTTATTGGGTGGCACGACGCTGTCGCCCAATCAGTTGGATTATCTTAAAACTGCCCAATCTTCTGGAGAAGCGTTGCTGGACATCATCAACGATATTTTGGATTTGACCAAACTTGAAGCCGATAAAGTTGAAATAGAGCAGGTTGAATTCAATCTGATTGATTTGGTCGAGGATGTTTGTGCTTTGTTATCTCATCGAGCCTATCTTAAAGGGCTGGAATTAAACTGTTCCTTACCCGCGACACTCCCTGCATTGTGGCACGGCGATCCGATGCGGATTCGGCAAGTGCTGACTAACTTATTGGGTAATGCCGTTAAATTTACCCAACTGGGAGAAGTGTCAGTCACAGTCCTACCCATCGTGGATGACACTAACCAAACAAGGATACGCTTTGAAATCCTTGATACCGGCATCGGCATCTCTGAAGACACTTTGGCTAGCCTTTTCAAACCTTTTATTCAAGCGGATAGTGCAACTACACGGCATTTTGGTGGGTCAGGTCTTGGCCTCTCCATCAGTAAAAAACTGGTAGAACTGATGGGAGGGAATATAGATGTTACCAGTACACTCCATTGCGGGTCCTGCTTTTGGTTTAGCTTACCGCTGGTACAAAGTGAACGTAACCAGACCCAGCGACGTGCTTATGATATTTCCGGGAAACGTGCTCTGATTGTCGATGATAACGCAACCAATCGACAAATTTTAAACAATTATCTCAATAGCTGGGGATTATCAGTCAGCGAGGTGGATGACGGCAGCACCGCTTTAATGAATTTGCAAACCTTTGCCCTAGAAGGCGTTTGCTACGATTTAATCTTGCTGGACAACCAGATGCCTATCATGGACGGCTTAACCCTGGCAAAATGCCTGACTCAAATACCCATCCTGGCAGATATACCCATCATTTTATTAACTTCGGACAATCAAATTGAACCGAAAGATTATCAAGGTACGCATATTGTCCAGCGCCTGATGAAACCGTTACGGCAAATGCAGTTGTATGATGCGATGGTGAATGCCTTAACGGGGAATTTAAGTCTGGCGATAGTGGAACCTAAGCCAAAGGCTCAACTGCCCAGTTTTGAAGGCAAAACAGTGCTCGTAGTAGAGGATAATAAAATCAATCAAAAGGTCATCGTGGCAAAACTGGCTAAATTCAACATCATTCCTGATGTCGCAGAAAATGGTCAAGTGGCACTCGACAAACTGATGAACAAGACTTACGATTTGATCTTCATGGATTGCCATATGCCGATTATGGATGGTTATGCGGCGACCGAAGCACTGCGTCAATGGGAGGCCGCTCACGGCTTACCTCATCAAGTCGTTATCGCACTCACCGCCAACGCACTAAACGGCGAACGTGAAAAATGTCTGGCAATTGGGATGGACGATTATGTCACCAAGCCAATTGACTCTGAACTCTTAATGCAACTCTTAATAGAACGGTTAGGCGTGCAGAGCTTACGACAATTATAGAATCCCCCCGAAGGGTTACGAATAGTACAATTGATTAAGTGTCTGTAAGCGCTCAGGTGTACCGATATCCATCCAGAAACCAGAAAACTTTTGACCCGATACCCTTTTATGACTAATCGCCTGACGTAATAAGGGCCCCAATTTACTACTTCCAGCCGGAATGTCTTTAAATAAGTCTGGATGATATAACCCAATACCACTAAAAGTAAAAGGCTCGGCACTGTTATCTGTGACTAGTCCAAGGGTATCCAAGCCAAAATCACCGTGTTCATGATGTTGAGGATTATCAACCAAAACCAAATGAGCTAGATCGACCGGTTGATCTACCAGGGTTTCAAAAGGAAAGTTTGTTGCAATATCACCATTAACGACCATAAATACTTCGTTACCCAATAAAGGTAAGGCGTTAATAATGCCACCCGCAGTCTCTAAGCCCTGCTCTCCTTCAGGTGAATACTGAATATTGGCACCGTAGCGCAGTCCATCACCTAAATAATCTTCAATTTGCTGTCCCAGATGGGCATGATTAATGATGATGTCTTTAAAGCCAGCCGAGACTAATTGGTTAAGCGTGTGCTCAATGATGGTTTTACCACCGACAGGCAGTAAAGGCTTAGGTGTCACATCCGTCAAGGGACGCATCCGCTCACCTCGTCCTGCTGCCAAAATCATCACTTTCATAGTCATAAAGCCTCGTTGATATCGTTATTCTTTACAATAAAAAGCGTGTCATCAAGCAGCGGTTTTATCTGATGTTGCAAAAAATCACCAAACTCCTCTAGCTCTGGATAACTGGAACACACTGTCATCACGTAATCGAATGTGCGGGGTATGTCTTGAAGATAAGTTGATTTATCATCTCTTAAATGTAACCTTGAAAAAATACCAATCGCTTTAAGATGACGTTGCATTCCCATTAAATCAAACCATCGTTTAAACTGGGCATATGGACACGCTATCAATCCGGCTTGCACTAAACGTTCATAATAAACCGTCATCCACTCTTCAACTTGAGTCTCGGGCCAGGCAATATAACAGTCTTTTAATAATGAGACTAAATCATAAGTAATCGGACCGACTACAGCATCCTGGAAATCAATAACGCCAGGTGAATCTTCAGTTAATACCATAAGATTTCGTGAATGATAATCTCGATGCACACACACCTTGGGTTGCTCAAGTGCTGAAATGATCAACTTTTCACAGACTGCTTCCCAAAGTGTTGCGGGGATCTGTACATCCAGTAATTGAGTCAGAAACCACTCATTAAATAGAGTGAGTTCTCTTTGTAAAAGTGGAACATCATAGGATGGCAGACCACACCCATTAATATCGGTCAGCAATTGCAACTTAAATAGTGCATCAAAAGCGCATTGATATAAGTGGGTGGCATTATCTACATTCAGTACATCCAGATAGCACTGAGAGCCAAAATCTTCTAATAATAAAAAACCATCGTTTAAGTTTTGTTCGAAAATAGTGGGGACATTGACTTGAGATTGCGCTAATATTCCTGCAACCTTTATAAATGATGCTATATTTTCTTTTTCTGGTGGCGCATCCATAACGATATAGTGCCCCTCGACTACCGTCAATCTAAAGTAACGTCGAAAACTGGCGTCACTAGACGCGGGTTGGCAGGTATTAATAATCAATAATAGATCATTCTCAAGCCAATCCAGCATGGATAGTATTCTTAAATCGTTGGGTATCATGATTTTGGTTAGATTATTTATAACGCTGAGATAAATTGAGGTAAAATTGTAGCCTGAGCATTTTATTCGATTTACGATCCATTACGCTACTAACTTATTATCATCTATGCTTCGCCGTTTATTTCTAGTTTTTTTACCATCAATTACCGCTTCTACTAGCTTTGCGAATGAAGCATCGTGGAATTGCGAGCAAAATAAAGATACCAAAGAATGGGTTTGTATTGGTGATAGCAATAATCAACCTGCTAAAGCAAAAGAAGCTGCGCCCGCTGAATCTCAAAAGCCCGTACAACCGGCCTTAACTGAAACGCCTAAAGTAGCTGAACCCGTTCCTGAGAAAAAATCAGTTTTACCCGCATCAGATGAAAACACAAAACCCATTGTCTCAGAACCGAAGATCACTCAAAGCACACCTAAGGTTATAGAGACTCAACCTGTAGAAACTATTAAGCCTGATCAAACCGTAGTTGCCACACCCAGAAAGCAACCGACAATGGCGAGGAAACCAGGTAATAACTCTGAGCAATCTGCATCAAGCACTCCAAAATCGGCGCCAGAAAATACCCAAACAACAGAAGCAATGGGTTCTAAATCAGGCTGGAACTGTAATTCTCAAAAAGGTGATGCAAATTGGAATTGTCAGCAAGTTGGGTCAGTGCCAAATGACAATGCTGAACCCGAAGTAGCAGTAGCGTCACCTACTCCCAAAGAAAAGACCTCGCCATTCATATACGAAACGCCAATGCTTAGCCTATTGGAGCCGGCTTTTAATCGTCAGCAGGAACAGGTTTTTAATACGCTTACTTCTCAACTTGCTTATGATCCCTGGCAAAGTTGTAACGCCGAACGCGGCACAAAACAGAATTTCGTCTCAAAAGCCTCTGAACGAGAAACCGCACCGATGGAAGTAAAATCCAACTATGCGGAAATGTACGACAATGAAATTGGTGATTACTCTGGCAATGTTAAAATGTCACGGGCTGATCAACAATCTGTTTCAGAAAAGGCTAACTACAATAGTCTTTCTCAGGTACTTGACCTGCATGGCGATGTCTACTACCGAGAAGATGAACTCGCCTTACATACGAATACCGCTATGCTCAACTTAGCCACAGACGAATACAAGTTAAGAGATGCACAATTTATTGCGGCAACAGCTCCACTGAGAGGCCGTGCAAAGCTCTATAATAAAAAGAGTAAAACCTTTTCAGAATACAAAGATGTTGCCTACACCAGTTGTCGCCCAGGCAATCAGGACTGGGTGATTCATAGTTCTGACATGACTATGGACAAAACAACCGGACAAGGGACCGTTAAGAATGCCTGGATGGAGTTTAAAGGTGCACCGGTTTTTTATACCCCCTACATGGCGTTTCCAATTGATAATCGCCGACTATCCGGCTTTTTAATGCCCTCGTTTGGTAACACCAAGTATAGTGGATTTCGTTTTTCAACCCCCTATTACTGGAATATAGCACCTAACTATGATGCGACTATTGCCCCTCGGGAAATGACCCAAAGAGGCCTGCTATTATCTGGTCAATTCCGTTATCTGACTGAACAATCCAGAGGTAGAATAGGCGCAGAATTTATGCCCAATGACAGTCAAACCAAATCGACTCGTTACCTTGGCTCTATTAAAAATACCTCAACGATTACCCAAAACATCCATTCAAATTTAGATTTGAATTATGTATCAGATAAAGAATACTTCGCTCAATTAGGTAGCGCCTTAAGCTTTTCAAACGCTAACTATTTAAAAAGTACGGGTGACCTTTCTTATGCAGGACAAGGTGTTAACCTGGTTGGCTCGTTTGCTAATTACCAGGCGATTAATACGACGTTGATTAATACACCATTGCCATATCGTGTGTTACCGCGTATTAATCTTAATTTGAATCATTCATTCAGTTTCATGCCCTTGAACACGACCATGGAGAATGAATATGCCCATTTTCAACAAGCCAGTCTGGTTGACGGTCAACGTATCAACGTCAAGCCTTCGATAAGTATTCCGCTGCAAACCGCCAGTTCTTACTTTACGCCTAAACTTTCTTTGCAACAGACTAATTATATGCTTTCTAACGTAAAAGCAGGCAATACCCTACCAGATGCACCTAACTCCGTCTCCAGAACACTACCCCTGTTTTCTGCTGATACAGGTATGAGTTTTGAGCGTAATCTTAATATTGGCAGCGCTGACTTATTACATACCATTGAACCTCGCCTGTTCTATTTGTATGTGCCTTACAGCAATCAGCAAAATATCCCTGTATTCGATACAGCGCAATATGATTTTCAATATTATTCCATGTTCCGCGAAAACAGCTTTAGTAGCTCAGATAGAATACAAGATGCTAATCAGGTAACAACAGCCTTAACTTCGCGACTGATTGATGATAAATCGGGATTGGAACGACTCAAATTGAATGTGGGTCAAATTATGTATTTTCGTAACCGTAACGTTACCTTGCAATATGGACAAACTCCCGTTATCGGTAGTCAGGTACAAACCAATCGTACATCAAATTTAGTAACCGAATTATCGAGTGAAATAACTCGCCAGATATCAGCCACCTCTGGCATACAGTGGAGCACTCAATATAACAATATTCAACGAATAAATGGCGCAATCCACTTTGCTACCAAAACAAATGAAATATTTAATATCGGCTATCTCTATAGAAAAAACCCGTTAGTACCTGATGGTAGTAATGATATAACCCAAGCAGATACCTCGTTTCGTTATCCTATTTATGACAACTGGAGCGCTATGGGTCGATGGCAATATTCATTACTTTATAATAAAACGCAAGATGCCTTCTTTGGCGTAGAAAAAGAAAATTGTTGCTGGCGTTTTCGCATTGCTGTCAGACGCTACATTAACAACATTGCAAACGCTAACAGTGCCCTTGCTACTAACAACACCCTCACCGGTACGGCTCAAAATGGAATATTTTTCGAATTTGAATTAAAAGGCTTATCTGCTATGGGAGATGACATGGATACCTTCTTGAGAAATGAAATTTATGGCTATCGTGGATACCAAAAATGATTAATAAACGCTTATTAAATATAACCATCCTTTACTTACTAACAAGCATTCTATTAATCAGCAGCCATTCCGTCTGGTCTGAAACATTGGGCAAAATTGCGGCTATTGTTGAAGACGATGTCATTTTAGAACAAGAACTCGATAAGGAAGTGGCAGCTATTGAACAAAGAATACGTGCCAGTCAGTCTCAAATGCCCCCTGAATCTATATTACGCAAGCAGGTTTTAGAAAAGATTATCATTGATAAACTTCAGCGTCAGCTCGCTGAAAAGGCCGGTATATCAGTTACTGAAGACATGCTTAATAGTTCTGCGGCTGATATCGCACAACGCAACAATATGTCTCTAGAACAATTCAGAGAAGAACTACAGCGACAAGGCATGTCTTATAAAGACTTTTTAGATAACATGCGTAATGAAATTATCATTAACCAGTTACGCGCAAGAGAAATAGGTGGTCGGATTAAAGTGACAGATAGAGAGGTCGATCACTATCTGGAAACCCAAGGCAATATAAAAAATGAGCAAGTGCAATATCATCTGGGTCACATTCTTATTGCCGTTAAAGAAGGTGCTTCAGCTTCCGAAATCCAGAGCGCACAAACTAAAGCCCATGAATTAGTAAAAAAGCTGCGTGCTGGAAAAGATTTTGCTCAAGAAGCGATAAGCGAATCAAACGATGACAATGCCCTCAAAGGTGGTGATTTAGGATGGAGATCAATCAATGACATCCCTACCCTATTTACTGCTGAAGTCAGTAAAATGCATAGTGGTGAAATTGCTGACCCTATCCGCAGCCCTAGTGGTTTTCATATTATTAAAATGCTGGAAATCAAGGATTTTGATGACCATATGATCACCAAAACAAAAGTTCGTCATATTTTGATAAAAACTAATGAGCTAATCGACGATGAAGAAGCTAAAAAACGATTACTAGCCTTTAAAGAGAAAATTGCAAATGGCGATGACTTTGCAACACTCGCACGTGCTAACTCCGATGACAAAGGTTCTGCATTAAAAGGCGGCTCTCTCGATTGGGTAAGTCCTGGTGACTTGGTTAAGCCTTTCGAAGATGCAATGGGAAAACTAGAAATCAATCAAGTCAGTGACCCGGTGCAATCGCAATTCGGCTGGCACCTAATCCAGGTGACTGATCGTCAAAATAAAGATAACAGTGCAGAACATAAAAAAAATCTTGTTAGAGATGCTATTCGTAAACGTAAAATAGAAGAAGAAACTGAACTTTGGATGCGTAAACTCCGAGATGAAGCTTATGTAGAAATTTTCCCATGAGCGTTACAAAAACTTAACTATGGCTCACTACACAAATAAAGAAACACCGCTGAAAAATAGACTACAGAAAATTCTAGCGATAGAGAATCTAGAAACTCAGCGTAACTTTATTAAATCCATAAGTCATGAACTGGAGATTGACAGCTTAACGTGTGCTGCTGCGCTTGTCTATTTAACCCAACAGCTCGAAACACCCGCCCCCGCACCTAAAGATAAAAATTTGGACGGTCATTTACCCACAAAGAACAAATCATTCATCGTTAAAATGGTTCGTTATAGACTAGATGTAGGTTCAGATCACTCCATTACCACTGAACAACTAAAAAAAGTTCTGATAGAAGAATCCGGTGTCGATAAAAACAACATTAATAATATTAATATTCAGCGCAGCTATACACTGATTGAACTTCCCGACGAAATGCCTCCAGATATTTTTCAGCATTTGAAATCAGTAGAAATTAATCAGCATAAACTCGATATAAAAAGAGTAAAAATGCGTAATAACAAAAAGCGCGGCAATAACCAATTACGTAGAGGTCGAAAGCGAGATGTTAATATGGAACCTAAAAGCCAAGACACCCCCTCCGGCAATATTAAGAAGTTGATCGATAAATAATTTATAGGCTTGTTAAGATGTCAAATATAACTTCCTCACTACCCATGTTGGGTTGGCGTGAATGGGTGGGTTTACCAGAACTCAACATCAGCCAAATAAAAGCAAAAATTGATACAGGGGCACGCTCCTCTGCATTACATGCATTTGCGATAGAACCTTATAGAAAGGACGGGCATCGTTGGGTTATGTTTGCCATCCACCCTAAACAACGGAACTCTGATATTTTTATTGAATGTCATGCGCCTATTAAAGATCGACGCATTGTGTCAGACTCTGGGGGTCATAAGCAACGGCGCTATGTGATAGAAACTCAACTGATCTTAGGCCAATCAATTATAAATGCTGAAATGACCCTAACCAATAGAGATAGCATGTTATTTCGTATGCTGATTGGTAGAACAACCATGAATAATCGTTTCATTATTGACCCTAATGCCTCCTATTTACAAAGCAAACCAAATAATCCCATTCACATACCATAAAGACTGAATGAGTTTATGATTGACTTTATTAAGCCATCCCTATAGAATTCAATCAGCTTGAAAATTGTTTTACCGTTATGCTTATCTCTACGAAGTTTTTCCTATATTGCTCGTCCTGTTTATCATAAGTAATTCTTAAATTTCCCAGCGCTACCAGCCCCTAAAGGCTTCAATTACATATTTTACATAGGACTAAAAATGACTACTGGTATAGTTAAATGGTTTAACGCTGAAAAAGGTTTTGGCTTTATTCAACAAGAAAATGGCCCTGACGTTTTTGTTCACTTCCGTAACATCAACAGTTCTGGCTTTAAATCGCTTGATGAAGGTCAAAAAGTACAGTTTACTGTTACACAAGGCCAAAAAGGTCCACAAGCAGAAGAAGTAACTCTCATCTAATGCTGTAAAAGCGGTAGCCTTGATCTATAGGCTATCGCTTACCACCACTATCCCTCTAGTTACAATTCCAATAACCCTGAAACACTCCAAAACTGCTTAACAAATGGCAGCAAAAATTAAATCCTAAGTATTTCTTGTACAGCCTACTATAAATAGGTCTTTCACTGTAGATTTCTCCTTATATATAGAAGTTTAAAAACCTAGTAATTGTGTCTTTTACACAAAAATCTTCTTGTGCTATGCTATCCCACTATTTTAAGGTAGCACGAAGGATGCGTGTTGTTTTAACAAGCAGAATTGCCATTGAGAGCAGAGAATGACTGAATCCACCACAATACAAGCAGCATTGCAAACTATTATTACAGCGCTCAAAGATAAACCGGGTGCGCTACTGCCTATTTTACATGCCGTACAGGATGAATTAGGTTATGTACCTGTCGATAGCGTTCCGACTATCGCGAAAGCACTCAATCTTTCTCGCGCTGAAGTTCATGGTGTCATCAGCTTTTACCATTATTTTCGTGACACCCCACCAGGAAAACAAACAATCCATGTTTGCCGAGCTGAATCGTGCCAGGCAATGGGTGGCAAACACCTGGAAAAACATATAAAAGAAAGCTTAGGTATCGATTACCATGAAACCACGCAAGATGGAAAATTTTCTCTTGAACCGGTTTATTGCTTAGGCAACTGCGCTTGCTCACCTGCCATACAAATCGACCATGACGTTTATGGGCGCGTTTCTAC
>SESC01000339.1_pt1 | contig 17387 bp, 13 predicted proteins | sample 3171431 | NCBI WGS metagenome assembly SESC01 (sample SAMN06051868, study PRJNA518727) | freshwater metagenome | biome: subpolar coniferous forest; feature: holomictic lake; material: water; isolation source: holomictic Lake 227, 8 m depth | place: Canada: near Kenora, Ontario | collected... | reverse complement strand
CACTTAACCCAGCCAACTACACCAATGAACACTTTGGCTTACCGACTGTCACCGACATTTTACAAGAATTGGAAAAGCCAGGTCGTGACCCTAGACCGGAGTTTAAAAGCGTCGAGTTTAAAGCCGGTATTGAGAAAATATCAGACCTTAAACCGGGAATGCGACTTGATGGCGTCGTCACCAATGTGGCCAACTTTGGCGCTTTTGTTGATATTGGCGTACATCAGGATGGCTTGATTCATATCTCTCACTTATCTGATACCTTTATCAAAGATCCCAGAGACGCAGTAAAAACGGGCGATATGGTTAAAGTCAAAGTGCTGGAAGTCGATGTTGAACGTAAACGTATTTCGTTATCGATGAAATCATCAACCGATGGTGAGATTATTGAAGCTCGACCTGAACGTGTCAGTCACAAACCCGCACCTAAGCCTAAACAACCGGAACCCGCTCAAAACTCAATGGCTAATGCCTTTGCAAAAGCATTGAAAAGATAATAAGGACATATTGCCCGATGTGCCGATTCTTTATCGGCACATTCCAGTCAACTTCCGTTAATCTCCGCAATTACAGCGATTATTCCGCATTAATTTTCTATCCGTGTCCTGAGACCCACAGGCATTTCTAATTTAGCTCTATCCCAGCCCTCCATATCCAGAATCTCATCCAGGCATTGCTCCATCAATTGATGGGCCTGTTTTGTCACCTCAGCAATACGCTCATGCACTTTGATGTGTACATCACTTTCTGAAGGCAAATCAATACACGTTTTTTGATAATCAAATAACTTACGCAGATTGGTAATTTGCATACTGATATGCACCGGACAAGCGCAGTTATAAAGCGCCGCCTGATTATTGATAATAGCCAGTTGTAAGGCTGTAAATTTGTTCTCAAGTTCCACCATTAACTCCTCATTAATTTAATTAGTTACACCTTATCGGTCGTTAATTATTATTTAATATCTTTGTCGCAATTCGACCGTTATTGCGATATTTATGATAACCCTCATTACACCAGACCGCCATTAGGAAAAGTTAGATCAACTAAATAAATGCTAATTTATGTGGGCCGATCAATTAGTTATGATCTAATTATAGCTCACAAGCTAACTGTATAAATCGAATTCATTTGGAAACAGAAAATAAACCTATTGAGATTTTTTTATCATTATTGTTGGCAATTTCCATAATATTGGTGCTACCATCTAATATCTGATGGATGTACATCAAAATGAAAATATGTCCTGAATTTTTTGAAGATGAATGAAATAAACCTGGTTACTTCCTTTTCAACCTTCGTCATTTAAGAATATGAAAACAATCACTAATTCCCTATCCAGACGTAATAATAACCACTTAATGATAATAGGTGTTTGTCTATTGTCAGGTTGTTCGGCGTTGAGTGTTAACTATGATAACAAAAACGATATTTGCTATACCTCAAGAAATGAGTTGAGGCAATCGGAGCACTATTACTCAAAATCGATTGTTGAGGGTGCCGTTGTCGGCGGACTGCTTGGAGCTGGAGCAGGGGCCTTGGGTGCATTTATTGGCGGAGGTAATGTTAGTACAGCCGCATTAATAGGGGGGGGAGTTGGTGTAGTGGCTGGTGGCGTAGGTGGATATTATCTCGCTAAACAGAAGGATATCGCAGATGAACAAGCTTTAGTGGCATCAGTAAAAAGCGACATTTTAGTGGAGAATGGAGAAATAGACAGAACAGCCGTAGCATTTGCAAGATTACGTGACTGTCGTTTTTCTACTGCAGAAAGGATTAAATCGGATTACAAAGCTGGACGTTTGCCACGAGATAAAGCTCTCAGTCAGCTTAATGAGCTAAAAATCCAATTCGATCAGGATATTCAAATGGCTCAGGAGTTAGGTCTAAAAATGAATAGCCGCATGACTGAGTTCCAAGATGCTAACAACAGGATTTTAGATAATGATCCTAACGCAAGATCTATCCTAAATGCTGAGAAACTTAGCAAAGTTGAAACGCCTAACACAGTTAGTGGTTTTGAGGGAAAGAAAGCACCAACAGGAGTAGTAAAAAACGCCAAAAAGAAATCTAAAAAGAAGACAAATACTGATCAGATAACTACTGATAGTGCTCTGAAGAATAAAGCAGCGACCATTCCCTCCGCGCAACCTCTGGCTCCAGTAAGTTCACCTGCTGTTGAAGTGGCTCATATAACAGAGACCAATCAAATTAAGCAAAAAGCTTTTGTTGATCAAATTGATAAGGCTAAAGCCCAAGCCAAAGTAGCATTTACATTGGAAGGTTCTGTCAGTCAAGCTACTCCAGAGATATTAGTCTGTGGACTCTAAACGCTATCTGTGGATCACATTGCTTGCCAGTCTAATAGGTCTGGCAAGTTTAAGTGGTTTAGCGTTTTACCTTGATTATTTTAAGTGGAATGATTTTGCTAGCTTAATTTCATTTTCGCAATCGACTAGTTCAAACAATACCCTAACAGGGCAACAACTTCAGCCAGAGAAAGTTGTTTCGCCTGTCGCTGTTCAAAGTAACACATCGCCCAGTATCGACATGCCAGATGAAACGCCTGTTCCTAGACCAGAAACAGGATTACATACAGCCGTAATCAACCAAGTAGCTGTCACTAACGATGGGCGCTTGCTGACAGCTTCGGATGATAAAACAGCACGATTATGGCCTGCTGGATCAATAGAGGGTGAGTCACTAGTATTACGTGTGCCTATTGGCCCCCGCTCCGAAGGCGCCTTATATGCAATAGCTGTTTCGCCAACTAAAAATAGTGCAGTGGTCGGAGGGGCAACCGGTATTGACTGGGATAAAGCTGGCTCAGTGTATGGCTTTGATCTTGATACTGGGAAAATAACAGGGCGCATAACCGGCATCCAAGGATCAATTCGAGTATTAGCGTATTCTCAAGATGGACATTATCTAGCGATTGGATCTGGCACAGGTTGGCTACGCATTATAGATATTGAAGGAAAATCGCTAGCGTTGGATAGTGCAGTTTGCCAAGATATGGTAGTTGCTGCTAAGTTTTTACATGATGGTCGTCTAGTGACCGCCTGTTTAGATGGCGCTATGCAACTCTATAGCGCAAACTTCCAGCCACTAGCTGATTATAAGTTTTCTGAACATCAAAGACCGTGGCGTTTTGCTGTTTCCCCAAAAGAAGATCAAATTGCGGTAGGCTCATTGGATACTGCGAAGATAACCATTTTTTCATTAGATAATCTGAAGCCTGTCATTGAATTAACTGGTGACAGTAAACAACACGGTAATCTATCGGTAGTCGCATGGATTGGGGACTCTGTATTTGGCGCTGGAACTTACGGCAATGCCCAAGGCATTAAATATCTCCGTATCTGGAATACTAGCAATCAACAAACCCATGAGTTACCCTTAGCCGAAGATACAGTGACTGATTTGACGCCATTTCCCGATGGAAAATTGGCTTATGTTACTGCAGAACCTACTTTAGGGATTGTCGATCCAACCACCTTTAAAGTAACTTCCAGCAAACGTTCTATAGCTGATTTTAGAGACGCTTTCGAAGGCCTATTTGCCCTATCAGAAGATGGCACCACCCTAGATTCTGGTATGCTACAAAAGGGCCGCTCACCGCTACGTTTTAATCTGCTCAACCGAACATTAGTTCATGAATTATCCCCACGTAATGATATGCACAAGCCCGTGATTCCAGCGAGCTTAAACCATTGGCGTAATGAAGCCCACACCACATTGAACGCAACGCCTATCGCCCTGGATCAAAATGAACAAAGCCGTTCGGTAGCCTATCTGGAAGAAACAGATAGTACATTAATCGGTGCTGATTTTTCTATTCAATATTGGCAAGCAGGCAAACTGACTTGGCATATTACCGTGCCTAGCTCAGCGTGGGCGGTTAATTTGAGCAAAAATGGTCGCTTTGCTCTGGCAGCTTTAGGTGATGGTACACTGCGTTGGTACGATACAAAAAAGGGTCAAGAGTTACTTGCCTTATTAGTGAATACTGATGAGCGCTGGATTGCATGGACACCAGAAGGTTATTTTGACCACAGTGATGGTGCGGCCAATTTAATTGGTTATCATATTAACCAAGGTAAAAAAGAGAGCCCCAAATTTATTTCTTCAGAGCAAATCCACGAGCGCTTTTATCGTCCTGATCTTATCGGCAATGCAATATTTGGAAGTGCGCCAGTTACAACATCGACAACCGATTCTAACGACGCAAAAACTATTGTTGCTCAACATATTGCTCCGTCAGTAAGACTGGTTTCCTGGTGTACTCAAGGTCATTGCACTGAGGCAACAACCAACAACAATACACTACAAAAAAGCAATGTCGACTCAGCTGAAGTGACTCTTCGTTTTGCTTTAAAAGATGCGGGAAGCGGTATTGGCAACGTAGTCATTCGTCGCAATAAGGCAACTATCGCTACCCGCACCTTAAAACGAGATGAGGCAACAAAAAACAGAGCGTCAGAAGCTATTGTCGAAGAAAAAATACTCCTGGAACCCGGCGATAATTTAGTGACAGTAACTGCATTTGATGCTGACGAGTCCGTTGATGCAGGAGATGCCATAAAACTGCCTATTGAATATGATCCCCAAAAACCCGATGTATCAACCTTATACATTGTCAGCGTAGGTATTGATCAATATATTGCCTCTGATAAACTCCAGAAACTAGATAATGCAGTGAACGATGCCAAAGGTATTATTGAAATACTTTCTAACAATACTAAAGGGTTGTTCACTGATATCAAACCCATAGCGCTATTAGATGAGCAAGCTGGATTGGCTAAAATAAAACAGGCTCTCATTCAAGTTGGTAAAACAGCAAAACCAAATGATTTAGTGGTTTTATTTCTTGCTGGTCACGGCATTTCAATAGAGGGACGTTATTATTTTCTGCCATACGATGCAAAACTAGAGGGTAACAACCTTAAGGAACAAATTAAAGCAACTGCACTTACTCAAAAAAACCTGTCTGATTTGCTTTCGGCTTTGCCAACCTCTCGGGTAGCCGTTTTAATCGACTCCTGTAACTCCGGTGCTTTCGCAGTCTTAGGCAGTGTAATGCAACACTCTTCGCAAGATCGAGCCTGGACTGGATCACTCGCTCAAAATACAGGTCGATTCGTTTTGGCCGGAACGAGTAATGATCAAGAAGCATTGGATGGAATCAATGGTCACGGTGTTTTCACCGCCGTGTTGTTAGATGGGTTGAATGGCAAAGCAGATCAAGAATTGGGTGGAAATCATGACAAACGTATTAATATTGCAGAACTGTTAGCATATACCCGGCAAAGAGTCCCAGAAGCTGCCCATAAAATTTCTCCGTCCCATGATCAAAATGTTAGCGGTTTTTTCGCTGGTTCGGAATTCTTTGATCTAACTGTTTCAGCAACCGAGTAATTAAGCACGATACTACCCTATAAACAAAGTAATCTCATTTTTGGGTAAATCTTAAACTTAATGTTCAAGTTTTTTCAATTGTCTGAGATTCTCTCACACTTAGAGCTTATGGTCACAAGAGAAGATGAGCATAGTAACAACTTTAATCACACCGCCAAATAAATTCAAAATTAAACTCGATAAATTGCTAGAAGGCACAGGTATTGTTTTTAACGGCAGCAATCCATGGGATATCACTGTTTATAATCCAAAGCTTTATGAAAGAATACTCACTCAAGGCTCACTTGGGTTAGGTGAAGCTTACATGGATGGCTGGTGGGATTCTGACCAACTTGATGAACTATTTAGTAAGTTTTGCTCTGCTCAAGTTAAAAGACGAGTCATACTAGACCCCCAATCGATAAAAAATGGGCTTTGGGCGTATTTTATCAATCGGCAGAGCAAACAACTCGCCTCAACCATTGTGAAACACCATTACGATATCGGCAATGATTTATATCGCGCAATGTTAGATTCTCGATTAACTTACAGTTGCGGCTATTGGAAAGAAGCAAAAACTCTGGATCAAGCTCAAGAACATAAATTTGATTTAATCTGCAGAAAACTCAATATTCAACCTGGCCAAAGAATTCTCGATATCGGTTGTGGGTGGGGAAGTTTCATGAAATATGCGGTAGAAAGATTTGGCATTTCTTGTGTAGGTATAACCCTTTCTCATGAACAGATAACACTCTGTAGAGAATTATGTGCAGGATTGCCTATAGAAATACGCTTTGCTGATTATCGGGACCTTAATGAGACTTTTGATCACATCGTTTCAATAGGCATGTTTGAACATGTCGGCTATAAGAATTACAGTCACTATATGAATGTGGCTAGAAGATGTCTCAAGGATGATGGTTTGTTTCTATTGCACACCATCGGAGGGAATAAATCGGTCATAGCCGTTGATCCCTGGATGGAAAAATACATATTCCCTGGCGGCTTACTACCTTCCATTAAACAAATAGCAAAAGCGATAGAAGGAAAGTTTGTTGTTGAGGATTGGCATAATTTTGGTGCAGATTACGATAAGACGTTAATGTGCTGGTATGAAAATTTCTCGGGCAATTGGGAAACCCTAAAAGATAATTATGACCCTAGATTTTTCCTGATGTGGAAATACTACTTACTCTCCTGTGCGGGTGCATTTAGGGCACGGAGTAATCAGCTCTGGCAGATTGTATTATCAAAAAATGGTGTTCGAGGCGGCTATATTTCACAACGCTGATTTCTTTTTATTTTTAGCGTTAAGAAGCCTTTCTTAGTTCACCTAATCCATTCGGCTTTTTAACCACTTGGAGTTGTGCTTTAAAGCGTTTCTGAACTGCGTCAACATGAGAAATCACGCCAACTGTTTTGCCATGCGTATGCAGATTTTCCAGAGTACTGATAACGGTATAAAGCGAATCAGCATCCAGATTACCAAAACCCTCATCCAGAAATAATGAGTCAACTGAGCGCCCGTTATTAGCCAACTCTGATAGACCCAAGGCTAATGCCAGACTGACTATAAAGCTTTCACCACCGGATAACGTCTTAGGTAAACGCCGGACATTGGCTTGATAAGTGTCTTCAACCTCCAATGCCAATCCTTGTTCACTGTGCGCTTGGCGTAAATAATAACGACCGCTGATTTTTTCCAGGACAGCATTGGTTTGTGACAATAACTTATCGGCCAATTGACTTTGAACCCGTTTACGAAACGCCATGCCACTTTCTTCTGTAATCAACGCGGCTTCTGCAAAATAACCCTGCGCAGCCGACTCTTGTTGTTGAAGTTTTAGTAAAAGCTCACTGTGCGTTAACTGAAGTTGCTGCTGCTCGTCCAAAAGACGTTCTAAATACTCAACCTCCATCGTTGTTATAGAGATTTTTTCTGTTACGCTCTTTAATTGTTCTTCAATTTCTAACCTATTGAGAAGGGTATCCGATGATGCCGCATAAGCTTCGTCTAACAGTTTTTGATTTGCACTGAGTTCAAGCGTTTTAGTCTCAAGCTCCTTAACTAAAGCTGATTGCTGACGCTCAAGTTCGGGTTGATTCTCTACAAACTCCAGGAACTTGATAACCTCTTGCACACTCGTAAAATGAGTGCCTGCTATTTTCTCTTGTAGTGATTTTTGTAAATTTGCCACTTCAAGATCCAAATGCACTAGGAACTGTTCTTTTTCAGCAATTAGTTTTTGCTTTTCAATTAATCCTAAATGTAAGCCCAGCGCTTCTTCTTCCTTAAGCTGACGGGTAAAGCTAACTATCTGCTGTTCAGAATGCTTGATTTCATTCTGGCACGCCACCTGTTTTGCAGCTATGTTAGCACGCTCTTCAGTCAATGATTTATACCGAAAGCTATAGCCATGATAATCCTGGCGACGGCTGTTAAGCTTATCAAAAAGGGCGTCTTCTTGACCTTTAGCGGGCATTTTCTCACCCAATGCCGTTAACTGGTTCAATATCTTATCGGCCAGTTCTTTTTCCTGTTCTTGAAGACGAACTAATGCATTATCAAAATCAAGCTGTTCCTGAGAAACACCCTGATTATTGGCACTCAACTGCTCGGTGTTTGCCTGCAATTGCTCGATAGTCACTAAGCCTTTAGCTATTAACGCTTTGTTTTTCTCAATACTGGTCTTTTTAGCGCGAATCTTTATTATTAAAGTAAGAATCTCAGACAACTCATCGTTCTCTTTCTTGATCATTTCCTTCATCAAACTCAACTTATTGATATCAAGGTCATAACTGGCTGTATTGAGTCGATTACATAAACTTTGCCATTGACCTCTCAATTGAGCTAATTGAGCTTTTTTAGTCTTATTTCTTTCAGAATTCTTTTCAGCTTGAGTTATTTCAGAACTCACATTAGCGATCTTTTCCTTAACCTGTCTTATTTTGGCTTTCTGATCAATTAATGCTTGTTTAGAATTACTGACTACAGGTGGAAACTTTGCATAAGGATGCTGTAAAGCACCACATAAAGCACACGGTTTTCCCAGCACAAGATGAACACGATCCGGTGCCATTTTTTTCAAGAGCGCTTCATAATTAACCGCTTCTTGAAGAGTTAGGCGTATGTTCTCTTCACTTTTCATTCTGAGATTTAACTTTTCAAGCTCAAGAGTCAAGGCTTCAACATCGTAATCAGGTTCTTCTTTTGGTTTAAACCATGAAAAGAAACCCGTACCTCCTGCGAGATTTTCATGCTTAACAGCCAGATTATAAAGCGACTGAAAATTGTTGACCCGCTCTTGCTGCTCTTGTCTTAAACTGTCAAGATACTCTAAGGTATTACCCTGCGACAATTCAGCCAGCTCTTTTTCATCGGCTTCTATCTGACGCGCGAACTCTCCCTGCTGACTTTGTTCTTTTGCAAGAACGGCTGTGTTATTTTTGAGTGTTGAGATGATCTTTTTAGTTTGCCTGGAAAATGACTTCTGCTTTCCACTTAATTCACCAAGCTCTAAGCGTAGTTTCTTTAACTTACCCACTTCGGGTAAATCCGTTAATAAGATTTCATCGCCTTTATGCTCTTCTAACCAATTCGAAACAGCAGTTAAAGCCGACTCTTTTTCAGCATACTGAACAGCTAAGGATTGCCCGAACTCGGTGTCCAACTGCTTATGATGAATAGACTGGTTTAACTTCTCTTTGATATCTCCCAGCTTTTGTTGCTGCTCTGAGAAGGACTGATTAATCAAATTCAATGAAGCAACATCGACATTAACTAGCTGCTTTTTTAAAAAACCCAGTTCGTTTTGTAAATCATCCAGCATTGATTGACTTTGTCGAATAAGCTGCTGCTTATCCTTGACCGCATCAATTTCATCCTTAAAGAGCAGTACCTCTTTAGAATCATCAATTCGACTCAATATATTCTGGCTTTCATTAACCTGCTTCTGGAGTTTTTCTAAATAATTTTCCTGATCAGTAATCTGCTTTTTTAAAGCCGCAATCGTCTGCAACAAATCATGTTGTTGGGTTAAGGTCTTTTTCTGACTTTTTAATTCGACTAATTGGTCTTTGAAATCAATTAAATCCTGCTCACTGGCCTCCTGCTTTTCAGGGGGCATCATCTGGATCGTGCTTAACTTCTGTTTTAAAAAATCCAGTTGCTGCTGAGCGGTTTCAGCATTATCAAGCACTTCTTTTTTATAATCTGCATAGATATCCGTACTAATTATTTTCTCTAATATATCCATCCGCTCATTATCAAGCGCATTTAGAAAAGCAGAAAAATCCCCTTGCGCCAACATAATCGAGCGGGTGAAATTGCGGAAGTTCATCCCTGTAATTTCGGCAATCCGATTACAAACCAATTGTGGTGTATCCGCTAACACATCACCATTGGACAAGCGAACCAAACGCATTTGAGGTGATAATAATTCACGTGCCGACTCACCTTCTGCACGTTGCACATGCCAACTTGATTTATACTTTTCACCGTCTACTGAAAACTCAACCACGGCAAAGCAATCGGCTGTATGCCGCGTCATTACATAATCTGAAGGTCTATCAAAACGAAAGGTTTCGCCATATAAACCTAAGGTAATGACATCTAAAATACTCGATTTGCCTGATCCATTAGGCCCCGTAATTGCAAAAACGCCAGTTTCAGAAAAAGGCGCCTGCTGAAAATCAACGACGTTCTCGCCTTCTAAGGAATTAATGTTTTTAAAATGAATGGTGAGTATCTTCATAAATAATCAGTATTTTATAGAGTAGGGTACGCATTTTTTATTAACACATGATACATGATGGGACTGTTTGAGAAAACAGCTCTTAAATCAAGAGGAACAAACTTGTCTAGACCGTTTAATGAATTATCCTTGCAAAGCTTGCAATCTGTCGTATATATAACAATAATGCTCCCCCCAAATAACAGTTTAATTAGGTCAATATAATGATACCCGGTGCTATTAATTTATTAGTCATTACAGTGCTTATTTTCTTGCTAGGCATGTATAAACCAAAATGGCCATTATTTTTCATGGAGAAGCCCAACCGATTTTTGATCCTTGCTATATGTACGGTATTATTCATGATCACAGCAACGCTGTATGGAGAAGGTCTAAGACGTGAGAAACTTGAGAAAGTAGCGCTACAGCCTGCTGCTGAAACAGTTGTTCATGAGCCAGTGCCGGTGCCTGTTCCAGAGGTGCCTAAGCCTGCAAACCCTACCGCAAAATAACAGATCAAAAAGTAAGATACTTATACAAATCGATACCTATCTGGGCTCAGAGTCAGTTATGTTTTATACCCAATTACCTTGGCAACCGGTAATTTCGTCATGTAAACCGGTATTTGTTACGTGGTAACCGGTATTTTTGTCATGAATACCGGTAACTTTTCGATGTTAATCAGACTTTTTGTCAATGGGTTGGGTTTTTACGAGATAATGATCGGTTATCATGTCATGTGAACCGGTAATTTCGCCATGAATACCGGTAATTTCGTTATGTAAACCGGTATTCGTCACGTGGTAACCGGTATTTTTGTCACGTAAACCGGTAATTCTAATGTCGTAACCGGTTATTTAGTCATGTAACAGGATTACCCTATAGCGTTAACCGGTAGTTTTATCGTGGAATTAGGTTGATATTCTACGACAACCTGATTTGTCAGCTCATCAACCACTAAATTTAGCTGAAGCTTTCAAAACCACGTCAAGGAGCGACAATGAAGTTGAATAAAATTCTATTAGTGATTTAAAAGACCCGACAAACAGGTTGTTTTAACCCTATAATTTGAATAACTGGGGTAAGAGTAAACTTATGACCCCTGTTATTACGGGGGTCATAGAGAGTAAACTTAAATTCATTTCCCGTTTCAATTGTTTTTCTTGCCTTACGGCAACCCTATTTGTTTGCAACATATAAATTGTTTCAGAGGTCAGATTGTAGAACACCAAATATTTAAGTTTACTCTGACCCCAGTTATTCCCAGTTATTCCAGTCAGTTATTCCAGTTATTCCTTCTACGATGGTTTTCTTATAGGATTCTCTCTCTGAAAGTCGCAGGTGTTTCAATCCTAAAGGGTAGTTGTCCATTTAAAACCAGCAAATCCAAATCACCACTTATCAGTACATCAGCTTTTCCAAAATAGGCCAAATCAATAAATTGCTGATCTTTAATATCACGGCATTGAGGCAGGTCATGTGGCAATTGCGTTTTCTCTATGTGAATAAACGCCACATAGGGTAAATATTCGTTAGCAAGTGATTCTATATGCAACACTGAAAGATTAAATTTTGGATAATTAAGAACTCTTAAAAACTCAGAAACAGAATCATTACTGGCTAAAACTGTTAGTTGATTGTTTTGCCATAACTCGACTAAAAAACTTGAATAACCACGAAAAAGCAATGCTGAAATTAATGTGTTTGTATCAAAAACAATCCGCATTATTTTCTAGCCCATTCAATAGCCTCTTTAATCATGCTTTCGGTAATTTCCTGTTGCTTTATATAGTCCCTAATGTCTTCCAGGCTATCGCCATTATCTTCAGCAATTACTAACACTTCAACTTTTTTACCTATCGGAAGCTTTAACGGTTTACTGAGTGTTAACTGTTGAAGATTGTCCACAGTAATAATCTCTTTATAAGCGTACATAATTGTTCCTTGAAAAATGAGACAATAAAATAGCACTATATTCTAAAATAGTACATCGACTAACGGTGTACGCTCTTCGTTACTGATTTTCGGTAATTACGGCTTGAGATTATCCATACGGCTATTCTAACCGGACTCTTAGATTTTTACCTGAGATTAATGAGAAGTTACCGTCAAAGTGGGTAAAATGTAGCATGGTATTAATCATTTGCCTCACCTCCTAAATCAATATCCTTCAACAACCGGTTTTGTTCAGAAGCTTTAGCCAAGGCTTTAAACTCATTAACCACGCCCATAAATAAGTGTTCTTGATTAACCTCTGGCAACTGGTTTTGTCCGCTTTCTTCCAAGGCTGTCACAACATATGCAATAGTAAGAATATTGATATCGACTGCGGGTTGATAGACCTCATCACTGTCATCTTGCTCTTTAAATTCGACAAGAATATGACTGATCATTAAATTCGATAACACGGTTTGAATAATGGCTATCGGCATCACCAAACGAGTCGCTATTTCTGTAGCCGTTAATGGTTTTTGAAACTCAATGAAGTTTTTGACTATCAAATGCACCACTTGTAAAGCCAACACTTTTTTTAAGGAGAAGCTTAAATCCGCAAAGCGATTGTTATTTCGATAAATATCATAATTCTGTAAAAAAAATGCGACTTCACAGCCCAGCAAAACAATCATCCAGCATGTTTGCAACCAAACCACCAACAATGGCAATGCCGCAAAGCTACCGTATACAGCATTATAATTGGAGACTCCAATCTGTAAGCTTAGATAAAGCCACTGGGTCAAATGATACAAAATGCCTGTAATGATTCCAGCAATAATACCCACGTTATAATTTATTTTATGATTCGGCATAAAAATAAACGTCACTGAAAAGAGCGTACTCATCAATACCAAAGGCGATAAGTTCAAGGCTTTTAAAACTAGCCAGGTTCCAAAAGCGGGTAACTCAATCACTGTAATTAACCACGCAATCTTGGTAGTTAAAAATACCGTCATACTACTCGACGCAATTAATAAAATCGGTGCTAACAGCATCAGTGACAAATAATCACTAAATTTACGACTGATTGAGCGGCCTTTGCTTATTTTCCAGATGAAGTTAAAGGATTCTTCGATATTTCCAATGACGTTAATAATCGTCCAAAATAAAACGATAATGCCAATACCGCCAACGACTTCTCCCTTAGCGCTTTCTAACAAATTGTGTGCAAAACTAATCAGTTGCAGCACCATTGCATCCTGATGAAGTGCATGCTGCAATAATTGTTGTTCGAACAGGGTTTCAAAGCCAAAGCCCTTGGCTATGCCGAACAGCATCGCGATAACGGGAACGATAGAAAGAATGCTGTATAACGTTAAGGCAGCAGCCCTGAGTGGACAAAGGTCACGAGAGAAACCTTGTGCAGAAAGGATAATGACTTTTAGCGATTTAATGAAGAGAGATTTAAATAACGGTAGCTTTTGCTCCTGTAAGAGCCATATATCATCTTTAAGAAAATGACGCCCGTTTGATAACATAGGCTAAGCCGGTGTACTGATAAGGTTTGGATAAGTGATAACCCTACCCATTAAACAAGAAACTTCTTTAATCACTCTGTTTAGAATGCTTAAAGAAGCCTCCTGCTTCCGGTGCTTTGCATTGCGACGATATTGGATTTTATCTGCATAGACAAGTGCTTTGTTAAACTGGTGTGCAAACTTTGCAACCGGGTTTTGAACAGGAACACACTCTATTTTTTTTGTTTTGTTACGTTTTTTCATTGTTTACCTCTTATAATAGTCAGAAATAGGTCTTACTTGACAGACATTAATATAGCGACTCAGAGTAAAAAAAGCTTGTGAAATTCAAAAAAGATTTTGATGTGATTGTGGTCGGGGGTGGTCATGCTGGTACAGAAGCCGCATTAGCCTCTGCTCGAAGTGGTGCGAGAACATTATTGTTAACGCAAAATATTGATACGCTGGGGCAAATGAGCTGCAATCCTGCTATTGGCGGGATAGGCAAAGGCCATCTGGTTAAAGAAATAGATGCCTTAGGCGGGATCATGGCGAAAGCGATAGATCTAGGCGGCATTCAATTTCGTACCCTAAACGCCAGCAAAGGCCCAGCGGTTCGAGCTACACGCGCACAAGCGGATCGTAAACTCTATAAACAGGCAATTAGGTTTACCTTAGAAAACCAGCCCAATCTGGCTTTATTTCAACAAACGGTCTCTGATTTGATTGTTGTTGGTAATAAAGTAGCTGGGGTTAAGACCCAAATGGGGCTGGATTTCATGGCGCAAGCGGTTGTGCTTACAACGGGTACCTTTTTAGGCGGTAAAATTCATATCGGCCTGGAAAATTACAGCGGTGGTCGTGCAGGTGACCCTGCCTCTATTGCACTGGCAGATCGACTCCGAGAACTTCCTTTCCGTATTGACCGTTTAAAAACAGGTACTCCACCGCGTATTGATGGTCGAACTATCGATTTTAGCAAACTGGAAGAACAGCATGGGGATACGCCAGTTCCTGTGTTTTCTTTTATGGGCAATCGTGCACAGCACCCTAGACAAATACCCTGTCATATCACCCGTACCAATACTAAAACACACGACATTATTCGTGCCGGGCTTGATAGATCGCCGTTATACTCTGGTGTTATTGAAGGTATAGGCCCTCGTTACTGCCCATCGATTGAAGACAAAGTGGTTCGTTTTGCTGATCGTGATACCCATCAAATCTTCGTAGAACCGGAAGGCTTGGATACGCATGAAATTTACCCAAACGGTATTTCCACAAGTTTGCCTTTTGATGTGCAATATGAATTAGTCCGCTCAATGTTGGGATTTGAAAATGCAGAAATATTGCGCCCAGGCTATGCGATTGAATATGATTTCTTTGATCCCAGAGATTTAAAAATGTCTCTGGAAACCAAACACTTGGAGGGTTTGTTTTTTGCGGGTCAAGTCAATGGCACAACCGGTTATGAAGAAGCGGCGGCTCAAGGCTTGATTGCAGGTCTTAATGCGGCACGTCTAGTGAAAGGTCTGGATAGTTGGTGTCCGGCCCGTGATCAGGCGTATATTGGCGTTATGATCGATGATTTAATTACCTGTGGCACTCAAGAACCCTATCGAATGTTTACCAGTCGTGCTGAATACCGTCTCTTGTTAAGAGAAGATAATGCAGATTTGCGTCTAACTGAAAAAGGCCGTGAATTAGGGCTGGTTGATGATGAACGTTGGCAAGCGTTTGAAACAAAACGCGCCTCTATTTCAACTTTGCAAGATGACTTAAAAAAGAAATGGATTAGAGCTGAGACTAACGAAGCGCATCGGGTAGCTGAAATCTGGGGTAAGCCGTTGCTCAAAGAAGCCAGTTTAATGGAATTATTACGTCGGCCCGAAGTAGATGTTCAACGCTTATTATCATTTTTTGAAAACGGTGACGCGATCGATGAACAAGTTGGTGAGCAGGTTGAAATTCAGGCCAAATATGCGGGTTATATTGTCAGACAACAGACAGAAATTGATAAAACCTTGCGTTATGATCATTTACGGCTTCCTGAGACTCTTGATTATACGGGTGTCCCAGGACTCTCTAACGAAGTCAGTCAAAAGCTTAAAGCGCAACGACCTGAAACATTAGGACAAGCCTCGCGAATTCCAGGTATGACACCTGCTGCCATCTCCTTGTTGTTAGTTTATTTAAAAAAGAAAAGCGCCTAATGGATAACTGTAAAAAAACACTGGTTGCGGGTCTTGATGAATTAAAACTCAGCCTTGATGAGAACCAGATTGAACAGTTACTAGACTTTATAAAACTGCTTGAAAAATGGAATAAAGCTTATAATCTGACCGCAATTCGAAACAAAGAAGCCATGGTTAGCCTACATTTACTGGATAGTCTGGCTATCGTGCCTTTTATTGAGGGTAAAAGTGTCATTGATATTGGTACAGGAGCGGGCTTACCTGGCATTCCATTAGCTATTTATTTTCCTGACATTCACTTTACCTTATTAGATAGTAATGCTAAAAAAACCCGCTTTGTACAACAAGCTCTATTAGAGTTAAAGATTAAAAATGTCAGTGTCTGTCATAATCGGGTAGAAGACTATCATCCAGGTCATTATTATGACACTGTTATTACTCGCGCATTTGCTAGTTTGACGGATATTGTGGCGTGGACAGGGCATTTAATAAATGAGCAAGGCGTGTTATTGGCAATGAAAGGACAATCAGCTGATATACCCGTACTTGAAGGCGCGAAAACAACGCTAATCCCTATCAATGTACCCGGCATAGATGCAGAAAGATGCCTGGTTAAAATTCAATTGACTAAAGAATCCGAGGAAAGTGCGTGGGAAAAATAATTGCCGTAACCAACCAAAAAGGCGGCGTAGGAAAAACAACAACCAGTGTTAATTTAGCTGCTTCTTTAGCAGCCGCCAATCAGCGTGTATTGTTAGTTGATCTTGACCCACAAGGTAATGCTGCAATGGGCTGTGGCGTGGATAAACAGACCGTAAATTACTCAAGCTATCATTTACTGATGGAAGATGTACCTGCGTTTCAAGCGGTTATTTATCTACCCAATATTGGCTTTTCGGTCATCGCTGGTAATGCTGATTTAACGGCTGCTGAAGTTAATTTAATCCATGCTGACCGTAAAGAAATGCGTTTGGCTGATGCTTTAAATCCAATAAAATTTCAATATGATTTTATTCTGATTGATTGCCCCCCCTCTTTAAACATGCTGACCTTAAATGCCATGGTAGCGGCTGATAGCTTGTTGATTCCTATGCAATGTGAGTATTACGCACTGGAAGGCTTGTCTGCTTTAATGAGCACACTACAAAACATTCAAAGCACTGTGAATTCAAACTTGCATCTTGAAGGTATTTTAAGAACGATGTATGACGATAGAAATCGTCTCACTAAAGATGTATCCGAACAACTGATTCGTTACTTTGGAGATAAAGTCTTTAGAACCTGTATCCCCAGAAATATCCGTTTAGCTGAAGCACCCAGTCATGGCTTGCCGGCATTAAGTTATGATAAATCCTCTCGTGGAACTTTGGCTTATATCGCCTTAGCGGATGAAATGCTGAATAAAGAAATTAATGTATGGCAATAAAAAAACGGGGTTTAGGTAGGGGGCTTGAAGCGCTATTAGTGGATGTATCGGTTACAGAAGATAATTCTCAACAACAATCACCACCTTCTACTGGCATAGATAGTAACGAGACTGATACTTTAATTGAAAAACCGGAAGCACCTCAGCTCATCGAAAAAACCAACGCTCAATATTCCAGTGCCCT
>SESC01000337.1_pt1 | contig 17447 bp, 22 predicted proteins | sample 3171431 | NCBI WGS metagenome assembly SESC01 (sample SAMN06051868, study PRJNA518727) | freshwater metagenome | biome: subpolar coniferous forest; feature: holomictic lake; material: water; isolation source: holomictic Lake 227, 8 m depth | place: Canada: near Kenora, Ontario | collected... | reverse complement strand
TTGGCGGCTTCCGCTTTGACTAGTTCGGCTGCTTCGGCTTTGGCTTTTTCACGCTCAGCCTGCTTTGTTTCTACTTCAGATTTTTCTTTGGCTTCTGCAGCATCAAGCTGTTCTTTTGTCGCTTGCTTTTTTGCGGCTTCCATTTTTTTTATAGCCTCTGATTCTGCCTGCAAACTAGCCGTATCAATCATTGTCGCATGGATAATTTCCGGGGCAGGTTTAGACTCCTCTATTAGCTTTGGCTTGTATAGAGCACTTAACGCAAATAAACCCAAAAGCGTAAGATGTAAGGCTAAGGCCAGTAAAAACGGCCGTGTAAATCTTTTTTGGTTATCCATTTAAATCTATTGTTCTTCCGGCTTGGTCATTAACCCCACAGTAGGCACACCGGCATTTTTTAGCGCTGCCATAACTGTAACCACCGTACCATAAGACACACCTTTATCCGCATTAATCAGCACTTGTGTTTTTGGCTTATTAATCAATATGGCCGCTACCCGTGCGTTTATTTCTTCAGGCAATACGGGTTCATCGTTCTCTCCATCAGCCTTGATGTAATATTGACCCTGCTCTTTAATGGAAATAACAATCGGTGGATTATCGCCTTCACCTTCTGATTCTACCGTTTTTGATTCAGCCTGTGGAAGATCAACTTCCACGCCTGTTTGCAGCATCGGCGTGGTAATCATAAAAATAATCAACAATACCAAGGTTACGTCAATATAGGGTACTACATTGATTTCCGCCATTGGTTTTCTACGCCCGTGTTTCCTGCTCATTTGCTGTGCGCCTGTCTTTGCAACAAGACCACAAACTCCTCGACGAACAATTCATAACGACCTGTTAGCCTGTCCAATCGAGTAGAAAAACGGTTATAAGCGACAACAGCGGGTATTGCCGCAAACAAACCAATAGCGGTTGCAATCAATGCTTCGGCAATACCTGGAGCAACTTGTGCCAGTGTCGCCTGCTTAACATTACCCAGCGACATAAAGGAATTCATAATCCCCCATACCGTGCCAAACAAACCGACATAAGGACTGGTAGAGCCGACGGTGGCCAGAAAGGCTAAATGCTCATCCAAGCGTTCCAATTCCCGTGATAATTCGATACGCATAACACGCTGCGCACTTTCTACTTGCACGGCGGGCTCAACATTACCGGTTTGTCGCATCCGCGAAAATTCTTTATAACCGGCCAGAAATATCTTTTCTATCCCTTCCGGCGCAAAATCCTTTGCCGCCAATTTTCTATAAAGATCGGCCAAGGCAACACCCGACCAAAACTGCTCCTCAAACTCATCAGTAATTTCAATCGCCCGGTTAAGTTCTTTGCGTTTGGAAAAGATAAATGTCCATGATGCCACGGATGTTATCAACAACAGCATCATGACAAATTGAACAACAAAACTGGCTTCTTTGATTAAATGGAAAATGGATAAATCAGTGTTCATTCTTTAACAGCTCTAGTAAGTTTTCAGGAATCGCTTTAGGACGCAGGGTATTAACGTCCAAACAGGCAATGCGAATTATGCTTTTACATAAAACGTCATCACCCCGTGTAATTAGTTGTTCAAAAGTAAGACTGGCTTTTTTAACGAGAACCACCTCGGCACTGACTTGGATTAATTCATTAAATCGGGCAGATCGAAGATAATCCACCTGCACTGAGCGCACGACAAAAATAATGCCGGCACTGACCATAAGCTCATCCTGCTCATAACCCATCGCCCTGAGCATTTCTGTTCTTGCCCGTTCAAAAAATTTGAGATAGTTGGCGTAAAACACCACGCCACCGGCATCCGTGTCTTCATAATAAACACGCACCGGCCAGATAAATTTTTTAATTTTCATAGTTTGATGGTTGAAGCACGAAGATCAGCTTGCGTAAGTTATGTTGTGCGTACCTTACGCGGTATAAGGTGTATGGCACACCCTGCATTAGTCAAACAAATCCTCGGAGACCCCTATTTGTTTCGGTAGCGGCAAGCCAAAATGCAGGTACGCATTTCGGGTAACAACTCGTCCACGGGGTGTGCGCATAATAAAACCTTGTTGCAACAAATACGGCTCCAATACGTCTTCAATGGTGCCACGTTCTTCACTGATTGCCGCCGCCAGGGTGTCAAGACCCACCGGACCACCGTCAAAATTGTCAATCATGGTCATCAGCAACTTTCGATCCAGCGCATCAAAACCGTTACTATCCACTCTCAACATGTCCAGAGCCTGAATGGAGACATCTTCCGTAATGTTGCCATTGCCTTTTACTTCAGCATAATCCCGCACCCGTCGCAGCAATCGGTTGGCAATTCGGGGCGTACCTCGAGAACGGCGGGCAATTTCATACGCACCTTTCTGCTCCATGGCAATCCCCAAGACTTTAGCCGAACGAATGGCAATACTGGCTAGTTCATCAACCGTGTAAAACTCCAAGCGCTGCACAATGCCAAAGCGATCACGTAACGGAGACGTCAGCAAACCGGCGCGGGTTGTTGCGCCGACTAGCGTAAATGGTGGCAAGTCCAGCTTGATTGAACGGGCGGCAGGCCCTTCACCAATCATAAGATCCAGTTGATAATCTTCCATAGCCGGATATAAAATTTCTTCAACCGCAGGACTCAAGCGATGTATTTCATCAATAAACAATACGTCATGCGGTTCAAGATTAGTCAACAAGGCGGCAAGATCACCTGCTTTATCCAGTACAGGCCCTGAAGTCTGGCGAATTTTAACACACATTTCCGCTGCAATGATATTGGCTAGTGTTGTTTTACCTAATCCCGGCGGGCCAAAAATCAATACATGATCCAAAGCCTCTTGGCGAGCGGTTGCCGCCTGGATAAAAATCTCCATTTGCGCACGCAATTCTTTCTGTCCAATATAGTCCGCCAGCCGCTTTGGACGAATGGCGCGGTCTTGCCGTTCTTCATCGGTATTACCGCGAGCGGTTATCAGTCGATCACTTTCAATCATCTGACTGCGCCTTGCAATGCCAGCCTGATAATATCTTCACAACTTTTACCTTCGGCAGTGATATTTTGCACCATTTTACTAGCATCCAAAGGCTTGTAGCCCAAAGAGCACAAGGCACTAACCGCCTCCTGTTTTGGATTACCTGGCGCGGGTGTCGCAGCCCCCGTTTTGCTGGTACTCGTTGCTGCTGAATCAGCCAAGTCCGGTAATCGGTCACGCATTTCAATAACCAAGCGTTCAGCCGTTTTTTTGCCGACACCCGGTAAACGCACCAACGCTTGTGTATCATTATCCTGAATACAGCGATGAAATTCTTCCGCACTCTGACCGGATAAAATAGTTAACGCCAACTTGGGGCCTACGCCATTAACCTTAATCAACGTTCTAAATAAAGTCCGCTCAGCTTCCGCAGAAAAGCCAAACAAGATATGGGCATCTTCCCGAACAACCAGATGGGTATGTAATTTTATCTCTGAATTGATGGCAGGCAGGTCATAAAAAGTCGTCATCGGCGCTTCCACTTCATAACCGACACCCTGCACATCCAGCACCAAAAAAGGCGGCGCTTTATGAACCAATATACCGCGTAAAAAACCGATCATCTCGATACCCCTTGCTTGCCCAACATGATGGCAGTTTGCTGATAATTGGCATGACAAATGGCAATACCCAAGGCATCACTGGCATCCAACGATAATTCGCCTTGGACATTTAACAACATTTTTACCATGTGTTGAACCTGAATTTTATCGGCAGCGCCCTTCCCTACCACCGCTTGTTTGACTTGCCTCGCCGCATATTCAAACACTGGCAGCCCCTTGGTTTGTACCGCACAAATGGCAGCCCCACGCGCCTGACCCAGTTTAAGTGCAGAATCCGCATTTTTATGCATAAAGACTTGCTCTATGGCCATCTGCTCCGGTTGATAGTTATCGACAATTTCCAAAATTCCGTCAAATATTTGTTTAAGCCGATCCGGAAAATAATCCGCTTTAATCCGAATACTGCCACTGGCTATGTATTTATAGCCTCGTGGCGATTCTTCTATAATTCCGTATCCGGTTAATCTTGAACCGGGGTCTATCCCTAAAATTCTCATTTATTATTCATTAATAGTGGGGTGCGCCGGGCGCTCTATTTTGCTATATAGATTTTCAGATAAATAATTTCGATACTAAAGGATACCATCCCTTTGAGGGATGTTATCCGTGTGAGTTAAATTGTCGTGTAGTAGAAGTTTAATTTCTGAAAGTCTATAGATGTTTTTCATCAAGTAACTTTACCGATTCCAAGCGAGCAAATTTTTTATCGAAAGTAAATAGCTCATGATCATTTTCCAAACAGCCTGACAAAATAAGATAATCAGAAAAATCCGCTGTGTGGTTTTCAAAAGTCGCCAGTGCAATTTCAAACTGAGCTTCATCTTGCAATACAAAAAGCAACGTTTTCTGAAGATGCTTTAGTACGGTTATGACAGCTGGCTTATCGAAGCCATAAGCCGTTTCCAATACCCAAACCATTTCAATTTGTACAATTTGCGGCACATAAACCTGTTTAGCACGTTTTAACAGAGCCTTAGCCAAACCAACTTGTGCCTGTGAGTCTGGGTCATTGATTAACAAACGCACCAGCACATTGGTATCAACGGCAATCATAAACTCCCGCCGCGATTTTTTATGGCCGCATCCATTTGTTCCAAAGTGATACCGTGTGGTGCTTGTAAAATACCGCAAGCCTGATCAATCTCTTTATCGGTTAATTCATTCCTGTTCTGCGTTTTTGGTTTGAATGAATAACGTGCTTCCAGGAAACAAACAAAATCCAATACTTCTTTTTGTAAACTTTCTGGCAACCTTTGGCTATGTGCTGTTATTTCATTAAGATGATTCATGATGCAACCTCTGATTGAGTGTATTTGGATTTGTGCCTAAACACTTTTTTCCCGTAAAAAATCCAGCACATCTTCATTGTTGACTTGATAGTAAATATCTTCAACCCGCACCGTCACCCCTAATGAAGAGAAAGTAATGTCATCACCGAGATAATAATAAAAGGATTGCCACTGGTCTTTTTTACTAAAAACCTGAATTTCTCCCTTATCCTGCTCGATTAAAACATATTCTTTGAGTGTGGGGATTCTTTGACAACGCAAACGTTTGTCAGTCTGATCAAAGCGCCGGGTCGATTTGGATAAAACTTCAATAATAATAACAGGCGCTGTTTTGTAATACTCGTTGTCGTTATCTTCCTGGCAAACCACCATCACATCGGGATAAAAAAAGTTGGCTCCCACTTTAACTTTCATATCCGCTATAAAAATTCTACAAGGCGTGCCTTTCAGTCGAGTCTTTAATTCAGTCGCTATATTAACTGACAGCAAATTATGATTTTCGCTGGCTCCAGCCATTGCATGGACTTGACCACCAATATATTCATGCTTGGTTTCTGCAAGCAATTCGCCTTGCAGGTAATCTTCTTCGCTTATTGGCTGATAGGCAGGGTTTAAGCCCATGGCTTTTCTCTTTTTAGCTTTGCATCATTTTCAAATCGGCATTGCCAACAGTACGCCATCGTGCCTCAATAGTATCTGCGGACAAATCAGCTCCACAGTCCCATTCAATAAAGTAACCACCATTGATCACTTTGGCGAATTCACTTTTGTTTTGAAGTGCTTCAAACGCTTCGTCTTGGAGATAAGGGCCAACATCAAAATCTCCAACACGCCCATCCTCAGCAACAACAGTCAAAATCCAGTTTGGTTTTATCTTAAGTTCAGCGATTCTCATTGATCAAGCCCTTTAATTGGAAATGGTTTATTACCATGAGCAACCAAATCCCAGTCAGCAAGCAAATCTTCCTGATGTATTTCGATCCACGCAACAACCAGCTTGTGTTTGTTAGTAAAGTAGGTTGGGTTAGCGATAGCGTAACCCAACCTTTACAGATTCGATGTGTTGAGTTACGGCTATCGCCTAACCCAACCTACGGGCCTGATAACAGTTTCAGAAAATTGGAAGCAGTCTCTACACTTTAGCGACCATGCGCAGGAAGCTCTAGTATTTTTCTTGTACCGTTATCCATACTCATAACTTTGGTTTGTATTTGTTATTTTTGCCAATTATTAATGCTATGCCAGATACGAATAACCATAGTGCGGCTGGCAAAGGCACTGCTGTTAGGTTTGGTGCAAAAGCAAGACTACTGTTCGATCTAAATTGACCACTTCCCAATGCCGAACCTACCTGTTCGCCAGTGATTGAGTTATATCCAATAACTCCAAAGGGAGTAAGTCCCCAAAGGTCACCTTTATTATCGAATGCGATGCTGCCACCAGAAATAAATTGACCGCTTCCCAATGCCGAACCTACCTGTTCGCCAGTGATTGAGTTATATCCAATAGCCCCAAAGGGAGTAAGCCCCCAAAGATCGCCTTTATTATCGAATGCGATGCTGCCACCAGAAATAAATTGACCATTTCCCAGTATTGAACCCTCTTGTGCGCCAGTCATTAAATTATAACCAACGGCATTACCCGGAGTAAGCCCCCAAAGATTGCCTTTACTATCGAATGTGATACTACCGACAGATTGAAATAAGCCAGATACGCCTAAAGCAGACTTTACTTGGGCCCCTGTGAATGGATTAACACCAACAGCACTACCACCACTATCTAGCCCCCAAAGATTGCCTTTATTATCGAATGTAATACTGCCATAAGGAGCAAACTGACCATATATACCTAAAGCAGAACTTACTTGGATGCCAGTAATTGGGTTAAATCCTATTGCGCTCCCCCCGGAAGTTAACCCCCAAAGATTGCCTTTATTATCGAATGCGATATTACCGCTAACAGAGAATTGATTATCGCCTATTACAGAGCCTACCTGTGCTCCGGTGATTGAGTTATAACCGTAGGCGCTACCACCTATCAGGCCATATAAAGTGTCAGCTTGCGCGTTAAAACTTAAAAGAGTGCTGATTGTAAATACAAGAAAGAAATTTTTATTCATTTTATTTTTATGCTTGCTGTGGGAATTAGTTGAGACCATTTTGACAATTTTGATAAACTGAACATTAATTGTCACTAAAGGAACGGGGGTATTTACAAACCAAAGTACCAATCCAATAACTTTTGAAGAGCGATTGTATTTTCAACTTTAACACAAACACCCCTCTCTTTTTTAAAGTTAGAGAACTCTGCTTCTGCTGCATGTGATATAGCGCATTTTTCTTGAATCACCACTCCTTCAATTTTTTGATCGTATTTTTCCAATCTTATGATGGTAGATGACCGATTATAAATACCTATTTGTTTTCCATAATTAGGCCTTCCAAATATCAAAAATTTAAAGTCCTCACTTACTCGGCCTTTATTTATCCATTCGATTCCATATTTATTTAGATTAGCTCGTATATAAGGCAAAGCATCAGTATTCGGATTCATTATTTAGCACCTTTTAATTTAAAACCCACCGTTCGCTTATTTTTTCTAGCAAACTCGTTAAATTGAGTTAGCAATAGCATAACCCAACATTTACCGTCTCAATGTGTTGGGTTACGGCTATCGCCTAACCCAACCTACGGCTTATAAATCCAACCCCGCCATAATTTCGTCACTGATGTCGGCATTGGAATAAACATCCTGCACATCGTCCAGATCTTCCAAGCGGTCTATCAAACGCAGCATTTTTTCTGCATCATCGGCATCCAGTTCAGCCTGGATGGTTGCCTGCATGGTAACTTCGGCACTATCGGGTTCAAAGCCTGCGGCAATCAGAGCCTCTTTTACAGCTAAATAAGTTTCGGGCGTCGTCATCACATCAACGGCACCGTCATCATAGCTGATCACATCGTCTGCACCGGCTTCCAAAGCGACGTCCACCAGCGCATCTTCGTCAACTGAAGGGGCGTAACTTAAAATACCGACTTTATTAAACAGATAAGCGACCGAACCATCAGTGCCTAAATTGCCGCCTGCCTTGGCAAAGGCATGACGTACTTCTGCAACAGTGCGGTTACGGTTATCGGTTAAACAATCAACAATGACTGCTGTACCGCCGGGGCCATAGCCTTCATAACGAATGTTTTCGTAATTAACACCTTCCAACGCACCGGCGGCTTTTTTAATGGCGGTATCAATAGTGTCGCGGCGCATATTGGCGCCCAAAGCTTTATCAACTGCGGAGCGTAAACTCGGATTACTGGCGGCATCCGGGCCACTAGTTTTTACTGCAACGGTAATTTCACGCATGACTTTGGTAAAAATTTTACCGCGCTTGGCATCCTGCCCTGCTTTACGATGCTTGATATTAGCCCATTTACTATGTCCAGCCATGGTTTCTCTCTTTAAAAATTAGCGTGCAATGTTTATCAACACAAGCTTACAAAATATGTTCTAAAACCGAAAGCAAGCTAGGCTCGGTGGTATAAAAATCAGCCAACTCACGAACAATCGCTCTATCGACCACACCGCCAAAACCCAGCACATAAGCACCTGCGTCCTTGGCTTCCATGTCGGTCTTGCCATCGCCGATCATCACCAAGGAATCTTGCGTGTTAAGCAACTGTCGGCAAATCTCGGCTTTGCCGCCTGTTCTGGCCAACGGTGAGTTCAGATCATAAGTATCATAGCTGCCATTGTCATTGAAATAAATATCAACCGCGTGTACATGGTTTTCAGGCAAACCCAGATATTTTGCCAGCGGCAAGATAGCTTGACGCAAACCGCCACTGATAATATGCACGGTTTTATCTTGGGCCAATAAAGCCGCAAACACCTCGTTAACGCCTTCGACTATTTCGGCAATATATAAATCAGCCAGCCAGTTGATGCTATATTGATCAGGCTGGATAAGCGACAGACGCCGCTCATAAACGGCATCCAATGGCACAATGCCGTTCATTGCCAAATCGGTCAGTTTGGACATTTCCTCACCCAGTCCAACACGCCGGGCAAGTTCGTCTATACCTTCTATTTTGCTTAAGGTACTGTCGCAATCAAAACAAATAACGTCAAAACTCATAAATTAACTCAAAGCCATAATCACTGTGAACGCATCGCCAATAATTTCATAAAGCCCTTTTCATCAAATCCGGCCTTGGCAGGTCATTAACCTAAAAATAAGGATTTTTTATGAAATAATGGGCGGATGGTTAGCCACTAAAAAGGTGCACAGTTTAACAGCTTTGCTATAATCCCGATATTGCCAAGTGAGACATTAACGTAAATGCCCAAACAATTGCCTGCCGCCGCCATAAAGACGCGATTTTTCAGCTATCGATTCATTGCCTTGGCATCGTTGTTATTAGCGCTGGTATTGCTTTCGGTGGTCGCACTCAATCGACTAGCTACCCATGTGCCCGAGGTGACGTTTACAACGATTACCGGCCAAAAAATTGCTTTAAAAGCATTGCTCGGCAAACCGGTTATTGTCACTTTTTGGGCAACTGATTGCCCGGGTTGCATAAAAGAAATCCCTCTCTTAATTGATCTTTATTCGCAATACCACGCGCAAGGTCTTGAAATTATAGCCGTCGCCATGCACTACGACCCGCCCAACCATGTCATCGCCATGACACAAGACCAACAACTGCCTTATCCTGTCGCGCTGGATTTAACCGGAGAACACGCCCACGCCTTTGGCGATGTACAATTAATACCCAGCACTTTTTTAATTACCCCGGACGGCTTGATCGCCCTAAAAAAAATCGGCGTATTTGATCCGGCTGAAATAAAAACCCTTATTGAACCCTTCACCTTAGGATAATCCATGCTCTGGTTAAAAGCACTGCACTTGATTTTTATGGTCACCTGGTTTGCAGGTCTGTTTTATTTGCCACGCCTGTATGTTTATCATGCCATGAGTACTGATGAAATCAGCAATGAACGATTTAAAGTCATGGAGCGGAAGCTGTTTTTTGGGATTATGACACCCGGCATGATAATTACCTTGGTATTTGGTATCTGGATGCTGACTGATTACGCATGGGGACTTTATGCGGCCAGTGGTTGGTTACATGCAAAGCTGGCGCTGCTTGCACTCACACTGGTTTATCACTATTTTTGTGGCGTATGGCTTTTGGATTTTAAACATGACCGCAATCAACATAGCCATGTTTATTACCGCTGGATGAATGAAGTGCCGGTATTATTTTTGGTAGGCATTATCATTTTGGCAGTCGTTAAGCCTTTTTAAGGTCAGAGTCGCCTAATGCTTATTGAATCTGCCTTATAAATTGCAAATTGTAGATGCACCTTATCGGCGTTTTAGCAGCCGTATTCAGCTCAACGGTTGATTTTTAGGTCTGGCAAGAGGTAATTTGATGGTAAAAGTAGTGCCTTCACCTAATTGGCTTTCAACATCACAAGACCCGGAATATTTTGTTATGTAATCACGCGCTTCATAGACACCAATCCCCATGCCTGCATTGCCTTTTGTGGTATCAAAGGGTTTAAACAAACGTTCGGCAATAAATTTATTGTCCATTCCGGTGCCATTATCAATCACTTTAATAATGGCCTGCTGATCATCCCGAGATAATTCCAGGCTGACAAGGCCATTGTAGGCAGTGGCTTCTTGTGCATTTTGGACAAGATGACCAAGAATAGCGGTTATTTTTTCTTTTTCCCCTAAAACCTCAATTTTATCATCGTGTTCCGAGAGTTGTAGCAAGAGCTTATTACCGGATTGCTGCCTGGCAACATCCTTGATAATTTCGACAAGATTAATAATAGCCTTGCTGTCGACTTTTATCATTCCCTTTTTGAGTTGCCCCAGTAGATATTCTATTTTATAGACTACATTTTCAAGCGTCTCGATAGAATCATCGATAAATTCCGGATTATATTTGTGTTTTTCTGCATTTTTTACAATGAGAGAGACTTGCGCGACCAGGTTTTTAAGGTCATGCACAAGAAAAGCGGAGAGCCGATTATAGGCTTCAAACTGGCGTGATCGGGATAAAGCGTCACTGGCATGACTGAGTGCCAGTGCATTGGTCAATTGCATCCCGACTGTTTTTAATAAATCGTGGTCTTCCCAATTAAGTTGCCTGGGTATTTTGGCTTTTGTTAATACCACAAAAGCTGCCAGCTCATTTTGTTGAAACAGGGGAATGATCAAGCAGACATTATTCTGCACGGCCTGCCACTCCGACAAATCAACGTCGCTATAGACTTCAGGGGAATTTGAAAGCTCAACAAAATCGATAACCCATCTCTTTTTCAACATGAATTGTATTAAAGACTGATCGGCCTTGATCGTATGCGGCGGATAAAATCCCAGGATATACTCTTCGGCCAAATAAAAATCACCCTGTTCATTTTTTAACCATAAGCCTCCCCCTGAACTATCAGCCAGATCCGACAGGGTTTTAATGATAAAGCCCGATAACTCGTTAATGGAGTCTAACTGTGCAATTGTTTTGCTCAACTTAATCCATTCATCCCTGTAATCATAACGATAGTGAAAAAAGTGTTTGTTAAAAAACACCTTGGTTGTTGCCCTGGCTTTACCGGAAACAAATAAAATGGATAGCAATATGAGGGCTAAAAATATGAAGATTATCTGTGCAATCCCGCCCCAATTACCGCCGTAATCCCTGATATAAAAACCGGCCATAGACATTAAGATAAGATACAGTCCTGAACCAAACAACACCGTGGTATGAAACACTATTTTTCTTGAGGCAGTGATTCTAAGGGCATTATTTGTTTGAAAGCGAACAATGGAAATTGCCAGTAAAGGTACTATCAATGCATTAATAAAGCCTCGTGAATTCCAAAGCAATAAATCCAGCCGGGCAAATAATAAAGACTTGCTGTAAACAATAAAATCAATGGTAAATAAGGCACCCAGACCCAGGCATAGAAATTTGGTAGTCCAGTGCGAACCCATTGTTACGTTGCGATAAAGTTGCTCTACCAGCATCAGACCAACAACGGCAAAAACAACATGGGCAAAAAGGCGCAGATCCTGCCCAAGTAATTGTTGGACTTGATAACGTAAATCTCTGAAAATTTCCAGCACCAAAGCAAGTGCTATTAACAGCGCAAGGCCATTGGCAAGCCTGGATTTAAAAAGTAATGAACAATTATTGTTAAATTGTTGACGCGATATAAGTACACCTAATAAAAAGAACCAGGCAGTATTTCGCAGCGTTTCTAAAGGCAGACTTTCTGAAGTGAACAAGCCATCGTTATGAATCAAAAAAGCGGTATATCCCGCCCAGGTCAAAGAAAAAAAAATCGCTATATTCAAAGGAATGGCAACGGGATTTTGTTTAAGATGTGTTAGCGACAAGGGCAGTAAAAAAAAATAGGCTACAGTGGCTGTTAAGTAGCTGTAATAGTTGTAGTTTTCTATGAAACTCATGCCAGATAATCTAATGGTAACGAATTATGGGAAAGGGGCAAAACCTTTTAGTCGCTTAAAAAACGAATAGCGCATTTAAATTATAATAATCAATCTCATCCGGGCGCTGCTTTAATAATGAAGAAATTTTGTTTTGAGCCTCTTCAATCTTGTTCTGTTTTATAAGATTAAGTACAGCAAGATAATTCACTCTTTTATTGCTTTTTTCTGGTTGTTGAAAGGATTCCAACGCTGAAATAGAGCGTTCTTGATCAGTGGCTTGTGGTGCGATTTTTTCCAGGCGGGTAAAACTGTCTTGTTGATGATCCAATGCATCGTAGTTTGCAGTCATGCCCAGGAAACCGGAAGCCAAAAGGCCTATTGCAATGGTATTAGAATAATGTCTTGAAATCATTTCTTTAATTGTCATTGGCTTAGTATAAAAATTTACTTTTCAGTAGTGGGCACCTACTTTTTAGTGCATTAGTTTGGATATTTATCCAGCATTTTTTCGGATTTAAACATGGTATTCAGGATAAGTAGAAGCTAATAGCTTAGTTGTTTTTTTATGTAAAGCTTGGCTGTGGCTAAAAATTCTTGTCATTATTCTCGCTGAGAAATTACCCGATTATCTAAATACTTAAGGGCATTCTACTTGGGCAGGGCAAAAATTCTGGCGCTAGGAGGCTGTCCGAGAATAGGAATCGTAGCGAGGGGAAGCCATTTTGAGTCAGATTTTTTGATCATTTAAGGCGAATAGTTATTCTATTTTACGAAAATGAGCGGAAAATCTGGCCGAAATGGCTTTTCCGCAGTAGGTTTTCTATTCTCGGACAGCCTCCTAGGAGGCAGTCATTAGCAGGATGACGGTGTCTGGAAGGTTTTTACAGGGGCAACGAAAATACAGAAGTCTTGTAGGGCGCACACCCCACAAAACTAATACCAAAGCAAAGAAAGCGGTAGATCGGAGTGCCGATGCGGCTGTTTTGGCGGGTGCGGTCAGGCAAAAAGTTATCAGTTAGCGGGATGTTTGATAAATTTTAGCCTGAACGCTGTGTTATCTTTAGTAATGTCTTTGAACGGAAAACTTTGCCAATAAAGTTAACGCTTCTTTGTATTCTGAAGCCGGCAAAACATGCAGTGCAGCAATGGCTTTTTCAGCTTCTTCATCTGCACGTTGTTCAGTGTAAACAATAGCTTGAGTGCTTTGTACGATTGCATAAACCTCATTAAAGGCATCACGATCACCATTTTTAATAGCGTCAATAATTATTTTTGCCTCGTCTTCGTTGCCTTTTTGAATAGCGTAAATCAAAGGCAAGGTCGGTTTGCCTTCAGCAAGATCGTCACCGAGGTTTTTGCCCAAATCTTCTTGACTGGCCTTGTAGTCGAGCACGTCATCAATCAATTGAAAAGCAATACCAAGGTGCTGCCCGTACTTTGCCAGACTTTCTTCTGTCTCGGCAGACGAGCCCGCGATAACGGCACTTAATCTGGTGGCGGCGCTGAATAGAATCGCTGTTTTTCTGGCAATAACTTCCAGATATTTTGCTTCTGTTGTTTCCGGGTTATTGCAATTTAACAGCTGCAACACCTCGCCTTCGGCAATGGCGGTCGTGGTTTTTGAAAGAATTTCCATCACCCGCATATTGCCGGTGCGTACCATCATTTCAAAAGCACTGGAGTACAAATAGTCGCCCACTAATACGCTGGCCGCATTACCCCATACCGCATTGGCTGATTCTTTGCCGCGTCTGAGATCGGACTCATCGACAACATCATCATGTAATAGTGTCGCAGTGTGAATAAATTCAATGACAGCGGCAAGTATCAGGTGGTTATCGTTGACACCGCCAAGTGCTTTAGCGGCAAGTAGCAGCAACATGGGACGTAAACGCTTGCCGCCATTGCCAACAATATAATGCCCCATTTGATTAATTAAAATAACATCGGAACTTAACTCGTTAATAATGAGCCGATCGACTGCCTTGGCTTCCGTGGCAGTTAAGTTCTTGATTAAATCAAAATCAATGGGTTCCAGTGTGTTTGAGAGTGTATGCGATACCATTGATTCAGCGCTGATAAGGTAAGTTTTGGTTATTTTTCATAGCCATAATTATAAAATATGAGATTATTGGGTTATTATAACCCAATAGAAAGCCAACTGCCCATGCTATTGAATAAAGAATATTGGCGTCAATAGCTTTCTTGCATCACTTTTAATAAACGGGTTTATTGAGGTGGTATAAATTTTTGTTGACTAGGCTTGTGTTTAAAAATATAATCGCTAGTTAAATTTTAACAGATTAATGCTTGATGGAGCTTGCTCAGATGTATGCGGTAATTCAAACAGGTGGTAAACAGTACCGCGTTGAAGAAGGTACTTACTTAAAAATAGAAAAACTGGAGCTGGGCACAGGCGACAGCATTGAATTTGATAAAGTGCTGATGATTCAAACAGACGATGCTGTTAATGTCGGCTTGCCTTTTATTGAAGGCGGGAAGGTTACAGCGGTTGTCTTGTCTCAAGGTAGACACGATAAAATCAAAATCATTAAATTCAGAAGACGCAAGCACCATATGAAACAAATGGGGCATCGTCAATACTATACAGAAATCCAGATTACTGGCATTTCTGCTTAAGCGATAGGAGTTACAGATGGCTCATAAGAAAGCTGGTGGTAGTACCCGTAACGGACGTGATTCCAATGCAAAACGCTTGGGTGTCAAGCGTTACGGTGGTGAGTTGGTAACAGCAGGAAACATTATTGTTCGTCAGCGTGGAACCCGATTTCACCCCGGAGATAATGTAGGTTGCGGAAAAGATCATACCTTGTTCGCTACCGCAGATGGTAGAGTGCTTTTTCAGGTTAAAGGTCCTAAAAGCCGTAAATTTATCAGTATTGTTCCTGCATAAAACGTATAGTTTGATTGTAGATAACTGTTATATAAGTCGGGTTAGCGTATCTAACCCGACGGCTTTAAAAAAGCTCCGTCCTTAATGACGGGGCTTTTTTTGTTTTTATCGGTTGGTTTTTAAGTGTGGCGTGTAAGTTATGAGATTTGTTGACGAAGCGGAAGTTCGTGTAGAAGCGGGCGATGGCGGTAATGGTACTATTGGCTTTCGGCGTGAGAAGTATATTCCCATGGGCGGTCCCGATGGCGGCGATGGCGGCGACGGCGGCAGCGTCTATCTGATTGCAGTGGAGAATGTAAACACGCTGGTAGATTTTAGATACCATGCCGTCCATAGGGCACAGCGCGGGCAAAAGGGCATGAGCCGCAATTGCACCGGAAGAAAAGGTGACGACTGTTTTGTGCCGGTACCGCTGGGAACAAAAGTCTCTGATTTCGAAACCGGTGAAGTTATCGGTGATTTAACTGAAGTTGGCGAAACTCTACTGGTTGCAAAGGGCGGTTTTCATGGCTTGGGCAACACCCGCTTTAAAAGCAGCATTAACAGGGCACCACAAAAAGCCAGTAAAGGTTCTGAAGGCGAGCATCGCGTTCTTATTTTGGAGTTGACCTTAATTGCTGATGTCGGTTTGTTGGGAATGCCTAACGCCGGCAAATCCAGCTTGATAAGATCGGTATCGGCTGCAACCCCTAAAGTGGCAGATTACCCTTTTACTACCTTGCACCCTAACTTGGGCGTGGTCAGTGTTGATGATTTACGCAGTTTTGTTATTGCCGATATTCCGGGTGTTATTGAAGGCGCGGCTGAAGGTGCCGGACTGGGTTTACAGTTTCTTAAGCATTTGTCGCGTACCGGTTTATTGTTACATCTGATTGATGTAGTCCCTTACGAGAGCATGGATACGCCGGTAGAAGCTGCCCGAAAAATTATTCACGAAGTTGAGAAATGGAGTGATGATTTGGCCAACAAGCCGCGCTGGCTGGTGCTTAATAAAATTGACAGATTGCCATACAATGAAATCGATAAGCGTTGCCAAGCTATTGTTGATGAATTGGGCTGGACTGCCCCCGTTTTTAAAATTTCGGCAATTAATGGCACAGGTACAAAAGAGTTAATGTATTCCATCATGAACTTTTTGGAAGCAGAACGAGAACGGCGGAAAAACAGTGAGCAGGAATGATTTTACCAACGTTAAACGAGTCGTTGTGAAAATAGGCAGCTCTTTACTAACCAAAGGCGGGCAAGGACTTGATAAAGTTGCAATTAGCGCCTGGGTTAAGCAAATGGCAGGCTTAAAACAGCAGTCTATTGATGTCGTTTTGGTTTCATCCGGTTCAGTCGCTGAGGGTATGAGTCGTTTGGGCTTGAAAGTAAGGCCAAAGGTTCTGCATGAGTTACAGGCGGCAGCGTCTGTCGGTCAAATGGGTCTGGTTCGGGTTTTTGATGATAATTTCCAGCAGCATGGTTTACATGCTGCGCAAGTATTACTGACGCATGATGACCTGTCTAACAGGCAGCGTTATTTAAATGCCCGCAGCACCTTGTTGACCTTGTTAAAGTTTGGCGTCGTGCCGGTTATCAATGAGAATGATGCCGTTGCCACCGAAGAAATTCGCTTTGGTGATAATGACACCCTGGCGGCATTGGTTGCCAATCTGGTTGAGGCGGAGCTGTTAATTATTTTGACGGATCAAGAAGGTTTATTTACCGGTGACCCCGGCTTATATCCTGATGCACAATTAATCTCCGAGATTAGCGTTAATGATGACCGCCTGGAAAAAATGGCCGGGGACAGCCGTAGCGGACTGGGCAAGGGCGGCATGTCCACTAAAGTACGTGCAGCACGCCTGGCCGCCAGATCAGGCGCGGCAACCGTAGTGGCTGCGGGTGCCGTTGCCGGGGTGCTTACCCAAGTCATTTCCGGTGTTGATCTTGGAACCTATTTTTTGCCGGATATTGAGCCTTTGGTAGCAAGAAAACGGTGGCTGGCCGGTCAACTGCAAGTTAAAGGCGAGCTGATTTTGGATGCCGGCGCGGTTAAGGTATTAAAAAGTAACGGTAAAAGCCTGCTGGCAGTCGGGGTTAAATCCGTTTCCGGTCAGTTTGAGCGTGGCGAGTTAGTCTCCTGCCGGGATGAAAACGGCTTGGAGATTGCGCGTGGACTGGTCAATTATGGCAAGCTTGACGCTCATTTAATAGCCG
>SESC01000333.1_pt1 | contig 17553 bp, 17 predicted proteins | sample 3171431 | NCBI WGS metagenome assembly SESC01 (sample SAMN06051868, study PRJNA518727) | freshwater metagenome | biome: subpolar coniferous forest; feature: holomictic lake; material: water; isolation source: holomictic Lake 227, 8 m depth | place: Canada: near Kenora, Ontario | collected... | reverse complement strand
TAATACCTGCGCCGCAATTAATCGTGTATTCACTGAATGTTCAACCTAATTTGACTCCATTAACATCATGAGCATTTAAAAATGCCTGAGCCGAGATGCGTTTCCCTCCTGGAAGCTGAACCTCATGCAACCGTAACAGCCCTTTTCCGGTTGCTACGTCGATATGTTTATTAAGACTGCTTACAATACCTGGCTCTACATCAGTATCGCCTGCTATAGCCTCGGCCATCCATATCCGCAATACATTAGCTTGATAAAGCGTTTGCGCCACGGGCCAGGCGTTTAAACCCCTGACTTTTAGAGCCAGGATACTGGCTGGCTGGCTCCAGTCGATAATCGCTTCGGTTTTTGTTAATTTTTCAGCGTAAGTCACCAAGCTTTCATCTTGTGGCTCGGCGGGAATCGGTGCAATTTCCATCGCGGCCAGCACCTTGCTTAAGCCTGTCGCGCCCAAATCGGCTAATTTATCATGTAAATCGCTGGCGGTATCGTTAGCGTCAATGACATACTCTTCCTTGTGCAACATATCACCCGCATCCAATTTACGGACTATTTGCATGAGGGTTACACCGGTTTTTTCATCACCCGCCATTAATGCCCGTTGAATAGGCGCAGCGCCACGCCAACGCGGTAATAACGAGCCATGGACATTGATGCAACCCAGTTTGGGCACAGCCAAGGCGGCTTGCGTTAAAATCATGCCGTAAGCGACGACCACAATCAAATCCGCATTATATGACTTTAATACCTGTAAATCCTCGTCAGCCTTTAAAGTAAGCGGCTGAAACACAGGAATTGAATAACTTAAAGCGAGTTCTTTAACCGGACTTATATGTAATTGCCGACCCCTGCCTGCCGGTCGATCCGGCTGTGTATAGACGGCACAGACTTCGTATTTGGAATCCAGCAACATTTGTAAACTGGGTACAGCAAAATCCGGCGTTCCGGCAAAAATAATCTTCATGCTCAGGTATTTTCCATTTTATGAATTTTTTCCAACTTCTTTTTGATTCGCTGTCTTTTCAAGGACGAAATATAATCAACAAACAATTTCCCGTTCAAGTGATCCATTTCATGTTGAACGCAAACAGCCAGCAAATCCCTCGCCTCAAATTCAAAAGACTGACCGTCTCTATTGAGTGCTTTTACCCTGATATGCTCTGCCCGCTTTACCTTTTCAAAAAAACCGGGTACAGAAAGACAGCCTTCTTCGGACTCTTTAATACCATCCTTTTCAATAATCTCAGGATTTATTAAGAAGATGGGATCATCTTTTTCTTCACTGACATCAATCACAATAACCCGTTGATGTACATCAACCTGGGTAGCCGCCAAACCTACGCCGTGCGAGTGATACATTGTCTGAAGCATGTCATCGACCAATTTTTTGATTTTATCATCGACCGTTTTTACCATTGCCGCTTTTTTGCGCAATCGCTCATCCGGAAACTCGAGAATAGTTAAAATACCCAACAAACTCTCCACTAAAAATAATTCCGTATTGGAATTTTATATTAATTACTATAAACTTTGAATGCACAAAGACTAAAAAAGACGCTACCACAAATCATCATGATTTATAGATCACTTTTTGGATTTATCGCTTTTTTCATACTTAGTATAAATACTTGGGCAGAAGAAATACAAATAAACCCTAATCATCCAGACCAATACACCGTCGTTAAAGGTGATAACTTATGGCAGATAGCGGGCAAGTTTTTAAATCACCCCTGGCAATGGCCTGAACTATGGCGCAACAACGCCCAAATTAAAAATCCACACCTGATTTATCCAGGTGATACTATTTATTTTTCCATTGTAAACGGAAAGCCACAACTTGGCTTGTCCAAAAATGCACAACCCGTCCAAACATCGGTTGATTCCCTGTGCGTTCTTAATGAAGAAGCCGTTAAAAAAGGTCGAACCAACTTTGCCGTTTCCGAATCAGGAAAGCTATTGCCTTGTATTCGGGAAACCCTAATCAAACAAGCGATTAACTTAATCCCTTCTGAATCTATTGCGCAATTTTTAACCTCACCCAAAGTGGTCACCGAAAACGAAATCAACCGCGCACCTTATGTTCTTGATATAGTCGGCGAACATCTCATTGCCGGCGCAGGTGACAAACTTTATGTGCGCTCGATAACCCAGCCAGAAAGTCTGTCCTATACCATTTTCCGGGCAGGAAATGCCTACATCAGCCCCGAAACCGGTGAAAATCTGGGGTATGATGCCGAATATATTGCTGACACCACCTTGCAACAACCCGGTGACCCGGCAACCTTATTCATCACTAAATCAGGCAGCGAGATTCGCAAAGGTGACCGGGTCATGCCAAAAACAGAAGACGAGGTGACCTTGAATTATTTCCCGAGACCACCCGAAAAAAGCATCAAGGGCAGCATCATCAGCGTTCTTGGCGGCGTGTCTCAAATAGGACTTTATAACATAGTGGTTTTAGATAAAGGCACTAAAGATGGTATCCTTGCAGGACACGAATTGAACATATACCAAAAAGGCAAAACTATCAATGACCCGTACAGCGCTATTAAAAACGATGTCGTTAAGCTGCCCGATGAAATTGCCGGCACCCTGATGGTTTTTCGTCCCTTTGAACGCGTCAGTTACGCGCTGGTTATGAAAGCCACTCAGGCCATTCACATTTTAGATAAAGTTAAAACCCCCTGAATATAATTACCCAACCCAACGACAACGACTTAAAATACTGGCTTGCCCTGTTACGCACGCCCGGCGTCGGTTGTCGGACATTTCTTGGCCTGCTGCAAACGCATACGCCTGCGCAGTTATTTGCAGAATCGACTTCAGCACTTTCGGCTTTAGGCTTAAAAAGTGCTATTATTCAAAGTATCAAAAATCCGGACTGGACTCTCATAGATTATGATTTATCTTGGGTCCGGCAAAAAAACAATGCCGTCATTACTTTTAATGATGCCAGCTATCCTGCACAATTAAAGGAAATTGCCGACCCGCCGCCCCTTTTGTTTGTCCGAGGTAATCCGGATTTATTGTCGTACCCTCAAATTGCCATAGTGGGTAGTCGCAACCCCTCCTCTTTAGGTGAGGAAACTGCCTTCAACTTTGCCAAAACGCTCAGTCGCCATGGTTTTGTCATTACCAGCGGCTTGGCTTTAGGCATTGATGCAGCCAGTCATCGAGGCGCACTCAATGCGAAAGGCTATACCGTTGCGGTAACAGGAACCGGACTGGATCGGATCTATCCTGCCCGACATAAAGAATTGGCGACTGAAATTGTTAATACGGGCGTAATGATTTCAGAGTTCCCACCCGGCACTACTGCCAAAGCCAATCATTTCCCGAGGCGAAACCGCATTATCAGCGGCTTGTGCCAAGGTTTACTGGTTGTTGAGGCCGCCAAACAAAGCGGTTCATTAATTACCGCACGAATGGCTTTAGAACAAAACCGTGAGGTTTTTGCCATTCCCGGCTCTATTCATAACCCGCTGGCACGAGGCTGTAATGCACTGATCCGTGAAGGCGCAAAACTTGTCGAAACTACCCAAGATATCCTTGAAGAATTAAATCAATACTATCAACAAGATGACAAAATAACACCCATCACGATGGAATCAATACTTGACCTGGAGCAACAAACATTATTGAATCACGTTATGTTCAGCCCAACGTCCATTGATAAACTGGTTGAAAATACCGGCGAATCCGTTGAAGTTATCTCTTCAATGCTACTGATTCTGGAATTACAAGGTTACCTGGAAGCAACCGCTGGCGGTTGCTATATGAGAGTAAAATAATCATAAACAACAACACACTATGAAAGAAAATATTTTTGATGTCCTGATATATCTGTTTGAAAACTATATGGAAGATGAAATTGAACTGCTTCCTGACAGCGATGTTATCAGAACGGAATTACTCGAAGCAGGCTTTGAATCTTGTGAGGTTAATAAAGCGTTTGACTGGCTTGACTCACTGAGTATCCAACGCGCCATCAAGCCTACGGTCACCTCTGCATTTCGTATTTTCTGCTCGCAGGAAATAGAAAAGCTTAACCTTGAATGCCGCAATCTTATTATGTTTCTTGAACATAATGGTATTTTAAACTCAAGCAACCGGGAAATTGTCATTGATCGGGCAATGGCACTGGAAGATGAAGAAATTTCAATGGAAAAGTTAAAATGGATTGTGTTGATGATTTTGCTTAGCCAGCCTGATGAGGAAATTGCTTTTTCCAGAATGGAAGATATCGTCTACGACCTTGTTCCCAACTATTTACATTAAAACATCAGGCGAAAGGTAAAAGACTAAAGGCAAAAAAGAATGTACACTTTAGCCCTTCGCCTTTCGTCTTTCGTCTTTAGCCCTTCGCCTTTAACCCTTTTAAATAAATGAGTAAAAATCTTGTCATTGTAGAATCGCCTGCAAAAGCAAAAACCATAGAAAAGTATTTAGGTAAAGACTTTCACGTCTTGGCCTCTTATGGACACGTCCGCGACCTTGTTCCCAAAGAAGGTGCCGTTGACCCTACCCATGACTTTGCCATGAAATATGAAGTCATTGACCGTAATCAACGTCACGTCCTGGCTATCAGCAAAGCACTTAAAGCCGCCGAAACCTTATATCTGGCAACTGACCCTGATAGAGAAGGCGAAGCAATTTCCTGGCATTTGCTTGAACTGCTGAGAGAAAAAAAATTACTCAAAGACAAACCGGTGCATCGGGTAGTCTTTCATGAAATTACCAAGAAAGCGGTCACTGAAGCCATTGCCAACCCGGAAAAGTTGGACATCAATTTAATCAATGCCCAACAAGCACGACGGGCCTTGGATTATCTGGTTGGTTTTAATCTGTCGCCCTTATTATGGAAAAAAATTCGTCGCGGCCTGTCAGCCGGTCGCGTACAAAGCCCTGCCTTACGCATGATAGTTGAGCGTGAACTGGAAATAGAAGCCTTTAAAACGCGTGAATATTGGACTATTGATGCGGCACTAACTGCGCATGAGCAAAACTTTAAAGCCAAACTGACTCAGTTTGATAACGAAAAACTGACTCAATTCAGCATTACCGATGAAGCACTGGCAGAAAAAACCAAACAAGCATTACTAACAGCCGCAGACGGCCAGCTACTGGTTTCAAAACTGGAAAAGAAACAGCAGAAACGTAATCCGGCACCGCCGTTCATAACCTCTACCCTGCAACAGGAAGCCTCCCGTAAATTGGGTTTTACGACCAAACGCACCATGATAGTTGCCCAGCAACTGTATGAAGGTATTGATATAGGCGGAGAAACTGAAGGCCTGATTACCTATATGCGTACCGATTCGGTTAACTTATCGATAGAAGCGGTCGAGGATATGCGTGCCCTGATTGCAGAAAAATACGGCGCTGAAAATGTACCCAAAGAACCCCGATTATTTAAAACCAAATCCAAAAATGCCCAGGAAGCGCATGAAGCGATACGCCCCACTTACCCGAGACATTTGCCAGCCCAGATAAAAGATCACCTTAGTATTGAACAATACAAGCTGTACGATTTAATCTGGAAGCGCACCATAGCCTGCCAAATGATTCATGCCACCCTTAATATGGTGGCTGTTGACTTAAGCTGTGGTGACGGTAAACACCTGTTCAGGGCAACCGGCTCCACCATTGCCATCCCCGGATTTATGGCGGTTTACCTCGAAGGAAAAGATGACAGCAAGGAAAGCGACGATAAGGAAAGCTTTTTGCCGCCTCTTGAAGAAGGGCGACCCGTTCAACTGAATGATATTATTGCCGGCCAGCACTTTACCGAGCCACCGCCCCGTTACGGCGAAGCCAGCCTGGTAAAATCTCTTGAAGAACATGGCATAGGTCGACCTTCAACGTATGCATCGATTATTTCGACCCTGCAAAACCGTGAATATGTCACCCTGAACAATAAGCGCTTTTATCCTACCGATGTCGGCAGAATCGTTAATAAATTTTTGACGGAACACTTCACCAAATACGTCGATTATGATTTTACGGCTAATCTGGAAGATGATCTGGATGCCGTTTCCAGAGGTGAAAAAGACTGGATTCCCTTAATGCACTCATTCTGGCAGCCCTTTCATGAAATGGTTCTGGATAAAGATGCCAGCGTCCAGCGTAAAGATGTCACCCAGGAAGCCATCGATGAAAAATGCCCTGAATGCAGCAGTCCTTTATCAATCCGTCTGGGAAGAAATGGCCGGTTTATAGGCTGTACCAACTATCCTGAATGCTCCTACACCCGAAATCTGAATGATGATCCCGGCGCTTCTGATGAACCGGAAACGGTAGCAGACAGAGTCTGCCCGGAATGCGAATCACCGTTGGTTTTTAAAACCGGTCGCTATGGCAAATTTATCGGTTGCAGTGCTTATCCAAAATGTCGTCATATTGAGCCCTTGGAAAAACCGGCTGATACCGGTGTCGAATGCCCTCAATGTAAAAAAGGCACTATTCTTAAGCGCAAATCACGCAACGGCAAAATTTTTTACTCCTGCTCCGGCTATCCAAAATGTGATTATGCACTCTGGAATACGCCCATCAAGGAGCCCTGTCCGCAATGTAGCTGGCCTATTTTGACGGTAAAAGAAACAAAAAGACGTGGCGTCGAAAAAGTCTGTCCCCAAAAAGAATGCAGCTATGCCACTCCTTACGAAGGTGATCCAGCCGATGTTCAAGGGCCTGCAGATAGAGAAACGGTTGGTTAACTGACCTTAAAAACATTGTTCACGAAAAGCACGAAAATATTTAACACTCATTGTTCCAGTTTTTTAGCTTGACTGAGGCAATCCCAGATAAATCAAGATGTTTTCGTTAATCGCGACGTGGGCGTCGCTCCCACCGTGGGAGCGACGCCCACGTCGCGACTATAGCTCGTCATTAGGTTAACTGTCTGGTTTCAGCTATTAATTTTCTCTCGTTCCCAAGCTCAAGCTTGGGAATGCAGACTTGGAAGCTCCAGCTTCCCGTCGAGCAATGCGGTAGTGAAAAAACGTTTGGGACGGATTTGCAAATCCCTTCCCGCAGCGGCCACCCAATATGGGGATTTGCTAATACTACCCGACATTGATTTTTTTCGTGCTTTTCGTGTATTTCGTGGACAAAAGGCTTTTTCTTGAGCCTCAACATTAATTATTTCTGTGTTTTTCGTGGCTTATTAAGCAATCCACCTAACTTTAATGCGTATTCAAGGTTACAATGACCCCATGAATACTCAACTTACGCCTTTTTCAGCATTAACCCCCGATATTATCCTAAGCGCTCTGGACAGTGTTGGCCTGCCGGGTGACGGGCGCTTGCTCGCACTTAACAGCTATGAAAACCGTGTTTACCAAGTGGGTATCGATAATACCCCACCTGTTGTCACCAAGTTTTATAGACCCAACCGCTGGACAACCGGCGCAATTCTTGAAGAACACTCTTTTATTCAGGAATTGGCCGATAATGAAATACCTGTCGTGCCTCCGTTATTCTTTAATGAAAATCAGACGCTAAATCAATTTGACGGCTTTCGGTTTTCCGTGTTTCCCAAACAAGGTGGACGTGTGCCGGAAATTGAAGGCCGTGAAAAGCTGGAATGGATGGGACGGTTTATCGGTCGCATCCATGCCATTGGCGCATTAAAACCGTTTACGGAGCGCCCGACTCTCAATATTACTAATTTTGGCGATGAACCCAGCACTTACCTGTTAACGCATGATTTTATTCCAACGGATCTGTTCAATGCTTACAGCAGTGTGAGTAATTATGCTCTGGACTCGGTGAGACGTTGTTTTGAACGTGCCGGCCAGGTAAAAACCCTACGACTGCATGGCGATTGCTATCCGGGCAATATTTTATGGACGGATGACGGCCCGCATTTCGTTGATTTTGATGACAGCCGAATGGGCCCTGCGATACAGGATTTGTGGATGTTGCTTTCCGGTGACCGTGCCGATATGACCTTGCAACTCAATCATCTATTGGCCGGTTACCAAACGTTTTACGACTTTAATCCAAGCGAATTGCATCTACTGGAAGCCCTGCGTACCCTGCGTTTAATCCATTATTCCGCGTGGATTGCAAAACGCTGGGATGACCCTGCCTTTCCTATGGCCTTCCCCTGGTTTAATACCGCCCGTTACTGGCAAGATCGTATCATTGAACTGCGCGAACAGATTGCATTAATGGATGAAGAACCTCTTAGATCAAGTTGAGGCCTTAAAAAAATATTTTTTATCTGGTCTAACCAGCTTCAGAAATTAAAGCTTTTGCTGAAGTATCAGGGTTCTTACCGGATTGAATGTTTTCCGGTGTATCGCTAAAAAACCAAATTGTTTAATCTCGTTGACATGCTGCGCAGTGCCATAGCCTTTATGCAGATGAAACGCAAAATCGGGATATTTTTTGTGGTAGTCAACCATGATTTTATCACGCTCAACTTTTGCCAAAATAGAGGCGGCACTGATGGCCTTGACTTTACTATCGCCTTTAATGATTGCCTGGGCAGGCATAAGCAATTTAGGGAGCTGGTTACCGTCTACCAACACTTCGTCGGGTTGAATCGCCAAGCCATTGACCGCTCGCTGCATGGCAAGCAAGGTTGCCTGGAGAATATTAAGCTCATCAATCTCTTCAACACTGGCCATTGCCACTGACCAACTTAACGCATTTGCCTTAATAAGGTCAAAAAGGCTATCGCGTTGACGTTCACTGAGTATTTTGGAGTCGGCCAAACCATCAATAGGTCTTAAGGGATCAAGAATAACCGCTGCAGCTACTACAGGGCCGGCAAGAGGCCCGCGACCCGCCTCATCAACACCGGCAATCAGGCAGTTTTGTGTGAGCGTGATCAAATAGTCGTTATCCATAGCAACAATCCTCTCATTAAATAGCTTTTAAAGGCTTAAGGGGTGCGCCTTGAATAGAGCTCTGAATTAATTAAGTGCGTAGGGCGTGCCGTTGCGCGCCTTAATTTTAAAGGCGTGCACGGCACGCCCTACAGAAAATAATGTGGCTTAATCCGAAGGCCTCTATATGCTTATTAATGACATCAACACCAGAACCTAGCGCAATATACCTCGACGCACATTACTTAAAAAACTAATCATGTCAGCCAGTTGTTTACTGTCACTTTCCAGCTCTTTCATTTTCTCTATGGCATCTTCCAGACGTAAATTCATTTTATAGATTATTTTGTAGGCATTTCTGATTAATCTGATATCTTCAGCGGATATTTCATTGCGTTCCATGCCGACTGAATTTATGCCATGTGGCCTTGTGGGCTTGCCGCCAACCATAATAAAAGGCGGGATATCCTGGGTAATCGCACTGCCCATAGCGGCAAAGCTGTATTGCCCTATCTGGGTGAACTGGTGTACCAAGGTAAACCCGCCCAAGATTGCATGATCATTTAGATGCACATGACCTGCCAAGGACGCGCCATTGGCCATAATGACATGATCGCCAATCAGGCAATCATGAGCCACATGGGTATAAGCCATAAACAGATTATCGTTGCCTATCTTGGTAACGCAGTGATCTTGTTGGGTTCCCCTATGCATAGAGGTAAACTCTCGAATGGTATTTCTATCACCGATTTCAAGTCGTGTTACCTCGGACGCATATTTTTTATCTTGCGGGTCTTCGCCAATTGAGGTGAATTGATAGATACGATTATCCTTGCCAATGAAAGTAGGCCCTTTAATAACAACATGGGGACCTATGACCGTACCGGCATCAATTTTTACATCAGCACCTATGACAGAAAAAGCACCGACTGACACATCTTCGGCCAGTTCAGCATGACTATCAATTATGGCTGTTGGATTAATCAAAACTAATCTACCACCGCAGCACATCTGATTTCGGCACTTGCGACAAATTCGCCGTCAACTTCCGCACGACATTCAAATGCCCAGATATTACGCTTGCTTTTAACGAACTTTGCTTCCAACATTAATTGGTCTCCAGGTACAACCGGCCTTTTAAACTTGGCTTTATCAATACCCACCAAATAATAGATCATGCCTTCCAATTCATCGCCCGCTGTTTCCGAGGCCAGTAGCCCTGTTGCTTGCGCCAAGGCTTCCAAAATCAAAACGCCGGGCATGATGGGTTTTTGTGGAAAATGACCTTGAAAGAAAGGTTCGTTATAAGTGACGTTTTTAACGCCTAAGAGCCTAATGCCTGGCTCGCACTCAATCACCTTGTCAACCAATAAAAACGGGTATCGATGTGGCAAGAATGCTTGTATTTGTAAAATATCTAACGTAATAGACATGATTTAGAGTGCTTTATCCAGAGTGAGGTGAGTGAGTATTCTTAAATAATAGTAGCTCACTTACTCAGGCATTGTTGACAGTTTTTTCTGAACTTGGGCAGTAATATCAAACTGGTCTTTGGCATAAATAACACCATCAGTCAGTAACAAGTCATATTCGTCTTCTTTAGCTATGGCACGAACCGCTTCAACGATACGACGTTGTAATTTACCCAATTCTTCATTACGGCTGGCATTAAAATCTTCACTAAATTCTTGCTGAGATCTTTTTGCATCCCTTTTTTTATTGATAATATCTTTTTCAAGATTGGCTTTTTCAGAATCACTCATCACAGAAGCATCCTTGGTCAGCTTTTCTTCCATCGTTTGGATTTCTTTTTGTTGAGCAACTAATTGTTTATCCCGGGGTGAAAATTTTTGTTCCAGGCGTTTTTTGGCTTTTTCAGCTTGCGGCGCCTTTTCAAGAACAGAAGGTATATTTACAAAGCCAATTTTTAAATCAGCAAAACTGACATTTGCAACAAACAATAAGCTTAAAAATAAAGCAATTTTCGTTTTCATTATTAAATCGATCTCAGGTTATAGTTAAAATTAAAGTTGGGTATAAAAATTTTATCCGTTGAATTATAGGGGATAAGCCTGTTAAACCAAAATATCTTCTTAGAAGTTTTGGCCAAAATTGAATTGAAAGAACTGGGTTTGATCTTTTTGAGTAACTATACTACCTGGATTGACACCATTGGCAGGGTTAAAAGTATTATAAGTATAGTTTCCTTTATTTAAAGGGTAGGCAGCACTAACGGATAAAGCGCCGAATGGCGATAACCACTCACCTGAAAGTCCTGCGGAATATTTCATGTTATTGACTGAAAAACTATCATTTAATGATCCAACATCAAAAAAGGTTCCCAATCTGACGGATTTTGTCTCTGTCATAAAGGGCACCGGAAAAAACAACTCGGCATTACCAATAATTTTAGTAGAGCCACCGAGAGGGTAGCCATTGGAATCTCTTGGCCCCAGCGTATTGTTTTTAAAACCACGTACCGAACCCGTTCCACCCATAAAGTAATTATCAAAGAACGGTAGCGCATGCGTATTTCCATACCCTCCGCCGTAACCGACTTCGCCATTCAACTTGAAAGTAATGTCCTTTGCCAAGGGAAAATAGCGTTGCTGCCGGTAACCGACTTTATAATAATCCAGGTCACTGCCAGGAATCATTACTACAGCAGACAAGCGTTGTTGAGCACCTTTATTGGGAAAAATAGCCCGGTTAAAGGTATCATGAACCCAGCTTATACCCTGACTAAAGGTCAAAAACGAGCTGCCTTGTTGTGCAATAAACTGCTGAATTTGATAAGAGGAGAAGGCAGTGGTTCCCAGATTGGTATGCTTTACCTCTGTATCAAAGCGAACTTGATCAAACTCATTCAAGGGAATACCAAAGTTGATACCGGCATTGGCAATATTGGTATTGTAATTAGCAATATTGATGGCACCGGCATTTCGTTTTGTATAACCCAAATTATAACCCTGGCTAACCCCATCCGTTGTGAAATAGGGATTAAAAAAGCCAAACTGATAACTGGTCATATAAGTACTATTGTTAAAGGCAACGTTAACACGCTTACCTGAACCAAAAACGTTATCCTGGGCAATGTTGGCATTTAATACGATACCTTGAACCTGAGAGAAACCAACGCCCGCCGACAAATTACCCGATGGTTTTTCGACCACTTTATAATTAACGTCAATCTGGTCGGCCGTGCCCACAACCGGCGGCGTTTCTACCGTCACGGTTTCAAAATAGCCCAACCGTTCAAGACGTGTTTTTGACCGTTCAATTTTTGAACTTGAAGCCCAACTGGCTTCCATTTGACGCATTTCCCGACGCAACACTTCGTCACGGGTTTTGGTATTACCGCTCATATTAATACGATGCACATAAACACGTTTACCCGGATCAACAACAAAAGTCATATCGACTGTTTTTTGGGCTTCATTTATTTCAGGAACCATATTAACGTTTGCAAAGGCATAGCCTTCGTCACCCAAGCGATCCTGAATGGCTTTTGAGGTCTCAGTTGCACTTTTTCTGGAAAATATCTCTGTGGGCCCTACGCTAACCAGCTTAATCAGCTCATCAGGCGCTACCACCAAATTACCGGCCAACTTTACTTTGGACAACTTGTAAACCTCACCCTCTTTAACATTGATAGTGACATAGATATCTTTTTTATCCGGGGTAATAGCCACTTGGGTAGATTCAACAGAAAAGTTGATATAACCCCGATCCAGATAATAAGATCGCAGGGTCTCCAAGTCGGCCGATAATTTTTGCTTGGAATACTGATCGTCTTTAGTATAAAACGACAACAAATTGGACGTATTGAGTTCAAATTTGCTTAACAGGGTTTTATCATCAAAAACAGTATTACCCACAATATTAATCTGCTTGATTTTGGTAACCCGGCCCTCGGAAATTTTAATATGAATGCCCACACGATTCCGGGTTAAGTTAGATACGTCTGTTTTAATCTTTAAGCCATATTTACCATGACTAAGATATTGACGCGTTAACTCTTGCTCTACTTTGTCCAGTACTTGCCGGTCAAATATCTTGCCTTCAGCCAGACCAATTTTATCCAACGCCTTGGTCAGATCATCTTTACTGAGATCTTTATTACCTTCAAAGATTATTTTTGCGATGGAAGGGCGCTCCACCACATTAACAATCAAGGTTGAGCCTTCTCTTTCCAGTGTCACATCTTTAAAAAAGCCTGTTTTAAACAAGGCCTTGATGGCTGGAGAAACATTATCCAAAGAAAACTTTTCACCGACATTAACCGGGAGATAGTTATAAACAGTACCCAAAGAAATGCGCTGCAAGCCTTTGACCTGAATATCCTTAACAACGAATTCTTCGTCGCCTTTAACTCCATTCGACACCAGCAGGCCCAGCAATAACAAGCAAGAAAAAGTATTTGATTTCATGTAAGGGCTAAAAATAAAACATTCAGGGTCTAAATGGTTAAAAATTGCTGAATTATAACACAGTAAATATTAAACAAGCTTAAGCTCTGTGCACGGGAAAATTAAGCACATCATTAATGGTTGCACTGTTTGACAACAGCATCAGTAATCGGTCAAGACCGATGGCCATACCCGAACATTCGGGTAACCCGGCTTCCAGCGCCGAAACAAGATGCTTGTCTTTAACCGTAACAGGGCGTTTTTTTTGCTGCCTGACTGCGATTTCTTCATCAAATCGCCTGCCCTGCTCTTTCGCATCGGTCAATTCATAATAGCCATTGCCTAGCTCAATGCCATTTATAAAAACTTCGACGCGATCAGTAACGTGTGAATTATCTTTATTAATCCGTGCTAACGACGACTGACAAGCGGGATAACCATAAACCATACATAGCGCATTTTCACCCAAGTGCGGTTGAACCTTATGACTAAACATAAAATCCAGCCATAAACCGTGATCAGATCCGCAAAGACTGACGGCCTCAGGCACATCATTTGCCTGCGCGTAAGCGCAATAATCCTGAAGGGAAAACGCTAAAGGATTTAATCCGGTATAACGTTGAAATACGGCTTTATAACTCACCCGTTGCGTTGGCTTTAAAGCACGGTGACCGCTAAACAAAACCGCCATTAATGCGGCGATTTCATCCATTAATTGCGGCAATGTAAAACCAACCCGATACCATTCCAAGAGGGTAAATTCAGGATTATGAAAACGTCCTGACTCACCATTACGAAAGGCTTTGCCTATTTGATAAATACACCCGCTCCCCGCAGCAAGCAGCCTTTTCATTGCAAACTCGGGTGATGTTTGCAGAAATAAAGTGCGCTGTAGCGGCGGCGAACAATAATCCGTGGTAAAAAAATCCAATTGTGGATCGGTTCCACAACTATTGCCCAACAGGGGTGTTTCTACTTCAAGCACGGCTCTTGCCAAAAAAAACTGCCTGATGTCAGCCAATACTTGCGCTCTTAAACGCAACAATTCTATAGAGCAGGTCGGCTGCCACTCATTCGGCACTATTCTTTTACACGCGAGATATATTCACCGGTACGGGTATCGACCTTAATTATTTCGCCAGGCTGGACAAATAATGGCACCCGAACCACAGCACCTGTCTCCAAAGTAGCAGGTTTACCACCACCACCTGAAGTATCACCACGCAAACCAGGATCAGTTTCAACAATAGCCAGCTCAACAAAATTGGGAGGTGATACTGCTAAAGGTGCGTCATTCCATAAAGTGACCGTACAGGAATCCTGATCTTTAAGCCACTTACTGGTGTCACCAATGACTTTTTCTTCACACTGATACTGCTCAAAGGTATCAGGCACCATAAAGTGTCTAAATTCGCCGTCGTTATAGAGATATTGCATGGCAACATCAACTACATCGGCACCTTCAAGAGAATCGCCTGATTTAAACGTTCTTTCAATCACCCGACCTGTTTTAAGATTTCTGATTTTTACCCGATTAAAGGCTTGCCCCTTACCCGGCTTTACAAATTCATTTTCTATAATTGCACACGGGTCATTATCCAACATGACTTTTAAACCGGCTTTAAATTCATTGGTACTATAACTGGCCATTTTATCCTCAAGATGACAAACAATGTAAAACGGAACCATTATAATAGAGCCAACAATCGATAGAAACTTTAAATAACTACTTTCATGCCTGAACACCTTAGCGAGACCCTGCACTTTACCAAAAACTGGCAACAACAATTAGCCGAAGCCTTCAATAATATTGAAGGCTTATGCCATTATTTACACTTGTCGCTTCATGATTTACCTGTTTCAGTGGCGGCGGCCAAAAGCTTCCCGTTACGCGTCCCCTTAAGCTTTGCTGCCAGCATGCAAAAAGGTAATCCCGATGATCCTTTATTGCGGCAAGTCTTGCCGGTTAAAGATGAACTATTGGCATACCCGGGCTTTAGTAACGACCCGGTTGGCGATCTTCCTTCTGCCACCAAAACCGGTGTGTTACACAAATATCATGGCCGGGTTTTGTTTATCAATACCGGCAGTTGCGCCATTAACTGCCGCTATTGTTTCCGCCGCAATTTTCCTTATTCAGACCTCCAACTGGGTAAACAAGATGAACATGCCGGCATCCGTTATATTCAGGAAAACCCGGATATTACGGAAGTTATTTTAAGTGGCGGTGATCCATTGTTGCTGAGCGATGCCAGATTGGCAAAAATCTTTGTGCAGTTAAGTGCTATCAAGCATTTAAAACGTATCAGAATACACTCGCGGCTACCCATCGTTCTGCCTGCCAGAATAACCGATGATCTAATTAACACCTTAACTCAATGCGGCAAACAAGTCGTGATAGTGGCTCACTGTAACCACGCCAACGAAATAAATCCCCGCGTCATTACGGCCTTTAATCTACTTCGCAATAAGGGCATTACCTTGTTTAATCAGTCGGTATTATTAAAAGGCGTTAATGACAATGTAGCTGTGCTATGCGAATTAAGTGAACAACTTTTCAGTCACGGCATTATCCCTTATTACCTGCATTTATTGGACAAAGCCACAGGAACAGGACATTTTGAAGTGTCTGAAACGGTGGCAACAGACCTTATCAAGCAGGTACAAGCTACTCTGCCCGGCTACCTTGTACCCAAACTGGTTATAGAACTGCCGGGAGCGCTATCCAAACAAGTCATCCTGTAAATAGGCAAGATCAAGAGGTGTAAGTGAAAATTATTTTGACCTTGAACCTTTCGCCTTGAAATTTTTAATCTCTTTTGCCAGATAACTGGTCGCATTAACCGGCACAGAATCTATCGCCAGAATTGCGCCTAATTCAGTCATGGCTTTTTGGTAAACCTTACGCTTAAAATAGACAACGTCATTAAGCGGCTCCCAATAATCAACCCAGCGCCAGCTATCAAATTCCGGCTTTGCGCACTGATCAAAACGCACAGTTGAATCCTTCGTCAACAACCGCAACATATACCAAATTTGCTTTTGCCCTATGCATAACGGCATGGAACTCTTACGAATATAGCGCTCTGGCAACTGATACCTTAACCAATACCGGGTACGCCCAAGCACCTGTACATGCTGCTGTTGCAGCCCTGTTTCTTCCCACAATTCTCGATACATCGCTGCTTCGGGGTCTTCGTCGTCATTTATTCCGCCTTGCGGGAACTGCCATGCATTCACGCCCATTCGCTTTGCCCAAAACACGCGACCCTCGTCATTGCAAAGGATGATCCCGACATTGGGCCGGTATCCTTTAGAGTCTATCATGTTAAAACCTTGTATCTTTTGTCTGCCCTGTATCTTAATCTTGCTAACTGCTAAAATTACATGAAAAGGTCAGGTTGTTTATAATAGCTCCATTGTTCCATAAAAAAACCCTAGATGCCAGAGTGCATAACCCTTTTAATTACTTGAGACAGGTTTAACGTGAGTTTAGCGATTTTTGATTTAGATAATACCCTGATAGCCGACGACAGCGATTACCTGTGGGGACAGTTTCTTGTCGACTTGGGCGTTGTTGATAAAGAGCACTATGAAAGCGCCAATGTCAGGTTCTATGATGAATACAAACAAGGCACCCTGGATATTGTTGAGTTTCTGCGTTTTTCCCTGCACCCCCTAGCCAATAACGATCCTGAACAACTGCATCAATGGCGGGCGCAATTTGTGCAAGACATCATCACACCGATATTGCTCAAACCCGCACAGGAACTGATCGCCAAACATAGGGATAGGGGCGATACCTTGCTGGTTATTACCGCAACCAACCGTTTTGTGACCGAGCCAATCGTTAAACTGTATGGCATTGAAAATTTACTGGCCACCACCCCAGAATTTGTAAATGGAAAATATACCGGCGGTTTTAACGGCATCCCGTGTTTTCAGAAGGGTAAGGTAAAGTTACTGGAAGAATGGTTAAAAAACTCAACTGAAACCATGCAGGGCAGCTGGTTTTATAGCGATTCGCATAACGATCTGCCCTTACTCAAATTAGTGGACAACCCGGTGGCAGTTGACCCGGATGAAAAACTGACCGCTTATGCCAACGCCGCTGATTGGCCGATTATCAGCTTAAGACAAGGCAAATGCCCGCATGAGCATTTTCATAAGTAATCGGGTGCCAAGCATTTTGCAAAACGTTAAAAGCGGCCAAAGACAAAGCACATCAGATTGGCAGTTTTTTTGCCTGCAGGAATAAGCGCTAAAAAGAGGGCTGACAAACTTTGCCCCTCTTTATTGCTTTATTA
>SESC01000328.1_pt1 | contig 17663 bp, 13 predicted proteins | sample 3171431 | NCBI WGS metagenome assembly SESC01 (sample SAMN06051868, study PRJNA518727) | freshwater metagenome | biome: subpolar coniferous forest; feature: holomictic lake; material: water; isolation source: holomictic Lake 227, 8 m depth | place: Canada: near Kenora, Ontario | collected... | reverse complement strand
TGTTGTTCAAGTTAAAGTTAAAGAAGGAGAGCGTGAAAGAATTCAGGCTTTTGAAGGCATCGTGATTGCTAAACGTAATCGTGGATTAAATTCTGCTTTCACCGTCAGAAAGATTTCACATGGCACAGGTGTTGAACGTGTTTTTCAAACTCACAGTCCTTTGATCAGTGAGATTACAGTAAAACGTCGTGGTGATGTACGTCGTGCTAAATTGTATTACTTACGTGATCTAACGGGTAAAGCGGCTCGTATTAAAGAAAAGCTTTAAGCGGTTTTTTTATACAGTCGAAAAAAGGCAGCTTATAGCTGCCTTTTTTTATGCTTGACGCTGTCCGTTTCTGCTGAATATAAGTTAATTTATAACAACACAATTCTATTTATTTATCCATTAAACAATGATCAAACAAGAAAAGTCTTTAACAATGACGGTCCTGATGACACCTGATATGGCAAATTTCTCGGGTAATGTCCATGGTGGCTCCTTATTAAAATTATTGGACCAGGTGGCTTATGCGTGCGCGGCAAAATATTGTAAAAGTTATGTAGTCACTGCGGCATTGGACCAGGTTTTCTTTAAGCAACATGTCAATGTAGGTGAGTTGGTTACTTTTTTTGCCCGTGTTAATCACGTGGGACGATCGTCAATGGAAGTGGGCGTAAAAGTTGTAGCTGAACATTTAAGGACACACGAAAAAAGGCATACGACCTCGTGTTTCTTTACTATGGTGGCCATTGATGAGCAGGGTAAGTCTTTTGAGGTGCCGCGTTTACTATTGGAAACTGAGGAAGATAAAAAACACTATGCAGCTGCTGAAATGCGAAGAGCAATGCGTCAGGAAAGCCTGGAAAAAAATCGTGCACTTAATGATGAGTTGTCTGAGGATGAGTTTTAAGTGGTGCTACATGATAATTTTGAACAACTGCCTTTAAAGGATTTTGCAGAGAAAGCGTATCTGGATTATTCCATGTACGTCATTCTCGATCGGGCATTGCCTCATATAGCAGATGGTTTAAAGCCTGTACAACGACGCATTGTGTTTGCAATGTCAGAGCTGGGTTTAACGGCGACAGCAAAGTATAAGAAATCAGCGCGTACGGTAGGTGATGTATTGGGTAAATATCATCCGCATGGTGATTCTGCCTGTTATGAGGCCATGGTGCTGATGGCGCAAAACTTTTCCTATCGATATCCATTAGTGGATGGCCAGGGTAACTGGGGTTCGCCTGATGATCCAAAGTCTTTCGCGGCAATGCGGTATACGGAATCACGTTTAACCGCTTATGCCAATTCTTTGTTAAGCGAGTTAGGGCAGGGAACTGTTGAATGGTCGGATAATTTTGATGCGACTTTAAAAGAGCCGGTATTATTGTCAGCCAGATTGCCCAATATACTGCTTAATGGCACGATGGGGATTGCTGTTGGAATGGCAACGGATATACCCCCGCATAATCTGCGTGAAGTAGCGGCCGCTTGTATTCAATTATTGGATGAACCTGATAGTACTTTGGAAAGGCTGTTTAAGTATATCAAAGGCCCTGATTATCCGACCGAGGCAGAGATTATTACTTCTGCCGAAGAAATACAAAAGATGTATCTGACCGGTGGCGGTTCGATAAAAATGCGTGCTATTTATGAACAGGAAGATGGCACTATTGTAATAACCGCATTGCCTCATCAAGTGTCTGGTGCAAAGTTGATGGAGCAAATAGCGGCACAAATGTTGGCGAAGAAATTGCCGATGATTGAGGATCTCAGAGATGAGTCTGATCATGAAAATCCTACCCGTTTATTGATCATTCCTAAATCTAAGCGTATTGATGTCGATGCAGTTATGTCACATTTATTTACCACGACAGATTTGGAAAAGAGCTATCGTGTCAATATGAACATGATAGGCTTGGATGGTCGACCTAAGGTTAAAGGTCTAAGAGATATTCTGGTTGAATGGCTGAGTTTTAGAACTGAAACCGTAAGAAGACGTCTACAGTATCGCTTGGATAAGGTTTTAGCGAGACTACACATTCTGGATGGCTTATTAATTGCCTATCTGAATATTGATGAGGTCATTGCAATTATTCGTAATGAAGACTATCCAAAGCCTGTATTAATGCAGCGATTTGGCTTAACTGATAGCCAGGCTGAAGCGATATTAGAACTAAAGTTGCGGCATCTTGCCAAGCTTGAAGAGATGAAAATTCGGGGTGAACAAGATGCCTTGGAAAAAGAGCGGGCAGCATTGGAGAAGACTTTAGCCTCAAAGCTGTTATTAAATCGCTTAATTCGAAAAGAGATTGAACGGGATGCTGAGTTATATGGTGATGATCGTCGTTCGCCTATTGTTTCAAGAGATGCCGCTGTTGCTTTAGAAACCACCGCATTAATTAGTAATGAGCCGTTGACGATTATCCTATCTCAAAAAGGTTGGATAAGAGCCGCTAAAGGCCACGATATTGAGGTAGAAAGCTTAAATTATCGTTCGGGTGATAGTTTTCTGGATGCGGTAAAAGGTCGCTCAACACAAGCCATTTATTTATTGGATTCTACGGGACGTTCTTATAGCACTTCATCTCATGACTTGCCGTCGGCACGTACCCAGGGTGAGCCTTTAACCGGACGGTTAAATCCACCTTCAGGTGCACTGTTTACTCATTTGTTAACAGGTAATCCTGAGGATTGGTATGTGTTAGCCAGTCATTATGGTTATGGTTTTAGGGTTCAGTTAAAAGACTTAGCCAGTAAGAATAAAGCGGGTAAATTATTAATTACGTTACCAGACGGAGCTAAGGCATTAAAACCTGTACCTGTTCAGGATGACTCGGAGTTGTTGGCGGTTGTTACCCTGCAAGGTCGATTATTGATTTTTCCTGTGGCGGATTTGCCAGAGTTGGCTAGAGGTAAAGGTAATAAGCTGATACAAATCCCGCCATTAGATTTACAGTCTGAAAAAGATTATGTAGTTTCAGTCTTATCAATCCCAGAGAATGCTACGTTAAAAGTGCTTTCGGGTAAGCGATTTTTGTTGCTAAAAACAGCTGATATAGCACATTACACGAGTACCCGTGCCAAACGGGGTATTGCTTTGCCCAGAGGCTTTCAACGTGTTGAAGGCTTAGAGTCTGGCAATGGTGCATAACCGTTATGTAAGTTAGTTTGTTTTTGCAGCATTCAATGAGTGCAAAGAAGCGGTGGGCAATAACTGCCCACCTGATATTAAATTTCTCTAGCGAGTTTTTCAGCATAGCCTGTGTAATTACGTGGGGTTAATGCCAGTAATGTTGCTTTAGCTTCTGCAGGGATTTCTAGTTTTTCAATAAATACTTGTAATTGCTCAGGCGTAATGCGCTGTCCTCGCGTGAGTTCTTTTAATTTCTCGTATGGTTTTTCAATGCCATAACGTCTCATGACTGTTTGTATGGGTTCAGCTAGTACTTCCCAGTTGGCATTCAGGTCTGCTTCAATGGCATCCGTGTTGATTTGAAGTTTGGATATTCCTTTTAAACTGGCCTGGATTGCAATACTGGTATGAGCAATCCCTACGCCGATATTTCTTAAAACTGTTGAATCTGTTAAGTCTCTTTGCCAACGAGAGACGGGTAGTTTCTCGGCTAAAAATGAGAATAAAGCATTAGCAATCCCTAAGTTTCCTTCTGAATTTTCAAAGTCGATTGGATTGACTTTATGCGGCATGGTTGATGAGCCAACTTCACCGGTAATGGTCCTTTGCTTGAAATAACCTAAGGAGATGTAGCTCCATATATCACGATCAAAGTCTAATAATATGGTATTAAAGCGCGATAAGGTATGGAAAAACTCGGCAATATAATCGTGTGGTTCAATTTGAATGGTGTAAGGGTTCCATTGTAAACCTAAGGACTCGACAAAGTTTTTGGAAAACGCTTCCCAATCAACGTCTGGGTAGGCAACACAATGCGCATTATAGTTACCCACGGCACCGTTTATCTTGCCTAATAGGGAAACCGCTTGAAGCTGTTGTTGTTGACGTAACATACGTGCGACAACGTTAGCGAACTCTTTGCCAACGGTGGTGGGTGTTGCTGATTGTCCGTGAGTTCGAGACAGCAAGGGTTGATCCGCCGTTTCCAGGGCCAATTTTCTGAGCGCGTCTATACAATCACTTATTTGAGTTTGGATGACATCTCGACCTTCTTTGAGCATTAAGGCGTAAGACAAGTTATTAATATCCTCTGAGGTGCAGGCAAAATGAATAAATTCACTCACCTGTTCCAGTTCATCGCAACCAGCAATTTTTTCTTTTAGTAGATATTCAACCGCTTTAACATCGTGGTTAGTTGTCTTTTCTATGTCTTTGACACGCTGTGCGTCAGATTCAGAAAAGTTATCGATAATACTATCCAACAAGTTATTCGCAGTGGCGCTGAAAGGAGAAACTTCAATAATAAGCGGGTGGTTAGCTAAGGTTTGTAGCCAGCGTATTTCAACTAATACCCGATAGCGTATGAGTCCGAATTCACTAAATATGGGGCGAAGATCTTCTACTTTATTGGCATAACGGCCATCGATTGGTGAGATTGCGGTTAAAGCAAAATTAGTCATAATTTATGTCCTGATACTGAGGTAATGTTTCTTAGTTATTATATTTACTTTCGATAATGCCGCCGCCTAAACAAATATCACCGTTATAAAAGACAACGGATTGTCCGGGTGTGATCGCTCTTTGGGGTTCGTCAAAAGTTACCCGGCAACGATCATGATTCAATGGCTCTAATAAGCAAGATTGATCCGCTTGGCGATAGCGGGTTTTTGCGCCACAACGTATCGGTTCGGTTAAGGTCTTATTGTTACACCAGTCCAGTTGACTGGCTTCTAGAGTATTATGCAACATAAGCGGGTGGTCATGACCCTGCCCAACGAGTAGGATGTTGTTTTCAAGATCTTTATCCAGTACATACCAAGGTTCATCAGGGGCGTTTTTAACGCCGCCAATACCTAATCCTTGACGCTGGCCTAAGGTGTAATACATTAAGCCAACGTGCTTTCCAATGTATTGGCCTTCTGGGGTACGCATTTCTCCGGGTTGCGTGGGGAGATAACGTTGCAGAAATTCAGTAAACTTACGTTCACCTATAAAGCATATTCCTGTGCTGTCTTTTTTTCGACTATTTGCGAAACCCGCTTTATCGGCTAATTTTCTTATCTCTGGTTTGTGTAGATGGCCGATAGGAAACAGTGTTTTGGATAGCGCCTTTTGTCCTAAGGTATAAAGAAAATAGCTTTGTTCTTTATTGGGGTCGAGACCTTTTAAAAGCTGGAATTCATAATCATTATCCGGTTTTGTTGCAACGCGTGCGTAATGGCCGGTCGCTATGTAGTCTGCACCTAAGTCATCAATCGCATAGTTTAAGAACGCCTTAAACTTAACATGTTTGTTGCATAGGATGTCTGGATTTGGAGTCCGCCCCGCTTTAAACTCGGAAAGGAATACTTCAAATACCTCATCCCAGTATTCGGTTGCAAAATTAACGGTTTTGAGCGGTATACCTAGCTTGTCACAAACTTGTTGGGCATCAGCCAGGTCTTCCATAGCCGTGCAGTATTCTGTACCGTCATCTTCTTCCCAGTTTTTCATGAACAAACCGCTGACCTGATGGCCTTGTTCCATGAGTAGTAAGGCGGTTACGGATGAATCAACACCGCCAGACATACCGACAATTATGTTTTTACTCATTATCAAGATCTAGAAATGATTTTAATAGCGACAAAGGGTATCTATGTCCACTTAAGTATTCGTCAATGCTGATAAGTACTAAGGGGCTACGCAAGCGATGTTGTTGTAAGGCAACTTCATCACGTGTTAACCAGTGAGTTGTAATTATGCCGTCATCTAAGGGTTGATCAGGATTGTAACTGTGACAGTTGCCAGAGAAACAAATTCTAATGAAGGTTGGAGATTCTGGGTTTCTACGCCAAAGTTGCAATGAAATAATATCAGATGGTTCGAAGTGCCATGCTGTTTCTTCATTAACTTCTCTTTTGATCGCATCTATAAGATCTTCGTCTTTTTCAAAATGCCCAGCGGGCTGATTAAGTTGTAAGCCGCGAGGTGTTTCTTCTTCAACGAGTAAGAATCGATTATTTCGTTCTATAACTGCCGCAACAGTAACATGTGGTTTCCAAACCATTGGTGATTTCCAGTTTTAAAAAGAGGGATATGTTACTAGATATTAAGAACTTATGTTGGTAAAAAAAAATAAAAAGAGTAAAGTTAAAGTTTAGGTGTTAAATAGTGTTTGAGTACCTTTTGATTTTTTGTAATTTAATTTGTTATGTGGCTGGGCTTGAAATACACTAGTATTGACACTATCTCGAACGCTCAATGTATTTTAATTTAGATTATATATGTCAGATTTTGATCCACTTAAGTTTAATGACGATGACTTGGCTGTGCAAGAGGCCAAGCCGCAGTTAAAAAGACCGCCTTTATATAAAGTTATTTTATTGAATGATGATTTTACTCCTATGGATTTCGTTATCGAAATTTTGATGAATTTCTTTTCTATGCCTCAAGACAAGGCAACGCAGGTTATGTTACAAATTCATACTCAGGGGGTGGGTGTATGTGGTATCTATTCTAAAGACGTTGCAGAAACAAAAGTGTATATCGTTAATGATTATTCACGGGAAAATCAACATCCATTGATGTGTTCAATGGAAGCAGTGTAAATTTTGGAGCGCTTATGTTAAGTAAAGAACTTGAAGTTACGTTAAATACAGCTTTTAAAAACGCACATGATAAGCGTCATGAATTTATTACTGTTGAGCATTTATTGCTTGCATTACTTGATAACAGTGCTGCAGAAGTAATCATGAAAGCTTGTGGATGTGATATGAAAGCCTTGCATGATCAGTTAACACAGTTTATTGATGAGACAATATCATTAATCCCCTTAGGTGTGCAGCGAGAAACTCAGCCAACCCTGGGCTTTCAACGTGTTTTGCAGAGGGCAGTATTTCATGTGCAGGCCTCAGATAAAAAAGAAGTAACAGGTGCTAATTTATTTGTTGCACTGTTTAGCGAGCAGGACTCACATGCTGTCTATTTATTAAACAAGCAAGATATATCTCGACTTGATGTGGTCAATTATTTGGCGCATGGCATTTCGAAAACTGACCAAGGTCATGAAGACTCCAATGAGCAGGCTTCTGAAACAAATCAGGCCGACAGCGAGTCGGGTAGTCCCTTGGATAAATATACGACGAACCTTAATAATGAAGCATTACAAGGTCGAATAGATCCATTAATTGGTAGAGAGCTTGAACTTGAGCGTACTATTCAGACATTGTGTCGACGCCGTAAAAATAATCCTTTATTGGTCGGTGAGGCCGGTGTTGGTAAGACGGCTATCGCAGAAGGATTAGCCAAAAGAATTGTCGAAGGTGATGTACCTGAGATTTTGATGAAAAGTGTTATCTATTCCTTAGATTTAGGGTCACTGGTTGCGGGTACTAAATACCGGGGGGATTTTGAAAAGCGGCTTAAGTCTTTAATGAATCAGCTAAAAAAAGAACCTGAGTCTATTTTATTCATTGATGAAATCCATACCATTATTGGTGCCGGTTCTGCTTCTGGTGGTGTTATGGACGCCTCAAATCTGATTAAACCAGTGCTTGCTTCTGGGCAGTTACGCTGTATTGGTTCGACGACGTATCAGGAGTATCGAGGGGTTTTTGAGAAAGATCATGCGTTGGCGCGTCGCTTCCAAAAGGTAGATGTGGTTGAGCCTTCTGTTGAAGATACTATTTTGATATTAAAAGGTCTTAAGTCACGTTTTGAAGAACATCACAATGTTAAGTATTCGGCTGATGCTTTGCGTGTCGCAGCCGAGTTATCGGATCGTTACATAACTGATAGACATTTGCCAGATAAGGCTATTGATGTTATTGATGAGGCGGGTGCCAAGCAGCGGATGACGATTGAAGCGGATAGAAAAGAAACCATTGATGTGGCTGAAATAGAAGATATTGTTTCAAAAATTGCTCGTGTACCGGCAAAATCAGTTTCTTCTAACGATATAGATAAACTGGCTAATCTTGAAAAGAATCTTAAGATGTTGGTGTTTGGTCAGGATGAAGCTATTTCAGCATTAGCTTCAGCAATCAAATTATCACGAGCGGGACTTCGAGATACTCAAAAGACAATTGGTTCCTTTATCTTTGCTGGGCCTACGGGTGTAGGCAAGACCGAAGTAACTCGTCAATTGGCTAAGGTGCTTGGGGTGGAGTTGATTCGATTCGATATGTCTGAGTATATGGAGCGTCACACGGTTTCACGATTAATCGGTGCACCTCCTGGCTATGTTGGGTTTGATCAGGGGGGGTTGTTGACAGAGCAGGTTACTAAACATCCGCATGCGGTGTTATTGCTGGATGAATTAGAAAAGGCGCATCCTGATGTTTTTAATTTGTTACTGCAAGTAATGGATCATGGTTCGCTGACTGATAATAATGGTCGCAAAGCAGATTTTCGGAATATCATTTTGGTAATGACGACCAATGCTGGTGCTGAGGAGGGAAGTCGTGCTTCTATCGGGTTTACTCAGCAAGACCATGCAACGGATAGTATGAAGATTATAGAAAAAGGTTTTTCACCGGAGTTCCGAAATCGTTTGGATGCGATTATTCAATTTAAACCTTTAGATATTTCAATTGTCGGTCATGTGGTTGATAAATTTATTTTTGAGCTGGAAGTTTTGCTTGCTGAAAAGCAGGTTACGTTAGCGCTAGATACAAATGCCAGATTGTGGTTAGCTGAGCATGGTTGCGATCCAAAAATGGGCGCAAGACCAATGGCGCGATTAATTCAAGAAAAGATCAAGAAGCCTCTGGCTAATGACTTGCTGTTTGGCAAGCTCGCGCATGGTGGTCATGTCAGAATTTATGTGGAAAATGATGATATAGCTTTTGCTATTGAAAGTAATGAGTTGGCTATTTCTGAAGCTAACTCTTAAAAGAGAGGTTTTGCTTAAACAACGAAGTATGCACTAACACTCATTGTTATAATGAGGTTAGCGCATACGGAAAGTGATTCGGCCTTTGGTTAAATCATAGGGGGTCATTTCGACTTTTACGCTGTCGCCGGTCAGGATTCTGATATAGTGTTTGCGCATTTTGCCTGAAATATGAGCTGTTACAACGTGCCCGTTTTCAAGTTCGACACGGAACATGGTGTTAGGAAGAGTGTCTATCACTTTACCTTCCATTTCAATTTGATCTTCTTTTGCCATTTTTATTAGCCTTAGTAATTAAAGCCGCTGATTATAGCATAATCTTGTTTTTAACAATACAACTACTCTAGGTATTTGTTTTTATCTATTTGTTATTTCAACCCATTCGGTATCAATGAGTAACTGCATAGGTTGGTAATCACTTTTATAAGACATTTTTTTGCACTCTTTGATCCAGAATCCTAGATATAAAAATTCCTTTTGTTGCTGCTTAACTTGTTCAATTTGCCATAAAACGGCATAGACACCTAAGCTGTAACTTGAGAACTTAGGTTCAAAAAAAGTGTACACTGCAGACCAAGCTTCATCAAACTGATCAATAATAGCTATACCGGCTAGTTCATTATTAATAGTAAATTCTACAAAGACTGTTTTACACCATGAGCTGCCAAGAAAGTTGAGATAATCTTCTGGGCTTGAGCTAGCCATTGCTCCATCATTGTGTCTAGCCATTTGATATCGCAGATACATATCGTAATGAGCTTGCTCAAAAACAGGAGTCTTAATAATCGCTTGAGTATTAATATTTTTACTTAAACAACGTTTTTGATTTCGGTTGGGTTTAAATTTATTAACTTCTAATCTAATGGGTTTGCAGGCAGAGCAATGATGGCAATGTGGGCTATAAACTTGATCACCACTGCGACGAAATCCTTGTGCCAATAGTTGAGCATATACGAATGGGGTTATTGGGTAAACTGGATGTACAAACAGGGATTGAGCTTGATGATTTTCAAGGTAACTGCAAGGGTGTTTCTGACTTAATAATAGTGGAATAGACTTCATGTAGAGAGCCAGGCTGATGGATTGGCTGGACGTTCACAGTATTTATTAAGTAAGTTCTTAAATTCATTTCTGGAGCAGTTTGTAGCGCCAAGACTTGATAAATGGGAGGTGTGAACTTGGCAATCAATTAACTGGTATTCCCATTGCTTAAGATGTTCAACCAAGTGAACAAAAGCCACTTTTGATGCATCTGTTGCACGGTGAAACATGGATTCACCAAAAAAAACCTGTCCTATCGCAACACCATAAAGTCCACCAACTAATTGGCCATTTAGCCATGTTTCAACTGAATGTGCATAACCCGCTTTATGCAAGTCAGTATAAGCTTGATTTATGTCTTCTGTTATCCATGTGCCTGTACTTTCTTCACGAAGATTTGCGCACGCCGTAATGACTTCCTGAAATGCTTTATCGAAAGTGACGACAAAGGTATTTCGTCTAAGTGTTTTTTTTAAGCTTCGCGAAATGATGAGTTGGTTTGGCAATAAGACTAATCTAGGATTGGGAGACCACCAAAGAATAGGTTCATCAGGGTTATACCAAGGAAAGATACCTTGTCGATAGGCATTTAATAAGCGCGTTCGAGATAAGCAGCCACCAATGGCAAGTAAGCCGTTTGGGTCCCGCAAGGCCATATCCAAATCAGGAAAGTCCTGCTCTGGTCTGTCAGGATCAAGGGCTACTATTTGCATGCGTTTAAGAGGTAAAATTGTTTCTAGTTATAAAATGCTGGGAAAAGTTGACCTGTATAGGGTGTCAATGATTTTGATCCCTATACAGGCTTAAGTTATTAGATCAGCTATTCTAAACTAACTCATCAAGATATTTTTCAGCATCCAGAGCCGCCATACATCCAGAGCCTGCTGAGGTTATTGCCTGTTTATAAACAGAATCCATCACGTCACCCGCTGCAAAAACGCCCTCAATACTGGTAGCTGTCGCATTTCCAGTGATACCGCTGCGTACTTTGATATAGCCATGATCCATCTCTAATTGGCCTTCAAAAATACCTGTATTTGGGGTGTGACCAATCGCAATAAAGACGCCGTGTACATCCAAGTCTTTGGTTGATTCATCAAGTGCATTTTTAATTCTGATTCCGGTAACTCCCATTTCATCACCCAAAACTTCGTCTAATGATGAATTCCATTCAATAACGACATTGCCACCCTTTGATTTTTCAATGAGTTTGTCAGAGAGGATTTTTTCAGAACGGAATTTGTCTCTACGATGGACAACAGTGACTTTTGAGGCGATATTGGCTAAATACAGGGCTTCTTCGACGGCAGTATTTCCACCACCAATAACTGCGATGGGTTTATTGCGATAAAAGAAACCATCACAAGTTGCGCAGGCAGAGACACCACGACCTTTAAACGCTTCTTCGGAGTCTAAGCCTAAATAACGTGCGGATGCCCCAGTCGCAATAATCAACGCGTCACAGGTGTAAGAGCCAGAATCGCCAGTTAAAATAAATGGTTTAGAGGTGAGGTCTGTGGTATGGATATGATCAAAAATAATTTCAGTATCAAAGCGTTCAGCGTGGAGGCGCATTCTTTCCATAAGGTCTGGGCCTTGTAAGCCTTCAACATCACCTGGCCAGTTATCAACTTCTGTTGTAGTCGTTAATTGGCCACCTTGTTGCATCCCTGTAATGATGACTGGTTTTAAATTAGCACGTGCAGCATAAATAGCAGCGGTGTAGCCAGCTGGGCCAGAGCCAAGAATAAGAAGTCGGCAATGTTTGGAAGTAGTCATAAGAACTCTCGATTAGTAAAATTTGTATAATTATGAGGGGGAATGATTGTTTCGTAAATGTTATTGTATTAACAACCGTTTTTAAGTTAAAAATTAAGTGGGATTTTTTTGTAATCGATAATAATGTAGAATATCCGGTAATCGAATTATATTCCTCCTATAATTAATCCCAATTTATCTAGAGCCATAATCTATGTCTGCTGTAATGGAAGAAAAAACGTTTCGAGGGTTACGTGAAATTGCTATTTTAGTTTTTTTTGCGGTTGCAGTATTTTTCTTAATTTCTCTAGTCACGTTTAGTAATGAGGATGCAGGGTGGACGCACAGCGGGACAGGTCAGAAGGTAGTTAATGCCTGTGGACTTTCTGGAGCATGGCTGGCCGATTTTACACTGAGCTTTTTTGGTTTATGCGGATACTTATTTCCAATTATTATTTGTTGGCATGGGTACTTGTTATACGCTCGAATAAGACAAAAACAGCAAAAAATAACAACGGTTCTGCAGTGGCTAGGGTCAATAGCAACCATTGTGGCTAGTGCTGCTTTATTGTATTTGTATTTATTAAGGGTAGGTATTGAACTTCCGTTAGGCACTGGCGGTATTTTAGGCCAGGAAACAGGCGATGCCGTGCTCGTTTTGTTTGGAAATTCAGGCGCAACGTTATTCCTGATTGTGCTTTTATTATCGGGTATTACACTAGCGACTGATTTGTCCTGGATTGGATTTATTGATCTCATCGGAGGGTATACTGTTGCTGCATTTCAATTTCTGGGATTCATGTCTACAGAGGATCCAAAAGAGCCAATAAAAAACTCTATTCAGTCGTTTGACTCACTTGTTGAAAAATCGGTTACCAAGAAAAAAACACCAGTCAAAGTAGAGCGTAGTGTAGGACAAAATACTGCTCCGATTGAAAAGAGCATTCCTTTCTATAAACCACAAAAGCATGCTGCATCTAACTATAGTCATATGGGTGAAGGTGTTTTACCTTCTTTGGAGTTGCTTGATCAAAGGGATACCCGGGTTATTGGATATTCTCAAGCTGATCTGGAAGAAATGTCTCGATTAGTTGAAGATATTCTTGCTGATTTTAACGTGTCAGTAGTCGTTGTTGATTTTCACCCCGGCCCCGTTATTACCCGTTTTGAGTTGCAGCCAGCGGCGGGTGTAAAGGTCAGTCGTATTTGTGGATTATCTAAAGACTTGGCGAGAGCGCTATCTGTAACTAGCGTACGGATAGTTGAGATCATTCCTGGAAAATCAGTTGTAGGCCTTGAAATTCCTAATAGAGAGCGGGAAATGGTAACGCTTCGCGAGTTACTTGTTTCCGCGCCTTTTGAAAATGCGAAATCATTGCTAACCCTGGCTATGGGTAAAGATATTGCGGGAGTCCCCCTAGTTGCGGATCTGGGTAAAATGCCTCATGCACTGGTTGCGGGTACAACCGGATCAGGAAAGTCAGTCGCTATCAATACGATGATTTTGAGTTTGCTTTTTAAAGCGACCCCTCAAGAAGTTCGATTGATCATGATCGATCCAAAAATGCTTGAGCTTTCTGTTTATGAAGGTATCCCACATTTATTAACCCCCGTTGTTACCGATATGAAAGAGGCAAGCAATGCCTTGCGCTGGGCGGTTGCTGAAATGGAAAGACGTTATAAGTTGATGTCAAAAATGGGTGTCAGAAATCTGGCGGGATTTAATCACTTGATTGATGAGGCAACGGCTAGAGGTGAGACCATCAGAGATCCCATTTTCCAATTGCTAAATCCATTGGAAGAGGGAGAATCGTTTCCAGTGCTGACCAAGCTACCTAGTATTGTTATTGTTATCGATGAATTAGCCGATATGATGATGATTGTCGGTAAAAAGGTTGAAGAGTTAATTGCCCGTTTGGCTCAAAAGGCTAGAGCCGCAGGTATTCATTTAATTTTGGCAACGCAGCGTCCTTCGGTTGATGTTTTAACAGGATTGATAAAAGCGAACGTGCCGACCCGCATTTCTTTTCAGGTTTCCTCTCGGATTGATTCTCGTACCATCCTGGATCAAGGGGGGGCTGAGGCATTATTAGGTAATGGTGATATGTTATTTTTACCGTCAGGTACCAGTATTCCTATTCGTGCGCACGGGGCTTTTGTTGATGACCATGAGGTACATCGTGTTGTTGAGTTCTTAAAACAAACGGCACCACCCGATTATCTGGAAGAAATAACGAGAGAATCTTCTGATTCTAGCGATGGATTTAACATGAGTGGTGAAAGTAGTAATAATTCGGAGAATGATGCTTTATATGATGAAGCCGTGATGTTTGTGACTGAGTCGCGCAAGGCATCCATATCGAGTGTGCAACGCCGATTTAAGGTGGGTTATAATCGTGCGGCTACCATGATAGAAGCGATGGAAGCCGCAGGGGTTGTCAGTGCCGCAGAGTCCAATGGTTCAAGAGTTGTATTAGCTCCACCGCCGCCCAGTAGAGATTAGTTACTATTAATAATTTTGAGAAAAATATGACTGAAAAATATATCTATTCTTTCCTGCAAGGGGACGGAAAAAACAAAGTCTTGCTGGGTGGCAAAGGTGCCAATTTGTGTGAAATGACTCAAATAGGTCTTAATGTTCCACCCGGTTTTGTTATTACTACACGAACCTGCCTTGATTATCTTGAAAGTCATCAATTACCTGATGGCTTAATGTCCGATGTTAAGATCCATGTTTCAGAAATTGAGTCATTAACAGGTAAGTTATTTGGGGATAGCGATAATCCCCTTTTAGTTTCTGTTCGATCCGGTTCGGCTATTTCAATGCCGGGCATGATGGACACTATCTTAAATTTAGGACTTAATAGTCAGACCTTAATGGGGCTTATTAAACAGACGGGTGATGCTCGATTTGCTTATGATGCCTATCGCCGATTTATTCAGTTATTTGGCAAAGTGGCTCTAGGTATTGCTGATGAAAAGTTTGATTTACATTTTGATGCGATAAAAAAGCAGGCAGGGATTAAAGCAGATATTGGCCTTGATGCAGAACATTTACGACAGATTAGTGAGTTATTTCTTCAGGTGGTTTTAGAAGAGACTGGCAGGCCGTTTCCTGAAGATGTTTATGAACAATTAGAGTTATCTATCAAGGCGGTCTTTAATTCATGGACTGGAAAACGAGCCGTTGATTATCGTCGTGAGTTTCATATTACACCTAAAATAGCGAATGGAACAGCGGTTAACGTAGTGGCTATGGTCTTTGGTAATCGAGGTAATGATTGTGCGACCGGTGTCGGTTTCACGCGTAATCCGGGTACTGGCACCAATGAAATGTATGGTGAATATCTAGTCAATGCCCAAGGTGAAGATGTGGTTGCAGGTATCCGGACTCCAAAACCGGTTCAGGAGTTAGCTTCTGAAATGCCTGACCTTTATAAGCAATTGGTTGATTTGCGTAATAAACTTGAAGCGCATTACCACGAAGTACAGGACTACGAATATACCATTGAGTGCGGTAAGTTGTATTGTCTGCAAACCCGTAACGGCAAAATGAATGCTGTGGCGATGGTTCGTACTTCCGTAGAAATGGTTTCTGAAGGGCTTATCAGTAAAGAACAAGCGTTATTAAGAATTAATCCGGAATTATTGGAACAACTGTTACATCCCCAATTGGACCCTCATCATAAAGCCTTTCCAGTTGCCCAAGGTCTGCCGGCTTCACCCGGTGCCGCTTTTGGAAAATGCGTGTTTGATGCGGATACTGCTGAATTAATGGGACGCGCTGGTGAAAAGGTTATTTTACTTAGAGAAGAAACCAAGCCTGAAGATATTCATGGTTTTTTTGCGGCTCAGGGTATTTTGACCAGTCGTGGGGGTAAAACCTCTCACGCGGCAGTGGTTGCTAGAGGTATGGGCAAAGCCTGCATTGCAGGAGCTGAAGACATTAAGATTGATGTGACATCACGTCAGGCTGTGATCGGTGAGTTGCATATCCGGGAAGGCGATATTATTACCATTGATGGCAGTACGGGTCTTATTTATTTAGGCAAGATTGCAACGATTGAGCCCTCATTTTCTGATGAGTTGAAAACCTTATTAGCGTGGGCTGATGAGTTTGCTGAGCTAGAAGTACATGCCAATGTGGATACACCTGAACGTGCGCGTATCGCACTGAGTTACGGTGCAAAAGGTATTGGCTTGTGCAGAACTGAGCGTATGTTTAATGCGTCTGATCGATTGCCTTTAGTGATTGATATGATTTTGGCAGATAACAAAGAAGCCAGGGAAGCCGCTCTCGATAAATTATCACCGATTCAACGGGATGATTTTAAACAAATCTTTGAGGCTATGTCGCCTTTCCCTGTGACGGTACGCTTATTGGATCCTCCGATGCATGAGTTTTTACCGAGTGAGCATCAGTTAGAGGATGAAATAAAAGCCTTAAAGTCCTATAAAGTGATGATACAAGGGCAGCAAGTGGTTTTGGATACCTTAGGCTCACAAATTAATCTTCCTGTACCGTTTAATCAATTAAATGAGGATGTCATTAATAAGGCTATCGCTAAAAAGGAATTGATGCTCAAGAAAGTAAAAGAGTTATATGAAGTGAATCCCATGCTAGGTCATCGTGGAGTTCGCTTAGGTATGACATATCCAGAAATTTATAAGATGCAGGTTCGTTCCATTCTAGAAGCAGCCGCACTCTGTATAAAGGAAGGTACGCCAATATTGCCTGAAATTATGGTGCCTCAGGTGATTACTGTAAACGAGTTAAAAGCCGTTAAGATTTACGTTGATCAAATTCAGGAAGAAGTTGAAAAACAGTATGGCATTGTTTTAGATTTTAAATTTGGAACCATGGTTGAAACTGTCAGAGCCTGTACTCGGGCCGCCGAGTTGGCAAAAGTGGCCGAGTTTTTCTCATTTGGCACCAACGACTTAACGCAAGCAACATTTTCATTCTCTCGGGAAGATGCAGAAAACAAGTTCTTGCCACTTTACAATGAAACCGGACTGCTTGAAGACAATCCATTCGAAGTGCTTGATGCTAAAGGCGTTGGGCAATTAATGAAAATGACGTCTGATTCTGGTCACCGAACTCGTCCAGATATTTCGATAGGTATTTGTGGTGAACAAGGCGGACATCCTCAATCGATTCGCTTTTGCCATCATATTAAGTTGAACTATGTATCCTGTTCAGCACCACGGATACCGATAGCCAGACTGGCGGCGGCTCATGCAAAATTATTAGAGGATGAGTATACGATTGCTTAGCAGTTAGTTTTTGTCTAAGGCTTGCAAGTGTTTTAATTTTTCTTTGATTTTAATTTCTAAACCCCGATCAACGGGTTGGTAATAACGAGTACCGACCAGTTGATCGGGGAAATAGGTTTCTCCCGCTGCATAAGCTTCTGGCTCGTCATGTGGGTAACGGTACTGTTTACCGTAATCCAAAGACTGCATCAGTTTTGTCGGTGCATTTCTTAAGTGTACTGGAACACCCAGACTACCACTTCGTTGAGCATCCAGTTTAGCGGCCTTATAAGCCATGTAGACGGCATTGCTTTTGGGGGCGCAGGCTAAATACACAACCGCTTGCGCTAGGCTCAATTCGCCTTCAGGACTACCTAAGCGTTCTTGTGCTTCCCAAGCATTAATGGCGATTTGCAAGGCTCTAGGGTCGGCATTGCCAATGTCCTCTGAAGCCATTCTTACAATGCGTCTGGCTAAATAAGCCAAGTCACAGCCACCATCCATCATTCTGCATAACCAATATAGTGCGGCATCAGGTGAACTGCCTCTGACTGATTTATGTAATGCGGAAATCTGGTTATAAAATTCTTCACCCTGATTATCGAAGCGTCTAACGCCTC
>SESC01000325.1_pt1 | contig 17811 bp, 16 predicted proteins | sample 3171431 | NCBI WGS metagenome assembly SESC01 (sample SAMN06051868, study PRJNA518727) | freshwater metagenome | biome: subpolar coniferous forest; feature: holomictic lake; material: water; isolation source: holomictic Lake 227, 8 m depth | place: Canada: near Kenora, Ontario | collected... | reverse complement strand
CATTCCGATCCACCGTAATGGGATGGTGAATCGTGGCCAGGGTTGGAAATCCCAGGCGGGGAAGTCCTAAAAGACCATAGGCAAGGCATTGATTGTCATGGACAATATCATAGTCATGGCGTCCGGTACGGAGGTATTGATAAACACGCCAGCCGAAGGTGAAGGGTTCCGGAAATCCCCCGGCACACATGGAGACATACTCCATCTGATTCAAAGGGGAAAGGAGATCCCGAACATTCTTAACTTCGAAGAGGTGGTCCGGATTATAGAGATCCAGACCGGGGAGTTTGTGAAGTTTAACGCCGTCGGCCAGTACCGGATAAGGAGGACCGGAGATGACGTCCACCTCGTGGCCGAGATCCCGTATGGATCGGCTGAGGTAGTGTATATAGACGCCCTGACCGCCGCATGTTGGATTCCCCCGATAGGTCAATAAACATATCTTCAGACGGCCATTTCGCTTTTCATTTTTTGCACCCACAATAATCGATGAACCCGTAAATAGTCGATAAATTTTCTATAATTGATAAGCTGTCATGGAAGTAGTGCCGCCTTTTTTACCAATGCATCCGAATTACAGAACATCTGCTGTATTTCCGCATCGACCATGCCCGCCCCCCGGGCAATTTTCACTGCCATCTCTTTGGATACAAGGTCCTGAGGACCATGAGTGTCCGTGTTCAGCACCAGTGAGGCGCCACACTTCCGCGCCAGTCTGACCACATGCCCATTGGCCAGGCTGTGGCCACGCCGCGTGGTTATTTCCAGGTAGATCCCCTTCGCCGCCGCGAGGATAACGTCTTCTTCCGCAATCAGTCCCGGATGGGCCAGAATATCTATATCCGTTTCCAGGGCGGCCCTGTTTGTACCCGGCGCTACGGGCTCCACAATTGTTTCACCGTGGACAACGACGATCCGGGCGCCAAGGGATCTGGCCTCGGCAACAAGTCCCGCAATATGCTGCGGCGGAACATGGGTCAGCTCGATTCCGCAGATTACCTCCATCGCGTGGGCGTCGCCAAGGGGCTTACTGATCCGGGCTATCCGGGGAATTATGAAATCGATGTTCGCGGCGTCTCCATGATCCGTAATGGCAATGGCCCGATAGCCTTTTACCTTGGCCCGCCGCACCAGTTCTGCCGGAATAAGTTCGCCGTCGCTGAAAATACAATGGGTGTGAAGATCGATCACCGCTTGCTCCTTCTTTTAACCGGTAGGGCTCTTTAGCAGATTTCTGACCGCCGGTCAATATAAGATAAGAAAATTATTACAGCCATGTTCACGCATCCAAAGTAATGCTTTTGAATATCACAATTTATGAATTGTCAAAATAGGTTGACAATGGCCTTAAATTCCCTTTATTGTTCAGAGAGCCATCCCTATGGACCACTCCGGGCTGACTGAACACCTTGAGGACATATTCATGAAGACCGATCTCTTTTTTTACACGGGCACGGGCAATTCGCTCTGGACCGCCCGCACATTGGCAGACGAACTGGGGGGAGCCCGAATCTTCCCCATTTCCCAAACCGGCAGCGATCCGGTCCGCAGCGAGGCCGATGCGGTGGGGATCATTTTCCCTGTCCATATCTGGGGATTGCCGCGCAAGGTGATCGCATTCATAAACTCACTGGCCGTTGATCCGGACAGATACTATTTCGCCATCGCCGTGAACGCCGGCCAGGTTGCCGCAACCCTGCTGCAAATGAAGAAAATGATGAAGGGTAAGGGATTATTACTTGCCGCGGGTTTTGAGATGGCTATGCCGTCCAATTACATCCCCTGGGGAGGCCCCGGACCGGAAACCAAACGTCGGCAACGGATCAGTGCGGCCAGGGATAAGATCGGCAGGATCGCCGTCATGGTTGCCGGACGGGAGGAACGGCCGGTTGAAAAAGGACCTCTGTGGCAGAATATTCTCTTTACCTGGCTTTATAAACTCTCTTTTCCCTATGTCCCCACCATGGATAAGAGTTTCTGGGTCGATGAGAAGTGCAACGCCTGCAATATCTGCACAAATATCTGCCCCTGCGGAAATATCGAGATGAAGTCGGACCGGCCCGCCTGGCTCCACCAGTGTGAGCAATGCCTTGCCTGCATTCAGTGGTGCCCTCAGGAAGCCATACAATTCGGCAAAAAGACTCCGAACTACGAGCGCTACCATCATCCGGACGTAAAGCTTAAAGATATCCTCGCCTTCACTGATTAGAATAAGATAATTATTTACTTGCGGAGCATATGGGGGGAAGTAGAGTTTAGCCATGCTGACAAGACGTGACCTCCTGACAAACATCACGCGGATTGCTGCCCTGGCCGGCCTTGCCCAGATCATTCCTCATCCCATGAACTCGTCCCTGACATCGGCCCTGGCTGCCGATTCCAAGGATGAACTGATCCGCCAGGCCCCCCGGGCCAGATTCTGGACCTCCGTTCCCCTGGCCGGCAAAGACTGCCGAAGCTGCCACACCACGGCGCTCACCGTAAGAGGTCAACCCCATCGCCACGAGGAAAACCTTGTCAAGTGTCTCCTCTGCGCCCAGAACTGTGTTATCAGAGATGGTCAGCGGGGCCGGTGCCGTACTCGCATCAATTTCAGGGGAGAACTCCGGAGCCTTGTCTATGGTCGTCCCGTATCTATTCATGTCGATCCCATCGAAAAGAAACCTTTTTATCACTTCCTCCCGGGAGCGGCGGCATTTTCTATGGCCACCGCCGGGTGCCCCCTGAGCTGCAAATTCTGCCAGAACTGGGAAATCTCCCAGGCCTGGCCCGAAGACCTAAAGGCCTCCTATACCCCTCCTGCCCTGATTGTCAGGTCGGCCTACGCCCGGAAGGCCCCGGTCATCGCCTTTACATACAACGAACCGACCGTATTTGCCGAGTATCTTATCGATATCGCCAGAGATGCAAAGAAGCAGGGCCTCCGCCCGGTAATGATCAGTTGCGGCTTTATGAACAAGGCGCCCCTGGTGGAAATGTGCAATGTCCTCGCCGCCGTAAAAATAGATCTCAAGGGCTTCAGCGAGAACTTTTACCGGAATGTCTGCGGGGCGGAACTAAAGCCGGTTCTCAATACCATCAAAGAGCTGAGCAAGCGAAAGGTCCACCTTGAAATTGTCAATCTCGTGGTCCCTACTCTCAATGATTCCGAAGAGATGCTTAAAGGTTTGATCGAATGGATTCTTGTCGAGACAGGTCCTGATGTGCCCGTTCATTTCACCCGCTTTCACCCCGATTATCAGCTCCTGAATCTTCCTCCGACCCCGGTGGCGTCTCTGGAGCGGGCCAGAGAGATGGCCATGTCCCGGGGGATAAATTACGCCTATGTCGGCAATGTCCCCAACCATCCGGGCAATCACACCTATTGCCCGAACTGTAAAAAAGTGGTAATTAAGCGCATGGGCTTCTTCCTTGAGGAGATGCATGTCAAAGACGGTCGTTGCGCCTTCTGCCGTCGGAAAATCGCCGGCGTTTGGACATAGGGGAGCAGGTCATGAAGAGACGCCATATTTTCATCGTTTTGATCCTTATTCTAATACTGACATTTGCCGTGGTTATTCAAGCCAGAAAGGAGCCGGAAATGGAAACTATTCGTCCCTCCGTCGTCGCCGGAAAGTTTTATTCAGAAGCACCTGAGATTCTCAAAGCATCCATTACCGGTTTTCTTGAGGATGGGTCACCGGTGACGGCGCCCAAACCCCTGGCCCTTATTTTGCCGCACGCCGGTTATATTTACTCAGGGCAAATCGCCGCCGACGGATATAACCAGGCCCGCGGCCATAGCTATGATACCGTGGTGATTCTGGGCACGAATCATACCTCCCCCCATTTCAACAAGATCGCCCTCTATCCCGGCGACGGCTTTGCCACCCCCCTGGGGATTGCCCGGGTGGATAGACCAATCGTGGAGGCATTGAAAGAATCATCCCCGGACTGTGTCCTCACTTCGTCCCCGCACCAGAACGAACATTCCGTGGAAGTCCAGGTTCCCTTTATCCAGGTTCTTTTCCCCAAGGCAAAAATAGTCCCCGTGATCATCGGCGCTCCCGACGCCCGCCTCTGCGAGCGCTTCGGCAAGGAACTAGGGAAGGCTCTGAAAGGTAAAAATGCCCTTATTGTCGCCAGTTCCGACCTCTCCCACTATCCTTCCCACGCCGATGCCCTTGCTGTGGATCTGCCGATCCTGGCAGCCATTGCCACCCTTGATCCGCAGCGGGTTCAGGAAACCATCCAGGCGCAGATGAACAAGGGGATCGGGAATCTACATACCGGGGCCTGCGGCGAAGGCCCTATTCTCACGGCTATGGCTGCCGCCAAGGTCATGGGGGCCAAGGGGGGAAAGGTCATCAGTTACGCCAACTCCGGCGATATCGCCATCGGAGACCGTTCCCGGGTCGTAGGTTATGGAGCAGTGGCGCTGACCGTTGACGCGCCTCAACCGGCGACGGCGGTGAAACCGTCTTCCGGCTCAACGGATGAGCTGCAGCCGGCAGACAAAAAAGCCCTCCTCGGCTTTGCCCGGAAGACGATCAACCGCTATCTCACGACGGAGACCGTCCCCCTGGCCAGGGGATTTTCTCCGGCCGTGCTGGAATATCGCGGCGTCTTTGTCACCCTGAAAAAATACGGGAATCTGAGGGGCTGCATCGGACGTCTCATCCCCGAGTTGCCTCTCGGCCAGCTTGTGGGGGCAATGGCCATCCAATCCGCTCTTAACGACAATCGCTTCCGTCCCGTAACCATTGCCGAAATGAAGGATATCGAAATCGAATTATCCGTCCTGACACCGATGAAAACTGTTCCCAGGGCGGAAGATATCGTTGTCGGCCGGGACGGCGTCCTTCTCCAGAAAGGCCGGTCCGGGGCAGTCTTTCTTCCCCAAGTGGCCACCGAGCAGGGCTGGAGCCGGGAAGAAATGCTCGATCAGCTTTGCCTGAAGGCGGGACTTGCCAAGGGGAGCTGGCGTACAGGAGCGGAATTCCAGACCTTCCAGGCGATTGTTTTTCACGAGTCCGAATTCAAGTAAAAAATCGGGGATCATTGGCCAAGGGAATAAACATCAAATTGAAATTGTCAAGGGTCTACCCAATCAATGTCTACCCAATTGACCCGAAATAATATTGACTTTTTAACATTGTGCAGGAAGACGGGGTGCTTCCTGTCCAGATTTCATGTGAGGGCGCTATGAGAGACGATGAGAAGACGAAAGAGCAACTCATTGACGAGCTGTCGGAATTACGTTCGCAAAATGCCGCACTGGAAAAGTCAATAGCCGGGCATATAGCGGCTCAGCTTGCCTCCGAGGAGATCAATCGCTATATGGGAGACATCGCGGATACTATTCGACAGCCCCTTTTAGTCTTGGATGAGAACTTGAGGGTCACGTTTGCAAACAAATACTTTTACAGCACATATAAAGTCACCCCCGGCGATACGCTTGAAAGTTTCATCTACGACCTTGGAAACAAGCAATGGGACATCCCCATGCTTCGGATGCTGCTTGAAAAAATCCTCCCAGAAGAAGGACTGGTCATCAACTTCGAGGTCTCTCATGATTTCCCGGACATTGGTCAGAAAACCATGCTCCTTAATGCCTGTAATATTCTTAGAAAAAACATCGCTATACAGGCAATCCTTGTCACCAGTGAAGATATAACCGACCGTAAGCAGATAGAAAAAAGTTTGGCTGACTCTGAAAAAATATTCAGGCGTCTTTTTGAGACCTCAAACGACGGGATCGTACTTCTCGAAAAACACAAAGGGATAATAACCCATGCTAATGTGGCCGCCGAGGAGATGCTGGGATATTCCACGCAGGAGTGCCTCGGGAGTAGGCTCCAAGATATCGGTGTTACCCTCGACATCGATGATTTCCAAACAACAATAAAAACGCTGAACATGGGCGGTATTATTCGTTACGACGATATCACAGTAAAAACCAGGTCCGGAAATTTGGTCCATACGGACATCTATTTTGTCGATAGGTCAAGTCTGGTGCAATGCAATATTCGCGACATCACAAAGCGCAAGCAGGCGGAAGAGGCGCTACTGTCTTCGGAACAGCGCCTGGCCGACATCATCGAATTTCTTCCTGATGCCACGCTGGTCATCGACAAGGAGGGCAAAGTCATTGCCTGGAACCGGGCTATTGAGATCATGACCGGGGTCAAGGCAGCAGAGATACTCGGTAAGGGAGATTATGAGTACGCCCTCCCTTTTTACGGAGAAAGAAGACCGATCCTGATTGACCTGGCCCTTCATCCCGAATCGGAGCGGGAGAAATCTTACACTCACATCCAGAAGATGGGGGACATTCTTTTCGGTGAGGCTTATACCCCCGGTCTGATTGGCGGTAAAACGCATTTGTCGGCAACGGCGTCTGTGCTGCGGGATGCAGCAGGAGAGATTGTTGCGGCCATCGAGTGTATCCGCGACGATACGCAACGTAGACGAGCCCAGGAAGAACTTAAATCGGCCGAGGAAAGATACCGGAGTATCTTTGAAAATGCCCAGGAAGGAATCTATCGGTCCACACCGGAAGGGAGGATCATCCTGGCCAATAAGGCCATGGCAAATATGTTCGGCTACAAAACTCCCGAGGAACTCATGACAAATGTCACTGATGTGGCGCGTCAGTTTTATGTCAATCCCGAGGAACGTACGAAGCTAATAAAGATCATTGAAGAGCAAGGTACCGTAGTAAATCATGAAACTCAGTTTCACAGGAATGATGGGAGCGTTTTTTGGGTATCTATGACCATGCAGGGAGTCCGTGATGAAAAAGGACAGATCCTCTATTATGAGGGGATAGATGAGGATATAACGGCCAGGAAAGAGATGGACGAACGGATGAGAAAGTCTTTGGTGGCAACCGTCCAGGCCATCGCGGTAATTGTTGAAACTAGGGATCCTTACACGGCAGGCCATCAAAGAAAGGTGGCTGACCTGGCGCAAGCGATTGCAATGGAGATGAAACTTCCCGCAGATCGGATCGATGGAATCCGGACAGCGTCTGCCATCCATGACCTCGGCAAAATATCCGTTCCGGCGGAGATTCTCAGCAATCCGAAGAAATTAACAACGTTGGAATTCAGCCTTATCAAAACACATGCCCAGTCCGGTTATGATATCTTGAAGGACATTGAATTCCCCTGGCCGGTTGCGAGGATGGTTCGGGAGCATCATGAACGAATGGATGGTTCCGGCTATCCCCAGGGTCTGATTGGGGAAGAAACCCTTCTGGAGTCGCGGATACTGGCGGTAGCCGACGTAGTGGAATCCATGGCATCTCACCGCCCCTATCGTCCCGCCTTGGGATTAGATGCGGCGCTGGAAGAGATCGAGAACAACAGGGGGATGCTTTATGATGCAAATGCGGTGGATGCCTGCCTGAGAGTATTCCGGGAAAAAGGTTTCCAATTTGAAGGGGATAGTCAAGAATCCATATTATCTCAAGCCGGATGAATTCTAGAAGGAATATTTTGCAAGGAAAGAGGAGTGAGTAAAATGTCTGCTTCCACAGACAACAGGGTTCTCAGTCAGCTCATGTTACTTCAGGGCACCCTTGTGAGCATGCCTACTGACGAAAGCATCAGCAGGTTCGTTTTCCGGGGGCTAAAATCGGTTCCCGGCGTAAGTTCTCTTAATGTGTGTATCAGAGGCGCCGTTGCAGAAAGGCACGATCTATGCGTTTCCTGCAACTACCGATGGGGCAAAGCCGAAGATAACTTTGATCACCTTTGTAAACTTGAAGATGATGGTAATACAAAGTATCTCCCTATACGAAATTCAGATCACTTGTACGGGTTTGTCGTCTTCTCGCTCAATAATACCCCTGAGGCATTTATCCCTTACGAGCCATATTTGCATAATATTGTGAATGTTATCGCCACAACGATTGAAAACAGACAGCAAAGAGAGCTCCTGGAGGCGTTCAATAAACAATTGCAGAGAGAAGTGGAACACCGCAAGCAGACTGAGGAAGCGCTTCGTCGAGATAATATTTTCATCGAAGCATTGTTTGAGAGTATTCCTGGAATGCTATATGTCTATGACGACCAGGGAACTCATATCAGGCACAATAAAAAACACGAAGAAATGACTGGTTATTCAGAAGAAGAATTGTCTCTTTTGAATCCATTGAGTTGGTATGATGATGAGGCAGATATTGTACGAGTGGAGGCGGCAATTAACGATGTCTTCACAACCGGATATGGAGAAGTAGATGCTCCTATGCGGATTAAGAATGGCGAAAAGCTGTTTATGCATTTTACCGGATCAAGGTTGATTATGGACGGTAAAAAGTACTTTGTCGGGGTGGGTATTGACATCAGTGGTCGCAAGCAGGCGGAGGAAAAGATCGAGTATATGGCATACCACGATTCCCTCACGGGCCTCCCTAACCGTAAGCTCTTCTCTGATCGCCTGGGTATTACCCTGGCCCAGAGGAATCAAAAAATAGTGGGTATCGCGATGCTCGACCTCGACAATTTCAAGGGTGTGAATGATACCCTTGGCCATGTTGTAGGAGACCTCCTTCTCAAAGCAACGGCGGAGCGGCTAAGTGCATCATTGAGGAAGGGTGATACCCTTGCGCGCTTCGGCGGCGACGAGTTTATGCTGATCCTTCCTGGCCTGATGGTAATAGAAGATGCGATCCAGGTAGCTCAGAAAATCGTTGACAGTTTTCGTAAGCCCTTCCTCATTGAAAACCATCACCTCGTTGTGACTACGAGCATCGGCATCGCTGTCTATCCCAATGATGGAACAAATGAAGGCATCCTCCTGAAAAATGCCGACAAGGCCATGTATCAAGCCAAGCAAGCGGGACGGGACCGATACCAGCTCTATAAAGAGGTCTGACAATGCGATATTTAGGAATTAATTACGGCATGTTACATTTCGACGACTAAGAGGCTCCTTCCCCCCTTGGCAAATGTTTCCCGCTAACAGATTGGCTGTCCCGTTTGGGCAGGATGGCAATATATGTCAGTCTAGTAACAGCTTCAGGTCTGCTTTGCTGCATGAGGCTGGCGGTCAACTGGCCCCGTTGGGATGATTTATGGTTTCTTTTATCCTGTTTAATATCGGCCTGATTTCCATCCTGAGTCAGGTTATTCTCCTCCGGGAACTTGCCGTAGCCTTCTATGGCGTGGAGCTGATTTATCTTTTCGCTCTGGGCGTATGGCTTTTCTTCACTGCCGCCGGGGCCATGATCAGCCGCTACCGCATCGCCACAGCTGGGACCATGACCGTCGCTTTTCTCTGTCTTGCCGCCCTCCTCCCTCTCGATGTCCTCTTCATCCGTGCCGGCCGGTTGATTTTTGCAGGCGTTCCCGGGGCCTATCTGCCCTTTTATCAACAACTTCTCGTCCCGATGCTTGCTCTTTTACCCATCGGATTGCTGACGGGTTTCCTTTTTCCCCTGGCCGCTGAGATTTTTATCAACGAAAAGCCGGACAAGGAAGGGGAGAGTAATGACAAAATTCAAAGCTCTCAAAGGAGCTTGGCGCGGGCTTACGGTATCGAAAGTCTCGGCGCCCTGGCCGGGGGCATCCTTTCCACCCTCTTCCTGAAATTGGATATTCCCGTTTTAGCGGCAACCCTGCTCTGTAGTGTCTTTATCGCCCTGATCCCATTGATCTTCATGAGGAAAACAGAAAGGTCGCGACCTTTGATACATTCCAGGGCATGGAAGTTGGCCCTTATCATATCCGTATGCTGCCTCGTCGCCCTTAACTGTATGTCCTGGCTGGATCGGAAGACGATCGGCTGGAACCACCCTAACCTTTTGGAAAGTCAGGATACAGCGTATGGGCGGATCACCGTTACCGGACTATCCGGCCAGGCGGCGGTCTTTGATAATGATGTTTTATCTTTTGAAACGGAAGGCACGGAAGGGGAAACCTTTGCCCACCTGACGGCTCTGCAGCATCCCCATCCCCGTAAGGTTTTGTTGCTGGGCGGGGGAACGGAAGGGCTGGTGGAGGCACTCCGGCAGCATCCGGTAGAGAAGATCGATGTAGTGGAACTCAACCCAAGAATGGTCCGGATGGTTACACGGCATATGCCCCCACAGCGACAGAGTGCCCTGACCACCCCACCGGTCCGTTTGATCTTTGCCGATCCCCGGGTTTTTTTGCGTCACAGCGACGCCTATGATCTGATCCTCGTCGCCATGCCGGACCCGGCGTCGGGACAGACCAACCGCTTCTACACCCGGGAGTTTTTCCATTCCTGCGCCGACCGGCTTCGTCCCGGCGGCGTCATTGGACTGCGACTCCGCTCGGCCGAAAACATCTGGCCCCCACCCCTGATGTACCGCATGACCAGCATCTATGGCGCGTTAAAATCAGTTTTCCCGCACGTTCTTTTTCTCCCGGGAACAACGAACATTGTCACCGCCAGTGCAACTCCCCTGGCCAAAGACGCGGCGCCCCTCATCGAGCGCTGGCAGTCCCGTCAGATTTCCGCCCGCATGGTGCGGCCGCCGTTTATCAACTATCTCTTTACCAACGACCGGTTTCAGGAGATCAGGCAGATCCTGGAGACAACTGTCATTTCCCCCAACAGCGACATCCGGCCTGTCTGTTACCGGTACACACTCCAGATCTGGCTATCCAAGTTTTTCCCCCGGGCTTCTTTCCTGGACGTCACCCTACCCCTGCCGGCCGTCCTGCTTTTCCTGGCAGTCATGGCCGGGGCTTTCGTCCTGGCCCGATCTTATCCGTCTATTTTCATCCATGCACGCTGGCGGTCACAACGAAGCATGAAAATCCCCCCCGCCCCCCTTTGTCAAAGGGGGGTTAGGGGGGATTTTCCTATAAAACGTATATTCCTGGCGGGCGTGGCCGGCTTTTGCGGGATGATCCTGCAGAATGTACTGCTCCTTCATTACCAGGTTAAAGACGGCGCCCTTTACCAGGATATCGGCCTGCTGATCGCATGTTTCATGGCCGGAATGGCCTTGGGGGCCATTCTCCTGCCACGCTGCCTTTCCCTTCCCGCTCGGCGCTGGGGCGGGGGACTGTTGGGGGGATTTTTTACCCTGACGATACTTATTTACTTTATCCTCATCCGGGATGGCGGCGCCGGATTGCTTCTCATGGCCTGCCTGCTTGTTTTTACCGGCTTTTTTACGGGCGCCCTCTTTGCCTACACCACCCTTGCCGATGCCACAGAAGGTCCTTCCCTGATCTCCTCACTCTACGCCGCTGATCTTATCGGCGGCGGATCAGGAGCGATCCTCGGGGGACTGCTCCTGATTCCGGCGACGGGACTCGATATTCCCGTCCAGATTGTCAGTGCGATAATTCTCTTGTCTTTTCTAATTATCTGACGACTTTTTTATTTGAAGGATCTTTCAAACAGATCGGCGATGGCTTTTGTTCCGTTTTCTTTGAGGAACCTGGTGCCGGTGCCGGTGAAATGCTTTTGAGTGATGAGCGGTGCGTCTGACGGTTTCCAAAGGGCTTTTACCCAGCTGAACCAGGCGTTTTGCTCCTGATCAAAAACGTAGAGCGGCTTATTGCAGAACTTGGCGTACTCCGCCCCCCATCCGGTTCCGCCCTTGATCGTATCGTCAGCCATGATCTGGCCAATAACAAAAACCTCCTGGCCACCGGTGACCTGCCAGCAGATGCTCTGCAGCACCTTGCGAAAGATGGGGGCATTGGAGTAGCTGCGGTGCATGAGTTTGGATACATAGGTCATGCTGACATCTTTGCGTTCCAGCTCCTCTGTGGTCAATATCCTGATTCCGCGGACGCGTTCCATCTGATGACCTTCAAAGCCGTAGTTGACCTCCTGGACGCCATACCTCTCTGCCCCGCAGCCGAACTCGGTCTCCGCCCCATTGGCGCCGCCGCTATAAAGAATACATTCTTTTGGATTCATAATCGTTCTCCTTATTTTTTCGGGATAGGAATATAAGAAAAGTCCTGTTGTGTCAAATTAAAATCAGTTTAGAGACTCCGGCAGCGACAAAAGCTCTTGCTCTTTACATTCGTTTCATGACAATTTATCAAATCAAAAATGATGGAGAATGAATATCATGAAGGAAGAAAGCTGACATGTTTCTGCCGGTCACCCCTGAAGAAGTCCGCGCCTGCGGCTGGACGAGGCTCGACGTGATCCTGATCACCGGAGACGCCTACATTGACAGCCCCTATGTAGGCGTCTCCGTCATCGGCCAGCGTCTCCTTGCCGCCGGCTACCGGGTGGGAATCATCCCCCAGCCGGACATCGACTCCGGCACAGACATCACCCGTCTCGGCGAACCGGAGCTATTCTGGGGCGTCACCGGCGGCTGCATCGACTCCCTGATCGCCAACCACACCGCTTCGGGAAAGAAGCGCCAGGGAGATGATTTTACCGCCGGAGGGATCAACAATCGCCGTCCCGATCGGGCGGTGATCGCCTATGCCAATTTGATTCGTCGTCACTTCCGGAACACGAAACCAATCGTCCTGGGCGGAATCGAGGCGAGCCTCCGGCGGATCGCCCATTATGACTTCTGGTCTAACCGGGTGAGGCGATCCATCCTGATGGACGCGAAGGCGGATATCATCGTTTACGGCATGGGTGATAATACGGTGTTGGAGCTTGCCCACCGGCTCCGCGAGGGACGTAAAATCTGGGACGTGAAGGGTATTTGTTACGCTGCGGCAGAGATAAAACCGGGATTTCTGGAACTCCCCTCCTGGGAAGAGGCGGCGGCAGACCCGGCGGCGTTTGAGAAGATGTTTCTCACCTTCTACGGCCACCAGGATGCCCGGACGGCAGCGGGACTCTGCCAGAAGCAGGACACCCGCTGGCTGATCCACAACCCCCCTGCCCTGCCCCTCAGCGAGGCAGAAATGGACGATGTTTATGGGATGAACTTCGAGAGGGCGGTCCACCCAAAGCACCACCAGGAGGGCGAGGTCCGGGCGCTCCAGACAATCCGCTTTTCCATCCCCACCCACCGGGGTTGCTACGGAGAATGTCACTTCTGTGCCATCACCGTTCATGAGGGGCGAACAGTCAGCTCCCGCAGTGAGGCGTCCATTCTCCGGGAGGCAGCGTTAATCGCCTCCCTCCCCGGTTTCAAGGGGTACATCCTCGACGTGGGGGGACCTACGGCGAATATGTACGGATTTGAATGTAAAAAGAAACTCGCCCACGGCGCCTGCCCTGATCGGCGTTGCCTCTATCCCGCCGTCTGCGAAAACCTGCGTCCCGATCACGGCCCCCAGATCTCCCTCCTCGGCAAGCTAACACAGATTCCCGGCGTCAAACAGGCCATCGTCGCCTCGGGAATCCGCCACGACCTCCTCCTGGCCGACAGGAAACACGGCGTCCCCTAGCTCCGCGATCTCGTGGGGCGTCATGTTTCCGGACAAATGAAGATCGCCCCCGAACATTCCGAGGAGCGGGTCCTCGCCTGTATGGGAAAGCCGGGGACGGAATCACTGCTCATTTTCCGCGACCTTTTTCGCAAATTCACGGCAGATGCAAATAAGAAGCAGTTTCTCTCTTGCTACCTCATCGCCGCCCATCCCGGCTGCACCCAGGCGGACATGGAAGCCCTCCGCCGTTTCGCCGAGCGGGAGTTGGCTCTTCACCCCGAACATGTCCAACTCTTCACCCCGGCCCCCTCCACTCTCTCCACACTGATGTACTGCACCGAGCGGAATCCCCTGACCGGGCGAAGTCTTTTCGTGGAGAAAACGGTGGCCGGTCGGGAGCTGCAGAAGCAGATTTTGGTTGTGAAAAACTCCCGTTTCAAGTATGGAAACCCCAAAGATCATCAAACCACAAAGGAGAATAAATCATGGGCAAAGACAAGGACGTCAAAAAAGAAAACAAGAAAAAGCCTGCCAAAACGGTGAAAGAAAAGAAGGAAGCTAAAAGACAGAAGAAGGCCGGCTGAGGCTGGATTGGTACTAAACGGCGCAGGGAACGGAACGTCCCGGCAACATTGCCATCTCGTATTTGCGAATTCCCAGGTGGTCGCCCTTTAAGCTGTCGTTGATCTCATGGAGACGGGAACAGGTATAGGACATCTTTTTAATCTCGGCCATTAACTCCATGAAATGGTTATTCCAGATGCCCCCCTCGACCTCGGCATGGACGGGCAGGACATGGAGGCCGTTGTCCGCGAGCAGGGAAAGGATATTCTCCCCCGCCGCTTTCACGCCCAGTTCTTCAAAACAGGGCAGATCGGAGGGAATTTCCGGTATCAGCAGACCTTCGTGGAGAAAGGGCTCCCTGGCCCGCGTACAGCTTAGATAGTCAAAGCCGTAATCACCGACGATCTTAAGAACCCGGTCATCCAGCAGCCAGGCCGGGGCGCCGAAGGAGGAAGCATTCTTCCCCGTCAAGTCGCGAAAGGCCGTCATCCCCTTTTCAAACCAGCCTCTTATCCACTGCTCCGATCGCCGGGGCAAGCCGTCCTGCCAGCGCCGGTGATCCCAGGCATGGAATTGCACCTCGTGGCCTTCCGCCATGATCCGGCGGACCAGTTCCGGAAAGGAGAGGGCAATCATCGGTGACGGCAACAGGGTCCCGTAGAGGGCCGTTTTGAAGCCATACAAACCCGGGGCGTTGCTCCGGAGCATCTTCTTCAGAAATCGCGGATTTTTAAGGAGCTGCAAAACCGCCAGACCGGAGGCATCCGGACCCAAGCTCAGATAAAAGGTTCCCTTGATCCCAATCTCCGCAAGGCTATCCAGGAGGCGGGGGACCCCCTTTTTCATCCCTTCGTAAGTATCAACGTCGATCTTCAGTCCCAGGGTTCTCTTCATTTTCTTCCAGGAATGAGTAAATGGTTCTGGTCAGTGAATCTTCCAGGTCAATCTTCGGTTCCCAGTCAAGGAGCTTCCTGGCCTTGGCGATGCTCGGCTTACGGGTGTAAATGTCCTGATAACCCTTTCCATAGAATTCCACCGCCGGAATCTCAACGATGTCCGAATATACCTCGTCCTTAAGATGGCGGGGATGGGTCATGAATATTTTTTTCATCAGGTGGGCCAGCTCCTTGACGGAACAGTCGTTTTCCGGATTGCCGATGTTGATGATCTCGTTTTTACAGCGATCCTCCTTGTTCTCAAGGATCTTCATGAGGGCGGCAATTCCGTCGTCCACATAGGTGAAACAGCGTTTCTGATGCCCCCCGTCCACCAACGTGATGGGACGCTTCATAAGGAGTTCGGCAATAAACTGGGTGACAACCCGGGAGCTGCCCTCTTTGGCGGTATAAAGGGAATCGAGGCGGGGTCCGACCCAGTTGAAGGGTCGAAACAGGGTAAATTCCAGATGTCCCCGGGTGCCATAGGCATAGATTACCCGATCCAAAAGCTGCTTGCAGCAGGAATATATCCACCGTTCCTTCTGGATGGGCCCGACGACGAGGAAGCTCTCATCTTCACTGAACTCGGCATCGGGACAGGCCCCATAAACTTCTGAGGTGGAAGGGAATACGACCCGTTTTCGATATTTAACGCATTGCTTGATGATGTTGAGATTCATCTCGAAGTCGAGATTGTAAACACCGATGGGATCTTCCACATATAACTTCGGCGTGGCAATGGCCACCAGGGGCATGATGACGTCGCACTTCTTGACGTGATATTCTATCCATTCCTTGTTGATGGCAATATCGCCCTCCAGAAAATGGAAGCGCGGGTTGGAGAGGGCGCGATCGAGGCGATCGTCGCCGAGGTCCATGCCATAGACGGTCCAGTCCGTAGTTTCCAGAATACGATTGATCAGATGATGTCCGATAAAACCGTTAACCCCTAAAATCAATATTTTCATTTATATCCTGCTCCCTTTTCTTCCTCCCCTTCCGAGAGGTTTATCTAAGCACCGGCATATTCCTATCCATCTGGAAATATTGCCATATCTCGCCATTCTTGATTCTACTGCCATTGATTTCAATATCCAGCAGGCGGATTCTCCCGGCGCCGGATACGACATAAACCTTTTTTCCCGCGTTATCAACCACCACGGTTCCCGCTGCGCCGGTTTCTGATGCCGCCTCCGGCATACCCCACCAGACAAGCACCTTCGTTCCGTCCGGCAGGAAGGAGAAGGCCCCGGGATAGGGATCGGTTACGGCCCGGATGAGGTTATAGATCTTTATCGCCGTCCAGGACCAGTTGATGCGGCCATCTTCGGGTTTTCTGCCCCCGAAATAAGATGCCTTGACCGCATCCTGAACCAGGCGCGGCGCCCTGCCGGTCCGAATCAGTGGCAAGACCTCGTCCAACAACACCACTGATGCCCGACACAGTTTTTCGTACAAGCTAACCGCCGTATCTTCAAAGGCTATATCCACCGCCTTTTGACCAACCATATCTCCGGCATCGGGTTTGGCAACCATATTATGGAGGGTTACACCGGTCTGCTTCTCTCCATTCACTAAAACCCAATTGACAGGGACGCGGCCCCGGTAGGCGGGAAGGAGGGAACCGTGGAGATTATAGGCCCCAGCCGCTGGGATAGCGAGAATTTCCTGACAGAGCATCTTTCGGTAGTAAAATGAAAATATCGTTTCCGGGGCTAAGGCGGCGATATGTCCTACCCACTCCGGTTTGTTGACATCCTCGGGGCATAACACGGGAATATCTCTGCTCTTTGCCCAGTCGGCAACGGAGGCGAACCAGCACTTTTCTCCTGGATCGTCTGCATGGGAGAATATCGTCGTGACGTCAAATCCGTTTCGCAGGAGGGCCTCCAGGCCGGCGACGCCCATGTTGTGGTAGGCAAAGACGACGGATTTCACAACCCGCTCCGGTCATGGGCCTCATGAATCTGGGCAACTACATATTCCGGCCGCTTTCTGACTTCCCGATAAATACGTCCGATGTACTCCCCGATAACTCCCAGGGCGAAAAACTGCATCCCCACGAAAATGAAGAGAATGGCAAAGAGGGTAAAAACGCCCTGCGCCGCCCAGGCCGCCCCATAAACGAGGCGGGCCACAGCAAGAAAGACACCGAAACAGACCCCCAGTACAGACATGAAGATGCCGCCGTACATGAGCATCTTCATGGGAAAATCGGAAAAAGACGCCACGAGGTCAAACTGGAGATTAATGAGTTTTGTTAGAGGATAATTTGACTTGCCGCCATGCCGCTCCTCGTGGGCAACTTCGATCTCCGTAACCCGTTTGGCGAAAACCGTCGCCAGGGCCGGGATGAAGGTGGCATGTTCGCGACACTCCATCATACATTCCACGACATTGCGGCGGTAAGCCCGTAACATACAGCCCCAGTCCTTCATGTGAACGCCGGTAATGCGGCGCGCCACAATATTGATCAACCGGGATGCCCCCAGGCGGAACGCGGAATCCTGACGCTCCTTGCGGATGGTGCCGACAACGTCATATCCCCCTGTTTCCATTTCCCTGATGAGCCGGGGAATCTCCTCGGGCGGGTTCTGAAGATCCGCATCAAGGGTAACGACTATTTCACCCCGGACAATGGAAAAGCCCGACATGATGGCGGCATGCTGGCCATAGTTGCGCGTCAGCTCCACAACCCGGATATCCGGTTCCCGGGCAAATCCCTTCAGTATCTCCAGGGATCCATCCCTGCTGCCGTCGTCGATCAGAATGATCTCATAAGGCTTCCCCATAGATTGCATGACGGGACGGAGGCGTCCGATCAGGGCATCCAGGTTCTTCTCCTCATTATAGACGGGAATAACAACAGATATCAACGGGGGTGTCTTATTCATGATTTCAGATTTTCGTTAATCCTTTACAAGCGCTATTATATTGAGTCACATTTCCCCCCATTAGGCAAGTCCTTTATCCCCTTCCTT
>SESC01000324.1_pt1 | contig 17855 bp, 12 predicted proteins | sample 3171431 | NCBI WGS metagenome assembly SESC01 (sample SAMN06051868, study PRJNA518727) | freshwater metagenome | biome: subpolar coniferous forest; feature: holomictic lake; material: water; isolation source: holomictic Lake 227, 8 m depth | place: Canada: near Kenora, Ontario | collected... | reverse complement strand
CCTCCCTGCCCCATTTCCAGTTGCGGTCGAGAATCCGGTAACCCCTCTTTTCAAGGTAGCGGGCTGCGTAATCTTCACCGGCTTTTCCCAGTTCAATGTGATCCATAAGATTTTTATGGTTAATCGGAAAAAAGGGAAAAGGTGAAGTAACAGATCAATGAAACTTGAGCTCCACCCCCGTGCCTACCTTCAACGTCACCTTGCGCCCCAGCACCAGGGCTACGTTCGGCTCGATGTGCCCTGCCGGGAAATCATAACAGACGGGAAATTTGTACTCCCTGACGCTGTCGGCAATGATCTCGTTGGCCGTGAGGCCGAACGGGATGGCGTTGTCGTTCATTTTGCTCATTCCTCCCACGATGAGTCCGTGCAACTTGGCCAGTTTTCCGGTCCGCTTCAGGTTCATCATCATCCGGTCGATGTGGTAGAGGTATTCGTCGAGATCTTCGATGAACAGGATCTTTCCGGCGGTATCAATGTCTGATGCGGTCCCGGCAAGGTTATGCAGGATCGATAGGTTTCCGCCGACCAGTACCCCTTCGGCAACTCCGGGACGAGAGAGGGGTTTTTTCGCACAAAAATAGGCCATGGGATTTCCAAACAAAGCCTCAATCAAGGTCATCAGCGTGTCATCCGGTTTCTCTTCCTGCATGTTAACCGGCATGGCGGCGTGCAGGGTTTCGATGCCGAACTGCCTATGGATGTGGGCATGAAGGACGGTCACATCGCTGAATCCGACAATCCATTTGGGATGGTCGCAGAAATTTTTGAAATCAAGCTGATCGATGATCCGCACCGTACCATATCCGCCCCGTGCACATACGATGGCCCTGATGTGGTCGTCGTCGAGCATCTGCTGGAAATCTTTGCGCCGTTGCTCATCAGTGCCGGCAAACTGGTTATACCGGGTGAAAACATAACTGCCAAGCACCACCTCCAGCCCCTGCCGCTGAAAAAAACGGATGGCCGGATGCACCTCCTCGAAGGTGATGCTGCGGGCCGGGGAGACGATGGCGATCTTGTCGCCCGGTTTAAGATAGGGGGGGTGGATCATGGGGTAAAAATACCTAAAAACGTGACACGTGACGCGTGACGCGTGACAAAAAAAACGTGACACGTGACGCGTGACGCGTGACGGAAAAATTGTAATATCTTTGCACGCTTATCGCTTCCTCCATGGATAAAAAACCTGATTTTAAACGTTACACGGTTACTTCTGCCCTGCCTTATGCCAACGGGCCCATCCACATCGGTCATCTGGCCGGGGTGTATGTGCCGGCTGATATCTATGTGCGTTTCCTCCGAATGAACGGGGAGGATGTTATTTTTATCGGCGGCTCCGACGAACACGGGGTGCCCATCACCATCAAGGCGCTGCAGCAGGGGGTTTCGCCCCAGGATATCGTGGACAAATATCACGGGATCATCAAAAAATCTTTTGAGGATTTCGGCATTTCATTCGACATTTACTCCCGCACCTCCAATAAAACCCACCACGAAACGGCTTCGGCCTTTTTCCGCAAGATGTATGACGCCGGACAGTTCATCGAAAAGGTCTCGGCCCAGTATTACGATGAAGCCACCGGACATTTCCTGGCCGACCGGTACATCACCGGAACCTGTCCGCATTGCGGCAATGAAAAGGCTTACGGCGACCAGTGCGAAAAATGCGGCACTTCGCTGAATGCAACTGACCTGATCAACCCGAAGTCGGTGCTGAGCGGCAATCCGCCGGTGATGCGTGAAACCAGGCACTGGTTCCTTCCGCTCGATGAATATGAACCCTGGCTGCGTGAATGGATCCTCGAAGGGCACAAGGATGACTGGAGAACCAGCGTTTACGGGCAATGTAAATCATGGATCGACCAGGGACTGCAGCCCCGCGCCGTGACCCGCGACCTCGACTGGGGGGTGAAGGTGCCGGTGGAGGGCGCCGAAGGGAAGGTGCTCTATGTGTGGTTTGATGCCCCGATCGGATATATTTCGGCCACCCGGGAGCTGACGCCCGACTGGGAAAAATACTGGAAGGACCCCGAGACCAAGCTGGTCCATTTTATCGGCAAGGACAACATCGTATTTCACTGCATCATCTTCCCCACCATGCTCAGGGCCGAGGGGACTTACATCCTGCCGGACAATGTTCCGGCCAATGAATTCCTGAACCTCGAGGGCGACAAGATCTCCACTTCGCGCAACTGGGCTGTATGGCTGCACGAATATCTCGAAGATTTCCCCGGGAAACAGGATGTGCTGCGTTATGTGCTTACGTCGGCCGCCCCCGAAGCCAAGGACAACGACTTCACCTGGAAGGACTTCCAGGCAAGGAACAACAACGAACTGGTGGCCATCCTCGGGAATTTCGTGAACCGGACGATGGTGCTGACCCATAAATATTTTGAAGGGAGGGTGCCTCCGCAGGGAGTCCTCACCGGGACAGCCACGTTGGTTGCATCCGGATCAGAAATGGAGGGAACAACTCAATTGCTGGAGGACCAGGATTTTTCGGACCAGGGTACTTTACGGAAGATGGGTTTATTCCCCGACCGCATTGCGGCAAGCATTCATGCCTATCGTTTCCGCGAGGCGCTGGCCGACATGATGAACCTGGCGCGGCTTGGAAATAAATACCTCACAGAAAACGAGCCCTGGAAGGTCTATCCAAAGGATCCTGTCAGGGTGGCGACGGTGCTGAACATCTCCCTGCAGATCTGCGCCCAGCTGTCGATCGTGGCCGAACCCTTTTTACCCTTTTCAACCGAAAAGATCAGGCAGATGCTGAACCTCCCCGCGATGAAATGGAGCGAGGCCACCTCACTTAACTGGCTTGCGGCAGGACATGTGCTGAATACACCCTACCTGCTCTTTGACAAAATTGAGGATGCCGCCATTGAAGCGCAGGTACAGAAGCTGCTGGATACCAGGATAGCGAACGAGGCCCTTCAGGCCAAAGCCCCTGTGAAACCCGGGAAAGAGGTCATCCAGTTCGAGGATTTTTCGAAAATGGATATCCGGGTCGGGACCATCCTGGAGGCGGAGAAGGTGGCCAAGACCGACAAACTCCTGAAGCTGAAGATCGACACCGGGCTCGACCAGCGAACGGTCGTGAGCGGCATTGCGCAATATTTCAAGCCGGAGGAGCTCATCGGGAGGCGTGTTTCGATCCTGGTGAACCTGGCGCCGCGAAAGCTGAAGGGAATTGAATCGCAGGGAATGATCCTGATGGCCGAAAACCCGGACGGGACCCTCTTTTTCGTCACACCCGGAGAAGGCGCTGTGAATGGGGCGGATGTGAAATAAAAGTTTTACCTTTGCAAAGAAAATCGTGACTGGTGACGCGTGACACGTGACGCGTGACTGGTGACGCGTGACGCGTGACAAAAAATCGTAAATCGTATATCGTAAATCGTATATCGTAAATCGTATATATTTCCTGGCTCCGTAGTTCAATGGATAGAACGGAAGTTTCCTAAACTTTAAATGCAGGTTCGATTCCTGCCGGGGCTACAAATCTACAAATAAACCCTTGAATATCAATGCTATTCAGGGGGTTTTTCTTTGTATTTGGCCAGTATTTGGCCATCATTACCAATATATCATTTGAGACACCCCTTTATTCATAACAAATGTGTTGCCTGAAATTTTTTCACTACTTCCCACCAACTTTTTTTGATTATTTGTATATTTGACATAAACACACCTTGTCTAAAATCATTATTCATTAAATCCTTGACGTCATGAAAAACAGGCAGGAATTGGAACAGAAGATCATAGAAAAAGCCATGAAAGATGAAACTTTCAGGAAGCAACTCATCGAAAATCCATCAACAACCTTGAATGATGAATTTGGGTTTAATACGCCTGAGAGCGTTGAAATTAAGGTTCTTGAAGAGGAACCAGGGAAAATTTACATTGTTTTACCCTGCCCTCCTGTTCAAAGTTCAGGGGAGGACCTGGAACTGACTGATGCAGAATTGAGAAGTGTCGCGGGGGGGTCCTTTCTGGATTGCATGACCTTTGTAACAGCTTGTGGAGGTCCTCAATGCCAGTGAGCAATAACAAAATGAAGCTTATGTCTCCTTCCTCCCTTTCACAAATCCTAAAACTGACCCGGTTATCCCGAGAACAATTCCGCCTAACATGGCCAGATCGGTATCTATCAAAAGGCCAAAAATAAGCACGCAGTTAAAAATCAAGGGGACAAACCATATGCTCACCGGATTCTTCCGTATGATGAAATAGCTTGCTATTCCAGACAAAACTCCGAATAACAGGTAAGAATAACTGGTTGCTTTATGAAGGATCCCCTGTAACCAATAATCAAAACTGAAGGCAAAAGCACCGAAAACAATCAAACCCAGAATGGCATACAGGGCACTTTGAATGTCTTCCAATGATGTAGGAATTTCCAACAACCTTCTTTTCTGGAAAAAATGGTTGAATAACCACATTCAGCCGATTTTGGCTAGCCATCACAACATATTAACTGTCAATATTATAGTATTGTCTGTTTACTTCGGCCGAGAGTGGACAATGTATCCGGCTTTTCCATATTGATCCTGGCGTTCTTTTCGAAATGACAATCTATACATTGCCTTTAAATCGTACCCTTTGGGGTATACTTTTTAAATATTTTGTAAAAATATACCCGAAAGGGGGTATTTATCCTAATTTTCATTACATTTGTACCCTAAAGGGTATATCAATGGATCTGAAAACTTTCATCAAGGAAAAAAGAAAACTTGCGAATCTGACCCAGCCAGAAATTGCTGAAAAGGCAGGTGTGGGTCTTCGTTTTGTCAGGGAAATGGAACAGGGAAAGGTTACTTTACGACTGGACAAAGTCAACCAGGTCCTGAAGCTTTTTGGATTTGAGCTGGGTCCTGTGGAGATGGGGAACAGGCATTAGGCAATAGGCAATAGGCAATATAAATGAAAGATGAGAAAGGCAGAAATTAAGGTCAGGGATTTGATAGCGGGGTGGCTGTGGCAGGATGAAACCGGGTATCATTTCTTATACGATCCGGCCTACCTGGCATTAAAAGAGGCAGAACCGGTAAGTCTTACGCTTCCGATACAGGCTGCCCCATTCGACAGCAACGTACTCTTTCCCTTTTTCGATGGGCTGATACCGGAGGGATGGCTGTTGGATATTGCCCGGAGGAACTGGAAACTGAATGCCAGGGACCGGATGGGGCTTCTTTTGGCCTGCTGCAGAGACTGCATCGGGGCAATAGGTGTAACCGAGGTAAAAGAGGAGGATCAGGCATGAAACGATGTTTGTATTGTTATCAATCCTTAACCGCGAATGAAACCGACTTCCATCCATCGTGCAGCAGGAGGATCTTTGATCAGCCGGTTCCTCCGGATTTGCCTTACACGGAAGCGCAGATCGGCGACCTGGCATTGAAGGTGGTTCAAAAACACGTAACCGTCACCGGAGTTCAGGCTAAATTATCCCTCCACCTGGAATCACCTGAAGGAAGAGGGATACCAAAAAGATTCACCATCGTCGGTTTGTGGGGAGGATATATTTTAAAGCCTCCAACGGGGCATTATCCTCAATTGCCCGAGGTTGAAGACCTGACGATGCATCTCGCCCGCCTGGCCAGAATATCGGTGGTTCCGCATGGCCTTATCCGTCTTCAATCAGGAAGCCTTGCCTATATTACCAAACGAATTGATCGTGTAAAAACGGAGAAGCTGCATATGGAAGACATGTGCCAGCTTACCGAACGTCTTACCGAGGACAAATATCACGGATCACACGAGCAGGTGGCAAAGGCCATCCTGAAATATTCCCGTTACCCGGGTTTGGATGTGATCAATTACTTCGAGCAGGTTCTTTTCGCGTTTCTTACAGGGAATGCTGATATGCATCTGAAGAATTTTTCTTTGATAAAACTTCCCGGCATGGGTCATGTACTTTCCCCTGCTTATGACCTGGTGGCAACAGCGCTCGTCAATCCTGCTGATAAAGAAGATCTCGCTCTCACCCTGAACGGGAAAAAGAAAAAAATAACCCGGGAAGATTTTATTGTCGCTTTCAAAACATTGAACCTGGATCCGAAGCAGCAGGAAAATATTTTCAGGAAGATGATGAATGCAAAAGCAGGCTGGATGGATTTTATCGGGATCAGCTTTTTAAGTGACGACTTCAAGGAGAGATTGATGAATATTATTGAGCAACGATTCTGCAGAATTAAATGAAAACCGTTTCAGCGGAACAAAAACAATCAGGATGCGGGCGATGCCGGTCCACCAAACGGCTTTGAAAAACAGCCACCCATCATGGTCGCGGATGCAGAGAGGCCTGGTTGAGTTTACCCCGTCGGAAATGGCGCTGAATTCAAAAATCGACGGGTTTATCCGTGTGTTGACTGACGCAACCCACACGAAGCATATTACCGTTGGCAACGAAATACCTGAGGGTTTGAAGATCTATGCCGATGAACGCATGCTTGAACCAACCATCCGCAACCTGGTTGCCAACGCCATCAAGTTTACTCCCAAAGGTGGCCGGGTTACCATATCAGCCAGCCCCGCGCATGATCAATCTGTTGTCATTTCGGTAAATGATACCGGCATTGGAATGAGTCAGACAATCATGGACAATCTCTTCAGGACGGGGGAGAAAGTAAGCAGGCTGGGCACAGAGGATGAACCCAGCAGCGGACTGGGACTCCTTTTGTGCAAGGATTTCGTTGAAAAACACGGTGGCAGGATCTGGGCTGAAAGTGAGGAGGGCAGGGGCAGCACCTTCTTTTTTACATTGCCGGGAAAACTATGACCTAAAAAATAAATCTTCAGATGCAATTCAGTTACTTCCAGAAACTGATAGCCTGAATCACGGGTAAGGGTGTCCATTTCCTTGTCTTCGGCAATTAATATTTTCAGGCTTTTAAGTTGACCTGCTCAATCTTCTTTTGAAACAACATTCGCATTGACATCTTTTACTTTCGGATCAGCTGGTAAAGTGAAATAGAAAGTACTTCCCTTTCCTTCCTCACTCTCAACCCATAACTTTCCCCCATTCTTTTCAATGAACTCCTTGCAGATGATCAGGCCCAGTCCCGAACTGGGTTCACCTTCGGTACCTTTGCGGCTTGTATTTTCATCAAGGCGGAAAAGATTGCTGATCATGTTTTTATTCATCCCGATACCCGTATCTTTAATGGAAATTTCAACAAAACCGGGCGTGGTTGAATTGGCATTCATGGTAATTTCCCCTCCTTTAAGTGTGAATTTCAAGGCATTATACGTCAGATTACGAATGGTTGATCGCAGCATAAACCCATCGGCATAAACTATTAGATCATCCGGGATATGATACCGGATCTCAATACCCTTTTTAGTTGCGGGTTCTGAAATCGATTTCAGACTCTCTGAAATAATGGATATTAATGAGATGGGCTCTGGTTCAAAGGTGGTTACTCCCCTGCGGATACGAGACCATTCCAAAAGGTTTTCCAATAAGCTGAAGAGATTGGTCGCAGAGTTCCGCATACTCACAGCCATCTTCTGAAGTTCATTTATAGTCAGGGAGTCCAGTTCATCAACCATTATCCTGGTTAAACCCAGAAACCCGTTGAAGGGGCTGCGCAGATCGTGGGCTATGATCGAGAAGAATTTGTCTTTTTCTGCATTTGCCTGTATCAATTGTTCATTCATGCTGTTGATCTCAGCTTCCTTCTTTTTTTGTTCTGTAATATCGATAAAGAGCGCCATCATGCACAGAGAATTTCCTTCTGTCGAAGTTATGACACCGGCCGATAGCAGACTGGTAAATACCGTACCATTTTTACGGAGGCATTCCGTCTCGGCCGATATGGGCGCTCCATGCTTTAAAAAAGCAAAGAGAGGCTCACTGGATTCTTTCGAAAATGAAAGCGCTGAGATGGGTTTGCCAATAACTTCTGTTTTATTGTCATACCCCCATAACTTTATAAATGCATCATTGACATAAAAGATTTTTCCATTAAAATCAGCGAGTCCCAATGCTGTTGGCGAAGCATCAATGGCGAAATTCTTGATCTGTAATTGCTCTTCCAGCAGTTTTCGATCGGTAATATCAGAGGCCATACCACCCATTTGCACAGGCTTTCCATCCTGGTCGTAAAGAATGGATTTGCGGTCCTTTATCCATTTGATTTTTCCATCAGGTCTGCGTATCCTGTATTCAGCAATTGTGTTTCCTTTTTCGGATAATTCACGACCACTTTCCTCTGCAATTTTTCGGTCATCAGGATGTACCAAATCAACCCATAAATTAGGGTGACTATTGAATTCTTTGGCAGAAAAGCCATAAACTTTTTCAAATGAATTATTTAAATCTGTTATTTCTGTGCCATCCCCATTTGATTGCCAGATAATATCGCTCAGCTGATTAACAAGCTGGTTGAAATTCCGCTGGCTGATCAGTAGTTGTTCCTCAGCCTGCTTACGGTCGCTGATATCAGTATGCGTGCCAAGCATCATCAACGGCTTGCCTTCGCTTGTTCGGGTCAATACGCGTCCGCGATCATGAATCCATACCCAATGGCCATCTTTGTGCTTCATCCTGCATTCGAGGTCATAGTAGGGTAACTCGCCTGAGTAATGCCGGTCAAGCAGATTATTTGATTTCAGGAGATCGTCGGGGTGTACTAAACTTTCCCATACTTTGATATTTGTTGGTAACAACTCGTCAAGCGTATAACCGACCATTCCGGCCCACAAACTGTTGAAAACCGCTTCACCGGTTTGTACGTTCCATTCCCAGGTGCCGGCACGCGTGGCTTCCACAATGCTTTCAAGGCGCCATTGTTCATCGCGCAGTGCTTCAGCTGACTTGGTCCGTTTAGTAACGTCGAGAAAAGACCACACCCTACTTTCGGTTTACCTTCAAGCATCATGGGTTTGGAAATGCGTTCGAAAATCCTTCCATCCTTAAAGTTTATCAAATCAAAGGTTTCAGATTCGGGGTTTTCGTATAATTCATTAACCTTAGCGATAAACTCTTCAGGATCAGAAAGCTGACTCATGACATGGTTCAACAGCACTTTATCATCACTGGAAGACAGCACAGCTTCAGGGATTTGCCACATATCGGCAAATGTGGCGTTTGTTTTTATGACCGCTCCCTCACGACTGACAGTCAATATCCCATTGTGAATTGATTCGAGTGTGACTTCCAATAAAGACAAGGAACTTTTGAGATCATTCTCGATCCGTTTCTGGTCTGAAATATCCCGAACAATGGCCTGCAGACACTCTTCCCCACCAATTTCAATCTTATTCAGACTTACTTCCGCGTCAATGGGAGTTCCGTCATAACGTTGGTGCTGCCAATAAAAAAACTGGGGATTGCCTTTTAATGCAGCATGAATTTTTTCCATCGATTTTTCGGAGGATAGTCGTCCATCGGGTTGCATGAGCGGCGAAAATTCGGCAGGCGAGTGTCCAATGATGTCGTCCTGCCCGCACCCAAATACGATTTCTGTCTTAGTGTTACAATCCCTGAACACTTTGTCATCCATAATGAAAATGGCATCGTTTGCCGATTCAAACAAGTTTCTGAACTTGGTTTCGCTTTGTTTTAGTTCATTTTCCATTTGTTTACGTTCCGTAATATCAACTACCGTCAGGTGGCATTGATCTTTTTCCCCGGAGTAAATGGCTGTAAGATGAACATCGATTGGTGAATTCGCATTTGGCGTAAGGGTTATCTCACATTCAGCTTTGGCCTTACTTTTAAACAGATTCCCTAGAAATAGATTGAACGCGGGCTTTGTATCATTGGAAACAAAAAAGCCAAACCGGCTATTTCTTAACAATAAACGTTCTTTACCGAGCATACTTGCTCCGGAAAGATTGAGCTCTGTAATTTTACCTTCTTTTGAAAGTGTAAAATAGCCAGATGGGGCAAAATCGTATAATTCAGTATATTTCTCTGCCGTCAGGAGTGCAGCGGATCGGGCAAGGTTAAGTTCCTTGTTCTGCAATTCCAGCTCTATCTGGTGCACCTGTAGCTCATGAAAAAGTTTCAGAGTATCCGCTTCAGATGGGTTGACAGGTATGGGGGTGTTTCTCAGCAACTCTTCGGCCTTTTGGCGAAGGATTTCGGATTCAGAATTGTTACTTCGTTTCATTGTGCATCCTTACTTTTCTTCAATTATTCTTCCGTCAGTTTGCGGTCAGAGATGTCGCGGATCTGGCACTGGATCACCCTGATTTCATTTACCGAATAAACATTGCTGATGAATTCCACATTGATCATTCGACCATCGGCGGATTCAAGAGGCAAATTCTCATAACGAACTAACTCCAACTGCTGCAATTCCAGGAATTTATCTTTATTGGCGATGATATCTTTAAAAAAACCTATTTCCCATATTGCTTTTTCAATGAATTGTTCTTTTGAGTATCCCATTAGCTCAATCAAAAACGGATTCACATCGGTAATCTTTCCTGTTCCTGCATCAAGGATAAGCATCCCGTCTTTGCTTGTCTCAAAAAGACGGCGATAGCGGGTTTCTGAAATGGCCAGCGCATCATTGATCGTTTTCACCTCCAGTTCCAGCTTTTTGGCAATGGTAATGTTGTTGAAAGTCATAACCAGTCCGTCGATGCGGTCGTCGAGCGTTCGGTAGGGCATGATCCTCACCGTAAACCATTTGTCATCGTGTGTAGTAATTGCCGTTTCAATAGGAATCAGGGTCTGGAGTACCTGTGATGCCTGTTGATCAATTTCGGGGTAGCGCAGACTGGAAGCCAGTTCGGTAAAAGGCCTGCCGATATCGGTTTTACGCAGTTTGATGATTTCTGTTATTGAGTCGGTAAACCTGCGAACATTCAATTCCCTGTCGAGAAACAGGGTAGCGATCTCGGTGCTGTTGAGCAGGTTCTTCATGTCGTTATTTGCAAGAACGAAATCACCGATCTTGCTCTGCAGTTCTACATTCACCGTTTGCAGTTCTTCGTTCAAACTCTGCATCTCTTCCTTTGAAGTGGTAAGTTCCTCGTTGGTTGACTGCAACTCTTCATTGGTTGATTGCAGTTCCTCGTTGGTTGATTTCAGCTCTTCCTGCGACGTCTGCATCTCTTCGCGGGTGCTTTGCAAATCTTCATAACTCCGCTGCAGTTTCATTGCCAGTTCCTTTACCCTGCCGGTCGACTTTCTTTTTCCTGTTGATAGATTCGTCATTTCAGGAATAACCGCAGGCACATCGGTAAAAACGACGATGATATTTCCACTGATTACCTCAGGGCTTTCGAGGCGCTGAACTGTAATATCCACGTACTGGGTTCCCCCGTTGATACCCACTTTAATATTGCGTACAATAACCGGGTCAAAGCTTTGCATGGCTTTACGGAAGGTGTTTGGCAGGACTTCGCGCAATCCTTCGCGTGCCATGGCATAAATGTTCACGTTTGTTTTGCCGGCAGGCGGTTCGAGATATTTTCCGGTTCGACCGGTAATAAAGAGGATTTCACCTTTGTCGTTAACCAGAACACTGGCAGGAGCGAAGCGCTGAAGCATGATCTGTTCGGTAAGGATTTGCAGGCTTTCAGTGGATTTTACCCGCGGAACCTCCTTTGGCGCTTCTCTTTTACTGCGGACAAAGGAACTCGGGAAGTCAATGAGCTCAGTTAAAGCAGGGCTTACGGTGCGTTTGAAGAATTTCAACCGGGGATCCACCTCTTCAAATCCTTCTTTATGATTTCCAAGGGTTTCGGCCGTCCCAAGCAGCATGATCCCACCCTGGTTCAGACTGTAATTAAACAGCTTGATCACCTTCTTCTGCAATTCAGGTTCCATATATATCAGAAGGTTGCGGCATGTAAGCAGGTCGAGTTTGGTAAAGGGAGGGTCTTTGATCACATTCTGGGGAGCAAACACCACCATTTCACGTATGGCCGTGATCACGCTGTAGCCTTCCCCTTCAGCTTTAAAGAAGCGGCTTAACCGTTCGGGCGAAACATCGGCCGTGATGTTTTTCGAAAAATATCCCTTGCGGGCAATCTCAATGGCGTCGTGGTCGATATCGGTGGCGAAGACCTGTAATGTCAGGTTTTTTTGCTTCCGGTGTTTTTCAAGCGCCTCCTGGAAAACAATGGCCAGTGAATAGGCCTCTTCGCCGGTTGAGCAGGCCGTTACCCAGGCGCGCAGCACATGTCCGTTGGGCAGTGTGCTTATCAGCTCAGGAAGAATCCTATCTCTCAATTTTTCCCATACCTCCGTGTCGCGGAAAAAGCTGGTAACGCCGATGAGCAACTCTTTAAAGAGAATATCTACTTCTTTTGGATTTTCCTGTAAATAACGAACATAGTTCTGGATCTTTTCAAACTGGTGAATGCCCTTTCGCCGTTCGATGCGGCGAAACAATGTGGTTTTCTTATACAGCAAAAAGTCATGACCTGTTTGTTCGCGCAGCAGTATGATTATTTTATCGAGGCCGCTTTGGGTTTTATTATCTAAATCGGGATCTGTTTTTATGGAAGGAATAAACTTAAGGAAAGAGATCAGCTTGGCGGGTAATTCCTCAGCAGGAGCCACAATATCGGCAATTACGGCTTCGGTGGCGCTGCTGGGCATGCCATCGAATTTGGCAGAGGCTGGATCCTGAACCAGCACAATGCCGTTTTTTTCTTTAATGGCTTTCAGTCCCAGGCTTCCGTCGGAGCCCATACCCGAAAGGATGATGCCGATACTCTGTTCCTGCCTGTCATCGGCCAATGAACGGAAGAATACATCGACGGGCAACCGCAGTCCCCTTGTTTCCACCGGGGCAAACAGGTGCAAAGCGCCATTGAGTATCGAGAGGCTCTTGTTGGGAGGGATTACGTAAACGCAGTTTGGCTTTACCTTAAGGCTATCGGTTGCCTGAAACACCTTCATTTGTGTAATTCGTTGGAGGAGTTCGGGCATGATGCCAACGTGGGTCGGGTCAAGGTGCTGAATAACCACGAAAGCCATTCCATTATCTTTGGGCATATTTCCGAAAAACTGCTCCAAAGCTTCGAGACCACCGGCAGAGGCGCCGATGCCCACGATGGGAAACTGAATACTGTCGGTTTTTACAGGAGCTTTTGCTTTGCTGGTTTCGATGGATGCTGGCTTGCGGGGACTCATGGGAAAAGGTTTTTGTATTATATCTCTGTTCTATAGACAGGTAATGTTTTGTAAAGGTAGACTGACACAAAAAAAACGAACAGCCTGCTTTTCATATGCTGCCGGTTTTTGCCAAACATCTTGGCCCAGGTGAGGTTCAGTTCGAGGATTTCAGTTTCAGCAACGCTTCGGCCTTCCGGCGCAAAATTTCAGCATCCTTTTTATTGCGGGCAGTTTTCATGATTCTCACCTGAATTTGTTTGACATTACAGCCTCTTTTTGTTTCCCCCCATTGCATCTTCTGCCTGCCTCCTGATATCGGTCACAAAGGCAATCACGGCCATGCCATCGGGAAGCAGGATCTCTGAAGCCACCACCGACACGGGAAATTGTGTGCCATCGGAGCGCAATCCAACCGTTGTATATTCTGTTGTTTTCTGACCTTCCGGATATGATCGGCCGATATTTTCAGGCACATCCGCGAGGAATTGGGAAGGATAATACGATTCCACCGGATGGCCCGCTGCTTCACCGGTGCTTTTCAAACCAAACATTTCCACGAACTTGTGGTTGGCATACAACCCGGTACTTTTGCGGGAAACAATGATGGCTACCGGTGCATTTTCAAAAATGGTCCTGAACCGCATTTCACTCGCCTGCAGCGCCTCTTCGGCACGCTTTCCAACGGTAATATCGTTAAAGGTGATCACCAGTCCGTCGATGCGATCGTCCAGGGTACGGTAAGGCATGATGCGGATGTTAAACCACCTCCCGTCTTTTGAGGAAATAGCTGTTTCAATCGTCGAAAGGGTTCTGATTACCTGCCGTGCATGTATCTCGATTTCAGGATATTTCAAGTCGGAAACCTGGTCGGTAAAAGGCCTGCCGATATCCGAATTGCGGAGTTTTATAATGTTGGTCACCGCTTCGGTAAACCTGCGGATGTTCAACTCTTTGTCAAGGAAAAGGGTGGCCACCTCGGTAGAGTTGAGCAGGTTTTTCATGTCGTTGTTGGCCTGTATAAAATCGCCTACCTTGCTTTGCAGCTCCACATTCACCGTTTGCAGTTCTTCGTTCAGGCTCTGCATCTCCTCCTTCGAGGTGGTAAGTTCCTCGTTGGTCGATTGCAGCTCTTCGTTGGTTGATTGCAACTCTTCGTTGGTCGATTTCAGCTCTTCCTGCGATGTCTGCATCTCTTCACGGGTGCCTTGCAGGTCTTCATAACTTCGCTGCAGTTTAATTTCCAGCTCCTTTTGCCTTCCGGGCAGCCGTCGCTTACCGGTTTTCAGGTTCCCGGGATCATGTTCAATCATGGCAGGCACATCGGTAAATACGACGATCATCATACCCCTTATCACATCGGGGCTTTCGAGACGCTGAATGGTGATATCCACAAGCTGGCTTCCCCCGTTGGTGCCTACCTTAAGATTGCGTACGATCACCTGTTCAAAATTTTGCGCGGCTTTGCGAAAAGCGCCGGGCAGGGCCTCGCGCAATCCTTCGCGCGCCATGGCATAAATGTTCAGGTTTATTTTTCCGGCAACCGGTTCCAGGTATTTTCCGGTACGCCCGGTGATAAAAATGATGTCGCCTTTGTCGTTAACCAATACACTGGCAGGTGCAAAACGCTGAATCATGAGCTGTTCGGTAATGGTCTGCAGGTTTTCAGCGTTTTTCAATGGCGCCGGCTCTTTGATCGTCACCCTCCTGGTGCGGGAGAAGGAGCTGGGAAAGTCAACAAGCTCATGGGAGATGGGGGTTACGGTACGCTGGAAGATTTTCAATCTCATGTCAACCTCTTCAAATCCATCTTTATGGTTTCCAAGGGTTTCGGCAGTGCCAAGCAACATGATCCCACCCTGGTTGAGGCTGTAATTAAACAGCGCCATCAGCTTTTTCTGCAATTCGGGTTCCATGTATATCAGCAAATTACGGCAGGTAAGCAGGTCGAGCTTGGTAAAGGGCGGGTCTTTGATCACATTCTGGGGGGCAAACACCACCATCTCGCGGATGGCGGTTGTCACTGCAAATCCATCGCCCGACACATTGAAGAACCGGCTCAGCCTTTCGGGTGAAACATCGGCCGCTATATTTTTAGAGAAGTACCCTTTCCGGGCTATTTCAATGGCATCGGGATCAAGATCGGTGGCAAAAATCTGCAATGTCAGGTTCTTGCGTTTTTTAATTCTCTCGAGCGCCTCCTGAAAAACAATGGCCAGCGAATAGGCCTCTTCGCCGGTCGAACAGGCCGTGACCCAGGCGCGAAGCACATACCCGTTGGGCAATTCGTCAAGCATGGACGGAAGGACCTGGTCCCTGAGCATTTCCCACACCGGCGGATCGCGGAAAAAGCTGGTGACGCCGATGAGCAACTCTTTGAAAAGGATCTCCACCTCCTTGGGGTTATCCTGCAAATAGAGGACATAATGCTGCAACTTATCAAGCTGGTGAACCCCCTTGCGCCGTTCAATCCGGCGAAACAGGGTGTTCTTTTTATATAACGAGAAGTCGTGCCCCGATTGCTCACGCAGCAGGATGATAATTTTTTCGAGGTTGCTTTTGCTTTTACTGTCTATTTCAGTGTTAATGATCACCGCTGGAATAAATTTCAAAAAGGCCATCAGTTTTGAGGGTAATTCTTCGGCCGGCGCCACAATGTCGGCAATGACCGCTTCGCTTGCACTGTAGGGCATGCCGTCGAATTTGGCAGATGCCGGGCTCTGAACCAGTACAATGCCGTTTTTTTCTTTGATGGCCTTCAGTCCCAGGCTGCCATCGCTGCCCATGCCGGAAAGCACAATGCCAATGCTTTTCTCTTCCATGTCGGCGGCAAGCGAACGAAAGAAAAAGTCAATGGGCAAACGCAGTCCGCGCGATTCGACCGGATCAAACAAATGCAGCGAACCGTTGAGCAGCGACATGCTCTTGTTGGGAGGGATGACATAGACGTAGTTTTGCTTTACTTTAAGGCGGTCGGTAGCCTGCAGCACCTTCATCGGGGTAATGCGTTGCAACAGCTCGGGCATGATGCCAATGTGGTTTGGGTCGAGGTGCTGGATCACTACGAAGGCCATGCCGCTGTCCTTGGGCATATTCCCGAAAAACTGTTCCAATGCTTCAAGCCCGCCGGCGGAAGCACCGATGCCTACGATGGGAAACTGACTGCTATCGGTTATTACAGGTACTTTCTTTTTTCTTGGTTCGGCGGATACTGGCTTTTTGGTATTCATGGGAAATGGTTTTATTGGTTTCAAGGGTGTTCATTTTATGAAGGGTTCTTTTTATGAACTGCCGGGTAGTCTTCTGTTGTGGGTGGGGCTGCCGGCAACGTGAAAAAGAAGGTACTTCCCTTCCCTTCTGCGCTCTCGACCCATAAATTTCCACCATGTTTTTCAATGAATTCTTTGCAGATGATCAATCCAAGGCCGGTGCTTGGTTCATCTTCGGTGCCTCTGCGGTTGGTTTGAACATCGAGCCGGAATAAATTGTCAATCAATTCAGGCTCCATGCCAATGCCATTGTCCCTGACTGAAATTTCAACGCTGTTGTGAGCGGAGGTTCTTGCCGAAACAGTCACGCTCCCGCCTTTGTTCGTAAATTTCACGGCATTGGAAACGAGATTTCGGATCACTGTCTGAAGCAGGTTGGCATCGGCAAAAATCTCGAGATCCTGAGGTATTTCGAGGCGAATTTCTATTCCCTTCGTTTTTGCGGGTTCAATCGACATTTTCAAACTTTCCTTTACCACAGGCAGCAGGCGTTCTGTTTCAGGATTGAATGGGATTAAACCTTGCTCCATGCGCGACCAGTCGAGCAGGTTTTCCAGAAACCGGAACAGGTTGGTGGCCGAGTTGCGCATGGCCAGGGCAATCTTTTGAATCTCGTCGAGTTTCATTGAAGAGAGGCCATCTACCATCACATGCGTCAAGCCAAGGAAGGAATTGAACGGTCCGCGCAGATCGTGAGCAACAATGGAAAAAAACTTATCCTTCTCTGCATTGAGCAATACCAATTCTTCGTTTTTTCGTTTGATTTCTGCTTCCGCCTGCTTGCGGCTGTTGATATCGGTGATGTCGGTGATAAACCCATACCAAAGCACCGAACCGTCATCTTCCAGCTGAGGAACGGCCTTTCCATAGAGTGAGCGGATTGTGCCATCGCTGAATTTCACCCGGTACTCATGTTGCCATACCGACAGGTTTTTGGCCGATGCCTGAATGGTAGCCGCCACTTCGGCATAGTCATCGGGATGAAGATTTGCAAAAACCGCTGATGCATCTTCGCGTACCTGTTCAGGGCTTACCCGGTAAACCTCGTTGATGGCTGCACTGGCATAAGGAAAACAGGAGGTGCCGTCGGGCCTCAGTCGATACTGGTAGACGACACCGGGCACGATACTGGCAATTTTCACCAAACGATTAAGAATCTCCTGCTGAATGGCCTCCGCCTGCTTGCGATCGGTGATGTCAAGCGAAATAGCTCCAAGGGAGGGCGATTCACCCTCCCGGGGGATTACAAATTTTCGCGTTTCATAATGGTGCACTTTCCCGTCGGGCTGAATGATGCTTTCCTCAATTCTCTGATAGCCCATCTTCATCAACTTCAAATCATCAGCCATTAACTTTTTTCCGAATTCGTTGGGAAAAACATCGTACATGGTTTTTCCCAGCCATGCCGAAGCGCCCACGGCGTTATCCATATACTTGTTCACAAACTGAGTTCTGCCTTCCTTGTCTTTAAAAAAAACCATGGCAGGTAAATAATC
>SESC01000319.1_pt1 | contig 18037 bp, 13 predicted proteins | sample 3171431 | NCBI WGS metagenome assembly SESC01 (sample SAMN06051868, study PRJNA518727) | freshwater metagenome | biome: subpolar coniferous forest; feature: holomictic lake; material: water; isolation source: holomictic Lake 227, 8 m depth | place: Canada: near Kenora, Ontario | collected... | reverse complement strand
CCAAATTAGCCTAAGGACACACTGATTTAATCCGGTCTCGCCGCGGAGATCAAGAATAGGCAGAATGCAGGCATGAACCGGCAGATGAGTTTTTCGGAGAGCGAATTTACCAACAAGAAGCACGTTACGCGCAAGGAGGCGTTTTTGGCAGTGATGGAGAAGGTCGTGCCGTGGGAGCGGTTGGTGGAGCGTCTGGAAGCGCATTATCCCAAGGGGGAGCGAGGGCGTCCGCCGAAGGGAACGATCGTGGACGCGACGATCGTCGCCGCGCCCAGTTCCACCAAGAACGAGCGCAAGCAACGTGATCCCGAGATGCACCAGACCAAGAAGGGCAACCAGTGGCACTTTGGCATGAAGGCGCACATCGGCGTGGATGCGCACTCCGGCCTGGTGCATTCGGTCACCGCCACGGCAGCCAATGAAGCCGACATCAACCAAACCGAACACCTGCTGCACGGGGAGGAGACGGCGGTGTTTGCCGACGCAGGCTACACGGGGGCGGAAAAACGAGAGGAGATCGTCGCCAAAGCGCCCCGTGCGAAGTATCACGTGGCGCCCAAGCGAGGCCGCGTCAAAGCCATGAGTGTGCGCAAGGGGCATCGCTATGTGAGCGTCTTCTGCGATATGGTGGGTAAACGGGTTCTTTTTGCTGTCCCGGGCAAGGATAAGAAGGTTTGGGAATCATTCGCCGCAGCTCTTGCTGATCATAACGGCCACCATCGTGCCATTGAGGAGGTTTCAATGGATATGAGTCCGGCCTACATTGCCGGGGTGAAAGAAAACATGGGCGACTAGGCGCAGATGGTTGTCGACAAATTTCATGTCATCGCCTGTCAATGTCAACGAGGCGATGGATGCTGTGCGACGCCAGGAAATGCGCTTGGGTGGATGGGCGACCCACAAAGACTTGAAGGAAACGCGTTGGATCTGGCTCAAAAACCCCGAAAATCTCAACGAGAAACAGAAAGCCAAGCGTCAGCACCTAGAGGAAAAAAACTCCTCACGGCCAAGGCTTATCAGATGAGGCTAACCTTGTGTCGCCGGTCGGTCAAAGTGTACCAGCGATGGTCGAAATGAAGGGGTTCAAAGTGTACCACCTTTGAGGGGCGAAAACAGCTCCGTTTGACCGCCTGATGGCGGTTGGAATGGAGCATGTCCAACGTCCTCAAAGTGAGTCATCAAGAAACGATCCGAAGTTTACACGAGAAAGGGTGGTCCCAGCGGCGCATTGCGCGCGAGTTGGGGCTGCACCGGCGCACGGTGGATCGCTATATCAAGGCGGCCCCAAAGTGTACCACCATTTCGACCCCCGGCTCTGGCGAGGATGACGCGTCAAAGTGTACCACCATTTCGACCGCCGGGTCAGATGGGGATGCGCCGGGGGTGGCGCACGTTTCGCCCGCCGGGACATGCGGACGAAAGAGCCAGTGCGATGCGTTTGAGGAAACGATCTTGGGGAAGGTGAGCGGCGGATTGAGCGGGCAGCGCATCTATCAGGATTTGGTGGAGGAAAACGGATTTACGGGTTCCTACGAATCGGTGAAGCGGTTCGTGGCGCGGATCAAGAAGAAGCAGCCGGTGCGGGTGTTTCGGATGGAATGTCAGCCGGGCGAGGAGATGCAGGTGGACTTCGGTCTGGGGGCACCGATTTACGAAGGGGACGGCAAGCGGCCCCGGCGGACCTGGGTCTTCCGGGCGGTGCTGAGCTATTCACGCAAGGGCTACAGCGAGGCGATCCTGCGGCAAGACACGGAGACGTTCCTGCGGTGTCTGGAAAATGCGGTGCGCCACTTCGGCGGCGTGCCGATGTTGCTCAACCTCGACAACCTCAAGGCGGCGGTGTTGAAGGCCGACTGGTTCGACCCGGAGATCAATCCGAAGCTGGCGGACTTCTGTCGCCATTACGGGATGCACGTGATGCCGTGCCGTCCGTGGACGCCCCAGCACAAGGGGAAGATCGAGCGCGGGGTGGGTTACGTGAAGGGCAACGCGCTCAAGGGACGGCGCTTCCGCTCGCTTGCGGAACAAAACATGTATCTGCAAAAATGGGAGTCGAACGTGGCCGACAAACGCATCCACGGCACCACCTGCAAGCAGGTTGCCGCGCTCTTTGCGGAGGAGCGTCCCCATCTCCAACCGCTGCCCGACGCCCTCTTCCCGTGCTATCAGGAAGCCCGGCGCAGCGTGAACCGGGACAGTTTTGTGGAGGTGCAAAAAGCCTATTACGAAGCTCCGCCCGAATACATCGGCCACCAGATTTGGGTGCGTTGGGACGGACGCAGCGTGCGGCTCTTCAATGCCCGAATGGAGCAGATCCAACTCCACACCCGCATCGAGCCGGGCAAGTTCAGCCGCATCCTTGGCGCGGCGGGCTTCAGCGCCCCGGTCCGCACCTCCTGCCGTAATGCGGTAAGCCGCGCCTCCGTGTTGGGTGAACACTGCGGGGCATGGGCGCAGACGGCCCTCGACACGCGCGGCCCAGAGTCGTTGCGATCCATCCTGGGGCTTTGCGACCTTGTGAAAAAACACTCCGCCACCGTCATCGACACCGCTTGCGCCAAGGCGATCCGGGCCGGAACCCGGCGGCTCAAAGACATCAAGCGGCTCATCGGCGAGCCCGGCGAACAGGGTGACTTCGGCTTCGCCGAGAGCCATCCGTTGATCCGCGACCTGAAAACCTACAGCGACTTCATCAACCAAACACACACCGAGTCATATCAACAAAACCAAACACAACACCACCACGATCCCCATGACCTACACCCACCTCAAACAACACGCCCAGACGCTGCGGCTCTCGGGGCTGCTTGACAGCCTCGATCTGCGTCTGCGCGAGGCCGAAAGTAACCGGCTTCCCTACGCCCAGTTCCTCGAACTCGTCCTCCAGGACGAAATCAACGTGCGCGGGCAGCGGCAAATCGCCCGGCGCAACAAAGCCGCCGGGTTCCGCGAAACGCGCAGCCTGGACGACTTCGACTTCAGCTTCAACCCGTCCATCCACCGCGCCGAGATCTACGAACTGGCCGCCTGCCACTTCATCCGCGAGCACCGCGACATCCTGTTGGTCGGCCCGCCCGGAGTAGGCAAAAGCCATCTCGCGCAAGCCATCGGAGCCGAAGCCGTCAAAGCGGGTTGCGTCGTCCTCTACCGCTCCGTCTTCGAGTTGGTGCGCGAACTCGCCAGCGAGCAGACCCATGCCGGGGAAAGCCGCCTGATGGCCAAATACCTCAAGCCCGACCTGCTCATCATCGACGACATGGGGCTCAAAGTGCTCCCGGCAAAGAGCGGCGAAATCCTATTGGAGATCATCATGCGCCGCTACGAAAACCGCTCCACGCTCATGACCTCCAACCGGCCCATCGAGGAGTGGGGCAAGCTGCTCAACGACGTGCCTGCCGCCAGCGCCATCCTGGACCGGCTTCTGCACCACGCCGAAGTCATATCCATCACCGGACGCAGCCACCGGCTCGCCGCCAGCACCGCCGAACGTGCCACGCGCAAATCAAAACCCCAAAACGGGGCATCGTCCCAAGCATCGGAAAACAAGTGAGTGATAAACGCTCATGGGGAACCACGGTTCCCCAAACCCCTCCTCTAGTATCTACTTGTAAAAGTTCGCGACATAAGTAGGGTTTCGGGATGCCCCGTCCCGCCACGCAAATTATTCTCAGCCACGATGAACGGCAGCAACTCACCGGTATGCTGCGGCGACCCAAAGCGCAGGCCCGGTATGCCCAACGCGCCCGCATTATCCTGCGAGCCGCCGAAGGTGTTGCCTCAAGCGAGATTGCGAGCCAATTGCGAATAGGCAAGGCAACGGTCAGCAAGTGGCGCACCCGCTTCGAGCGCGAGGGGCTTGACGGGTTGCATGACGACCACCGCCCGGGGCGGCCACCTCAGATGGAGGAAGGAGAGTTTCGTGCCCTCCTGCTCCAGCGACTCGACACCCCGCCGCCACCGGGACACGCCCGTTGGGACGGCACGCTGCTGGCCAAGGAGTTGGCTGTGAGCGCGGATCGGATATGGAGAGTATTGCGCCAACTGGGCATTAGCCTGAAACGTCGGCGCAGTTGGTGCGTCTCGACCGATCCCCAATTCACAGAGAAGGCGGCTGATGTGGTGGGGCTCTATCTGTCAGCACCAGAGAATGCGGTGGTGTTAAGTTTTGACGAGAAGCCCTGCATCCAAGCACTGGAACGAGCGCAAGGCTGGCTGAAGATGCCCGACGGGCGCGCCCTCACCGGCTTTGCTCACGAATACAAGCGCCATGGCACCAGCACGCTCTTCGCCGCTCTCAATGTTGCCACCGGTCAGGTCATTGGTGGGCACTTCAAACGGAAGCGCCGGGTGGATTTCCTGGAATTCATGGATCGGCTCGTGGCGCAGCACCCAGAGCGGGAACTCCATGTTATTCTCGACAATCTGAGCACACATCGTGTTGAGCATGACCCTTGGACCAAGGCTCATCCCAACGTGCATTTCCATTTCACTCCGACGCATGCCTCCTGGCTAAATCAAGTGGAGGTGTGGTTTAGCATCCTGACCGCAAAGGCGCTCCGCGGAGCCAGTTTCCGCTCCGTCAAACAACTCATCGCGCAGATCGACGCCTTCATTGCCGCCTACAATGAGGAGGCGACGCCTTTTGAGTGGACCAAGGTTAATTTCCGCGCAAAAACTCTGGCCGGAAAGTATTCGGACTTATGCAAGTAGATACTAGGGGGGACATCAGCAGCCTGCGGCTGCAAAGCGGCTACGCCGCCCAACGGAAATCCCGCCTTGCAAACAACCCCGTCAACCCGTTAGAAAACAACAGCCCCGAGGTGGTACATTTTGATTCGACCAGAGGTGGTACACTTTGAAGTGACCGGCGAGACCTTGCTGACATCTATCAAATCCCCTGCGCCCATGTGGCCAAAAGGAAATTGCAGGCATGGTGCCGATGGGTGCGCAGGGTTGCCAAAAACCACGTCAACTCGCTGTTTTATAAAATGCTCGCCTGCTCCAAAATGATCGATACCCACCTTCCTGGAATCCTCTCACACTTGAAACGAAGAACCACCAACGCCTTCTTGGAGGCTCTCAACAGCGTCTTCTCAGCAGTCAAACGCAAGGCCCGCGGATTTCGTTCCACCGACAACCTCATTGCCATGCTTTACTTTACAGCGGGTAAACTGAAAATCCCTGCCACCCACTGGAAATAGCTAAGAGCCTAACGATCAGCACCATGTATTTCATGCCCGCCGCTTTAGCGATGGACACCCACTGGTCCGCGTTAAATTTCACGGGGTTGAACTGCTTGTAGAGGTTGTCGTATTCCTCGGCGGGCACGGACCCCTTATTCGTTTCGCCGCGATCGCGGCGTTCGCCCTGCCGACTCCAGCCCATCTCGGTGCCTTTCAGGCTGACGGGGCCCCAGTGAATGAACATGCCGAAGCGTCGCGCCCGCCACGCGGTGAAATTCGGATGGTTGGGAGGCAGGATGCTGGATGTCATCGGGTCGGCTTCAGCGGCCGGGGTGGGGACGCCCGTCGCGAAGAGGGTCGCCGCATTCATGCAGGTTGTGATGAGTTTCGTGACCCGAAATGGGAGGACGGAGTAATTGCTGATCATGGGCAAACCTTACACCTGTAGGAGCCGAAATAAATCCCGGGAAATGGTTTTTTCTCTTGGATATTAAGGCATCTCGTTTGGACGGCGCGATCATGCAAATTTAACAAATATGGAGAGTCGGTTCGATTAGGATGGAAGCCCGGCAGGACTCGGGATGTTGCGCTCGCCAAATCAGATGCTCGACAGCGCGTTCCCCAATAAGTTTGGAATGCAAGTCCACAACGGGTGGAGGTGGATCCAAAACATTCAAGAACGGGCGCTCATTGTTGCAGCCGATAATCTTGACATCCCGGCCTGGCTGGATCCCAATCTTATGCAGTTGGCGATAAAGGCAAGGCAGCATGATATCACCACATGCAAAGATTCCCTGAGGTGGATTACTAGCGTCAAAGATCTGCTTGACAAGACGCTCCATCATCGCCTCTTCGGGCGCGTGCGGGTTGTCGCTGGAATGCTCAAGGGGAACGGCAAGGGCTTCAATGCCTCTTTGCCCGGCGAAAGATAAAAAAGCCGCTGCGCGCTGCTCAAAAAGGCCGAACTGCTTGGTTTGGGACGCAGGGACAATCACGACCGCCCTCGCAACCAAATCGTCTGCCATGTACTCCGCCGCGAGTTCTCCGCAACGCACATTGTTGTAAGTCACCCTATCGCACCAGGACGCGCCCATGCTTCCACCCATAAACATCACACATGGCTTTTTGTTTATCCAGCTTGGGATAACATTGTTTCGGCCCACCGCTAATAACAAAAAGCCGTCAACTTTCGGGATCAGATTTTCCCTGTTCATTTTCCCCTCGGGATAAAGTTGGTGAATGATACAACCAATCCCGCGGTGACGAAGAGCGGCCTCCGCTCCCGCCAAAGCGTAGGCATAAATCGGCACAAAATCGCTGATATGCTGAAAGCCCACATTTTCGGGCAATATGATGGCTACTGCATTCATGGGGGCCGCCTTTTCACGGACTTTGGCCCGAATCCGTTTTTGAGGCGCAGGAGGGAGATAACCAACCTTCAGCATGGCCTCCTCAACGATCTTCCGAGTTTCCAGGCGAACTAAATGAGAATTATTCACCACTCGTGAAACCGTGCCGACCCCAACGCCCGCCACTTTCGCAACATCCGCAATGGTGGGAACACCATGGAATTTTAGGCGATATTTACGCACTTTTGACCCCTGCTTTTTTATTGGGGGCGCGCAATTTTTACCGGAATGCATTTGCTGTTCATAAGAAATTTTATTTGGGTGTAAGTCAAATCAAAATGTCTCGTTTCCAGCCGTTTATTGAAAATATGCCGGATACGAAAAGCTTGGAAGTGTCGGTAAAACAATGGAATAATGGGAGCTATCCAAAATCGGCGTGGGCGCAAGAGGGGGAAATGGGCTTTGGCAAGGCAGGAGCGAAAAACCTTTTGGCGGATAGGCGACGATTAAATAACACCACCAGAGCTTTAACCCCTCTTGCCCGGAGGGAACCTTTAATCTCTTTGGGGTCAATTCCCCGCCGCTTGCGGCGTGATGTTGAGTGGTGAGTCGTTCTTCAATACCCCGTCCGCTTGCGGCGGGGATGGTTTATTGCACGATCGTAAGCTGCCGCAAGCACGCGGTAGCTGGAGTGTCAACAGGTTGCCCTGAGATAAGGACAACTTGGAGACCGGAGGGAGATAGTTAAGGGAAGAATGAGGGCGGACGAGTATCGCCCTGAAATTAAAAAAGAAGCTAAACATGCGCAACTTGGAGTTTGTTGCGCGTTTTTCGTGCGTTCGTCGCTCAAAATCCTTGTAGTTTGGAATGACTGGAGGGAAAAAAGGCCAGATTTGCAATAGATTCCATTCGTTGCGCAGCAAAATTAATCACCTCATCCCCTTATGAAAAACTCCAAATCATTAAACAGGTTTCAAGCGATTTTCGCGATTTCGCTGATCACAGCGTCCCCTGCGCTGCATGCCGCGACGATAACTTGGGGTTCTGGCGCGACGGGGAATTGGAGTGTTGGGTCTAACTGGCTGGGATCTTCGTCTCCTGGATCCACTTCAATTTTAACCAACGCCGACACCGCCATATTCACCAATGCCGCGGTCAGTACCATCACTATTGACTCCAGCACCCAAAACATCGGTTCGATCACTTTTAGCTCGGGAACGAACACGATCGGTGCATCGGGGGCCAACGCGGGCAACTCCCTTTTGCTGAGCAGCGGTGGCGCGATCACTGCTTTGGCTTCGGCTAGTGGAACTATTAATGCCCCGATTGTGCTTGAGCCCGCTTCTTCAACCACAGCGGGCTCTTACACGATCAGCAACAACTCTTCGAAAGTGATGACGATTGGGGGTAATATCACGGGAGGCACCACGACCGGGGGCATCACCCTGAATTTGTCTGGCACAAACACAACGGCTGCTTCGAACAACTTGAATGGGGTGATTTCCGATGGCTCTGCTGCCCTCGGGTTGTCCGTGGTAAAGTCGGAGGCGGGGACATGGCAGCTTGCCGCTGCCAACACTTACACCGGCAGCACGGTAATCAATACCGGCACTTTATCGCTGACGGGCGCGGCTGGCGCGGCGGCGTCCAGCAGCGGCTTCACCGTGAACCAAGGCGCAACCCTGAAGCTCGATAATACCAATACGGCCAACAACACGAACCGGATCGGAAACAGCGCAAGCATCACCCTCAGCGGCGGCCAATTCCAGTTTGCCACATCCGGGGCGGCTGCCTTCAGTGAAACGGTGGGGGCCTTGACTGCCACGAAAGGCTATTTTAACAGAATCGACACCACCGTCGCCGGAAGCCAAACTTCCCAGGCTTTGACCATCAGCTCGATCGCCAATGGGTCCACTCCAAACTCGGTTGGCTCGGTATGGTTCTCCGGATTGACGAATGCGGACACGGCGGTAAACAGTAAAAACGAAATTCGCCTCACCACCGCTCCCACTACGGTAGGCGGAATCCTGCCGTGGGCGGTTGTCGGTGGGACGGCTACTGTGTCTTCGAGCAATACTGGCAACTGGGCGCTGTCCACCGTCACCGGCGCGAATAATAATGTTGTAGCGTACACTTACACAGGTGCCGAAACCGACCCGGCCACATGGAGCAGCGCGATGAATGTCAAACTGACAAGTGCAAACGCTGTAACCCTTCCTGCTGGAACCACGACGATCAACTCGCTGACCATTAGTCCAAGCAGCCCTACAGCAACTATTGCCATAGGCTCCAATAAATTAGTTGTTACCAGCGGGGTAATCTTGTTGAATCAAGTGTTCGGTGGCGCCTCTTCCAATAATATAGTGTTCACCCAGTCATCGTCGGCAGCACTCACGGCAGGCGATGGCACTAACCCAGCCACCTTGCGTTTCTTCTCGGCTGTGCCGGCCGCAGGAAACTATTTAACGAAAGTGCTTGTGCCGATCACGGACAATGGAAGCAGCAGCGTGAATTTGGAGTGGAATGCTGGCACCATTGGATATACAAACCAAGCTAATACTTATACTGGTAACACGTATATCAATAACGGAGGTTATAGAATCGACGCTACAAACGTCATCAAAAACGGAGCAGGTTATGGTGATTGGTATGTGAATCGCGGCACGCTTCAGATCTCTTTTACCAACACCATGAATGGCCTCTTTGGTGGCGGTGGTCTGTTGTTTAACCCCAGCGGTGCCCCGATCACCCTGTCGGTAGGTGCCAACAACATTAGTTCCACCTTCAGCGGTAACATAACCCAAAGTGGATCGGGTGGTGGTATAACAAAAGTAGGCAACGGCACGCTGACCTTGTCCGGCAGCAACAGCTACGCCGGTGCGACCACAATCAGCAGCGGCACGATGGAAATTACATCGGCTGGCACCATCAACAGCACCAGCGGCGTGAACATCGGCGCGGGCGAGTTCAAATACAACTCCGCCACTGCGTTGTCCCAAGCGGTCTCCTTCACCAGCACCGGAGGCACGCTGAGCGGCACCGGCACGATCACTCCTGCGGTGACCATCGGCGCGGGCAACACCCTTTCGCCTGGCAACAGCATCGGCACGCAGGCCTTCGGCACGGGGCTGACCATCGCCGGCACCTACGCCGCGCAGTTGGGCGGGCCTGGAGCCTCCGACCTCGCCGCAGTCACCGGGACTCTGGGCCTGAGCGGTATCCTGAGCCTGAGCGACGACGCCAATGCCAGCGGCAAAGGCTGGGCAGGAGCGGGCGCTTACCGCCTGATCACCTATACGACCACCCGGAGCGGCACCTTCGCCAGCGTCACCAACCCGATGAGCTCCACGCTACACGAGAAGGTGAACTATGGCGCTGCGAGCGGCGGCGGCGCGGTTGACTTGAACCTCTACAACCTGGCCACGGCCAACACGCTCAGCACGTCGATTTCCCTGGGCAAAGTGCACGTCGGCGGCGCCCTCAGCCAAGCGCTCAGCATCCAGAACACCGGCACCAATACGAGCTTCACGGAAGGCCTGAACGCCAGCGGCGGCAGCCTCACCGGCAACGCCACCACCAGCGGTGGTATCACGAATCTTGCGGCCGGCAGCACGGATAGTTCGAGCTTGCTGGTCGGGTTGAGCACAGCCAACGCCGGAGCCAAGACCGGCACGGTTACCATCAGCCTCGCATCCAACGGCAGCACCACGAGCGGCTACGGGAATACGGCACTCACCGGCCAGACCATCACCGTCAATGGCGAGGTTTACAACCTCGCCTCGACCGGATTTAGCACCACGAGCATCAACCTGGGAGCAGTTCACGCGAACGGCAGCTTCGGAACGCAGGCGCTGAGCATCGGCAACACGCTGGGGAGCAGCACCTACAATGAAACGCTGGCTGCGCAGTTGGCGAACGCCTCGGGGGTGAGCGCCAGCGGCACATCCATCACGGTGGTGGCCGGAGCGGCAGCCGACACGAGCCTGGCCTTGGGACTCACGGCCAGCACGGCAACGGCGGGGCACAAGAGCGGCACGGTGGACGTGCAGTTCACCTCCGATGCAGTCAACGGCAGCGGGTTGGGCAACACGGCTTTGACGGCGCTGAACAAGACCGTGACCGTCAGCGGCGACGTCTATAGCGGCGCGGGCGTCTGGAACAAGAACGGCGGCGGCAGCTACGGCAGCCTGGCGGATATGTCGAACTGGACGACCAACGGCGGCGCGCCCGGCTTGGACAGCAACTTCGCCAAGGACGACACCGCAACCTTTGGAAACGGAGTGACCGCCGGGACAGTGACCCTCGACGGAGCCACCCCGAGCCTGAAAGCCCTCACGTTTGACAACGCCAGCGGCTCCTACACCCTCGCTGCGGGAAGCAGCGGCCACGTCATCCTGAACAACGGCACCAGTGCCGCAACCGTGACAGGCAGCAGCGGCAGCCATACCATCAGCGCCGACGTGGCGTTGCAATCCAACCTGAACGCCTCGGTGGCCAGCGGAGCCTCCTTGGTCATCAGCGGCGGATTGAGTGGCAGCGACAAAACCCTCTCCAAGAGCGACGCGGGCATCCTGACCCTCTCCGGCACCAGCACCTACAGCGGCGCAACGACCGTGAGCGGCGGCAAACTGGTCGTGGATGGTTCGATCACCAGTGCGGTGACGGTCAACAGTGGAGCGACCCTGGGCGGCCACGGCAGCACCGGCGCTTTGACGGTTGACAACGGAGGCATCATCGCCCCCGGCAACAGCCCCGGAGCCCTGACTGTGGAGCGCGCCACGCTCGCCGCTGGAAGCATCTTCTCGCTCGACCTGACGACCAACGGAACCGGAACCGCGGGCGTGGATTGGGATCAGTTGAAAGTGACCGGCCTGCTGGATCTCTCGGGAGCAACCGCAGGCGGCATCCATCTGAACCTGGTCAACTACAACGGGTTTACGTTTGACCCGTCTACGAGCCACACGTGGGATTCGTTTATCACCTTCGGGTCGGTGAACGGGTATAACGCAGACCGGTTCGCGATTGACGCGAGTGCGTTTGGGGGAACGGGAACGTGGAGCGTGGTGCAGGCCAGCAATGCGCTGGACCTGCAATACCAGATGGTTCCCGAACCGGCCACCTGGGCGATGCTGGTTGGGGGCCTCGGGATGCTCGCCTTCGGCCAGCGCCTGCGCCGCCGCTCGGCGCAATAATTAACAAGTGGTTTACGTTGAGAACCGATTGGGGAATCGGTGGGGTAACGTAAAACGCGTAATGCCGCCGTGGAAAGGGGTCCACGGCGGTTATTTTCAATCTCAGGATTTTTCCCGCACTGCGGTTTGCAAAATTCCACTTATCTATGCCTATAATCACCCGCTTCGAACATTGTCTGGGCGACATCGTGGCACGTTACGTCGCCCCGGTCGATTCGCCTGACGCCGTTGGGCTTGTTCTGATTCCTGCAAGTCGCATCGCCGACGTTGTTCCCTCGCGCGAAGCGTTGGATTCCCTCGCCATAGCAGTCTTACCCGAAATTTTTCGTCCCAAACGCGCTTGGGATGTCGATCCGCTGGTTCATGTCCGGGTCGGAGGGGAGCCTGCAGCTTCTGCTTTCGCCCAAGGGCGCACGATGCGCGGCGGGCCGACCACCGAAAAGCTTCGCCTGCGCGAACATACAGTGATACGCGAGACTGATCGCACCATCGTGCGCACGGTTGTCGCTGATGGCAACGGTCTCGAGTGTGTGCATGAGTTGGCACGACTCAACCAGGAACCCGGCCTTCGCTGCCGGACGCGCGTCCGCAACAACGGCGGGGTGCCGCTCACGCTGGAGTTGGTTACCGCGTTTTCCCTCGGCGGCATTACGCCCTTCGCGCCCGACGAGGCGGCTTGTCGGCTGAGTCTTCACCGTTTCCGCGCAACCTGGAGTGCGGAGGGGCGCCCAGTGGCCGACACCCTGGAGCACCTTGGTATTGAGCGCTCCTGGACTGGCGGCAGCGTGGCAGCTGAACGCTTCGGCAGCACCGGCTCCGTGCCCACCAATGGATGGCATCCCGTCGCCGCTTTGCGTGATGACACGGCCAACGTCACATGGGGGGCGCAAATAGTCACGCCGGGCGCATGGCAGATGGAAGTTTATCGCCGCTCCGACCAGGTTGCTTTTTCCGGCGGGTGCGCGGATCGCGAGTTCGGCCAGTGGTTCAAAGCGCTCGCCCCCGGCGAGGAATACGCCTCTCCGGAGGCATTGCTGGCTGTGGTAAGCGGCGGCATGGATGAACTCCAGGACGTGTTCGCCGTCATGTTGGACTCTGCCCGCGGCTCCCAGCCGGAGGTGGAGCGCGATCTCCCGCCGATTTTTAACGAATTCTGCACCTCATGGGGCATGCCCACCCACGACAACGCCCTCGCGCTCGCCGACCGGCTCTCCGGGTCTGGAGTTCGCTACCTGGTGATTGATGATGGTTGGTCCGAACGTCCCGGCCCCGGTCTCCAGCAAAACGGCGACTGGCGGTTGGATCGCAAGGCGTTTCCGCACGGCCTGCTCGCGTTTTCGCGCGCCGTGCGCGAGCGAGGGCTCATTCCCGGCATTTGGTTCGAACCGGAGGTTGTCAATCAGGGTTGTGAGGCTTGGTTGCAGACCTCCCACATGCTGCACCGCGACGGTGTGCCGATTCAAGTTGGCAGCCGCCGGTTTTGGGATTTTCGCGATCCATGGGTCCACGATTATCTCGAGGAAAAAGTCATCCGCTTGCTGCGCGATAACGAGTTCGGTTATATCAAGATAGACTACAACGACAGCATCGGGGTCGGATGCGATGGCGGCGATTCTCCCGGTCTGGCGCTGTTGGATCATCTCGCTGGCGTGCAGCGCTTTTTCCGCCGGCTGCGCGAGGCTATTCCCGGTCTCGTCATCGAAAATTGCTCCGCCGGCGGCCACCGCCTGGAAGCATCGATGCTTGCGCTTTCCGCGATGAGCTCGTTTTCGGACGCACACGAGACACCCGACATCCCCCTCATTGCGGCCAACACACTCCGGCTCGTCGGCGCACCGCGTAACCAGGTATGGTGCGTGCTTCGAGCGGCCGATTCACGGCAGCGCCTGGCCTACTCGCTCTCCGCCACTTTTCTCGGTCGCATGTGTCTCTCCGGCGAAGTGAATTTACTCGAGCCGGAGGCATGGGAGTTTGTCCTGGAGGCCATCGCGATGCACCGGCGGTTGATCGGCCGCATAGCGACTGCGCGGGTGCGTCGTCATGGGCAATGGAGCGAGGCCTACCAACGCCCGTGCGGCTGGCAGGGGGTTGTGTATGCCGATCCGCAGGACGACTGGGCAACCGTCGTGTGGCACGCCTTTGCCGATGCGCCCGGTGAGATTGTGGTACCCCTCCCGCCGGGCGAGTGGCGCATCGCCAGCCGGTTCGATGCTGGCGGTGCCGAGCCGCGGCTCTCGGAGCATGGGATTGTTCTCGCATCACTCCGTCCTTGGCACGGCGGCGTGGTTGAACTCGTGGCGACATCCGCCTCCCCTCGTTCCTGACCTGCCTTTAAAAAAACCGCAAGCCCGCTCACCCCGGCCTTTAACGGCTTGGCTTAATATGGGGGAGTCGACTCACTTCAAACCAATCAAACCATGGGAAAAAATTCCACGTTTCTTACCCTTCTGCTACTTTCATCTGTATTCGTGTCGCAGGCTGGTGCTGCTCCGGATGCCGCAACTTCATCCAAAATCGACCGGCAACTGGTGGTCTCGCGGCATAACGTCACGCTCGAAGCGTATGATGCAAACAATCCGCTGCAGGTCGGCAACGGCAATTTCGCGTTCGCGATGGACACCACGGGATTGCAATCGTTCACTGACCAAGTGGGCACGTTTTCGAGCTGGGGTTGGCATACGTTTCCAAACCCGGAAGGTTTTTCTGAGGAGGAAACCTGGAGCGAGGTGACGGGCGGTGGCGGGAAAAAGGCATTCTATGCTTGGAAACCAAAGATCGAGGCCGGTTTGAGCCCAGAGCAGCAGGCTCGGCGCAAGGGGGCTCACGACTGGTATCGCCGTGCGCCTCATCGGTTGCACTTGGGCCGGATTGGTTTTGTGTTGCTCAACAATGATGGCAGCGAAGCCCGTGCATCCGATCTGAAACACATCCGCCAAACGCTTGATCTTTGGACAGGTTTGGTCCACAGCGCGTTCGAATTCAATGGTGTCCCGGTGGATGTAACCACCTGCTGTCATCCGAATCAGGATTTAGTGGCTGTTCAGGTGCGCTCGAAGTTATTAGCCACCGGCCAAATCAAGGTATTCTTGCGTTTTCCTTACGTTGAATTTGAAAATTGCAATCCCACATGGAAGCCGGAAACGGATCGCCAACATCGAACTGAGGCAAAATTGTGTGGCAAGCAACGGGTCGATATTGTGCGTACACTGGATAGTGATCACTATTCCGTATCGGTTGCCTGGAGCGCGGGTGAATGGAGAAGAAAGGAACAGCATGGATTTCTGCTGGTGCCGTCGCGTGACAAGGACGCGTTCAGTTTTGTCTGCGGTTTTGGCTCGCAGAAGCTTGGGGAGTTGCCGGATTTTGCCAAAACAGCCGTTGCGTCGGTCCAGCATTGGCAAGCCTTCTGGCAATCAGGGGGTGCGATCGACTTATCAGCGAGCAAGGATCCACGCTGGTTCGAGCTAGAACGGCGGGTTGTCTTATCGCAGTATCTGACAGCGGTTAATTCGACCGGTTCGTCGCCACCGCAGGAGAGCGGCCTGTTCTCAAACAGTTGGTATGGAAAGTTTCATTTGGAGATGACGGCGTGGCATGGCGCGCATTTCATGTTCTGGAGCCGGGCATCGTTGCTGGACGGCTGGATGAAGTGGATGTGCGGTCCCGGGTTGAAGTCTGCTGAAATGCAGGCGGCGAAGCAGGGCTACAAAGGGGCGCGCTGGATGAAGATGATCAGTCCTGAGCCGAAGTGGGAGTCACCGTCGCACTGGTGTCCGTTCCGCATGACGCAGCAGGGACACGCGATTTATTGGGCGGAGCTTATGTATCGCGAGCGGCCCACAAAGGAGACGCTTGAACGATTCCAGCGCATCGTCATGGAGTCGGCTGAATTTATGGCGGACTTCTTGTGGTGGGATGAGAAGACCGGCCGCTATGTTCTAGGACCGCCGCTGATGACCGGATCGGAATCAACACCGTGGGCCGAAACCTATAATTCAACCGTCGAGCTTTCCTATTGGTTTTACGGGCTGCGCACTGCCCAGCTCTGGCGCGAGCGATTGGGTCTCGCACGCGACCCGAGGTGGGACGCCATTTTGGCCAAACTCTCGAAGCCGCCTGTGAAGAATGGCGTCTGTGTGGATTCGGAGCCATTTCCCGCCTATCTTAGAAATGAAGAGTGTCGGCCGGCGTGGTTGGAAGCATACGGCTGCATGAGGGGCGACGAGATTGATCGCGACGCGATGCGGCGTGCCTTTGACACGATTTGGGGAGATATCCAGAAAGGCACGCCGTGGCAAATCTGGGGTACTGATTTCCCCATGCTTGCCATGACTGCAGCCCGCCTTGGGCGGCCACAGGATGCGGTGGACGCGCTCTTGTTGAACCATCCCGGCAACCAGTACCTGCCAAACGGGTTTAACAACGGCGGTTCGCGTCCGTATCTGCCCGCCCACGGTGGCCTACTCTGGGCGGTCGCCATGATGGCCGCTGGATGGGACGGTGCCCCCGACAAGCCCGCGCCGGGTTTCCCCGACGACGGAAGCTGGGTCGTGAAATATGAAGGACTGAAGAAAGCACCCTGAGCCCGCAACGAACCCTAACCACGAAATTTAACCACTCCTGAAAAGAAATCAGTCCCATGAAGAAACGCATGTTACATATGGCCCGGCTCAAACCGGAATGCCTGGAGGAATACAAGGAACATCATCGCAATGTCTGGCCCGAACTGGAGGCCGTTTACCGCCGCGCCGGGATCACCGGGCTCAGTTGTTTTCTCAACGGGACAACGCTTCTGGTTTACAGTGAATTCGATCCCGCGGTTTATCCCGCCTCCCGCAGCTGGCTGGCGCAGAACGAAACCGAGCAAAAATGGCAGGCTCTGATGAAACCGCTGGCTGATTCGGGCTTTGCCTCCGTTGAATTCAAGGAGGTTTATCATCTGGAGTGCTCTTTATGATTTTCGATCTGCTGGAAGACCGGCGTCCTGCCCTGATTGGACGCAACCACTGGCTGGGCAATTTGCGCTGGATGGTGGAGGAAATTGAGGAAACGGGTGCCTTTGTTTTTCGCACCGCCCCCCTGAACACTGGCGAATGCGATCTTTGGAAACCGGATCTGCTGGAGTCGGATGGCTATCGGGTGATCGAGAGTAAAGAGGCGGAAACCAGCGCTCCAGTGGGGAATCGCGAACCGCCTGCGGCTTGCCGCACTTTTTTTGGCCTGCAGTTCGAAGGAATCGGTCCCGTCGAGGGCTGTTGTTATCGGCCTGATCACCTGGAGGTTAAAGCGGCGCAGGGGAGCTTTTCTCTGCTGCTGCCGCTGGAGAATTACGGGGCCCTGCTTGAGGCGAAAGTGGATCGGCAATCCGCCGTTTTGAGGATTCTCAGCCGGGCGGAAACTGGCCGGTACCCCTCTCAGAATCGATCCTTCCAAAGCGATCAAACCTCCGACCGCACAATCTGGAGTGACGGGGCTTACACGCTGGTGTTTCGCCATGCAGGGGAGTTGCGTCCACGCGAAGGCGGGGGATTTGATTTGGGGGCATTGGCGGATGGAAGCTTGCGGCTGGCTGTTGCTTTTCATGTGGATAAAGAGAAGGCGTTGGCAGAGGCGGAACGTCTTTTCGTTAAAAGCGACCGGGTGCGACAGGAGAGCCGGGAATCCTGGGAGAGTTATTTTCGTTCCTGTCCGGTGGCTGAATGGAAGGAGGACTTCAGCTGGCAGACTCCCGATGGACGGACGATCACCTACAGCGCCCAGGAAATTATTCGGCGCCAATACTGGCATTGGCATTGTCTGCTGAGCAATGTTTACGACCTTCCCTTTAATGATCTGAAAGCCTACATGGCGCCCGACAAGACCCACTGGTTCGGCGTCTGGAGCAATGACGGCCCCGAGTGCCTGCGGGCGCTCTCGCATACCAATCAAACCTCCCTGGCGCGCCGTTGTCTGGCTGAATATGTCCGCACCGCCATCACCGCCCAAGGCGATCTCGGCTGGTATTTGCATGGCACGGGCATCGGGTGTTTGGGAAATCCGGGGGACTCGGGGATTTTCTCAAATGGCGTTCCGGCCATTGTGAGTGCGGTGGCCGAGTATGTGCAGCAAACCGGGGATGACTCCATTTTGGATGAGCCGGCGGGAGAGGGGGGGACGGTTTGGGAGAAACTGAAAAGTTACATGGTGCACGTTTTCGATCGGCGCGATCTCAACGCAGACGGAATGGTGGAATGGGCAAATCTCTGGGAGGGCGGTCCGGACGACAAAGTCGGGCCATTTTTTAGGAAGGCGAATTTGAAGGAATGGATTCAAG
>SESC01000311.1_pt1 | contig 18368 bp, 16 predicted proteins | sample 3171431 | NCBI WGS metagenome assembly SESC01 (sample SAMN06051868, study PRJNA518727) | freshwater metagenome | biome: subpolar coniferous forest; feature: holomictic lake; material: water; isolation source: holomictic Lake 227, 8 m depth | place: Canada: near Kenora, Ontario | collected... | reverse complement strand
TGCGCTCTATGTCATATTTTACGGTTGGGTTCGTTGGTATGAAGGTGTCTATGGCTGGTCAGCCGGTTTAGACTCATTCGCACCTGAATTCGAAACTTACTGGATGAATTTCCTGTACATTGAGTTTGTATTGGAAGTATCTACTGCAGGTATTCTGTGGGGTTACTTGTGGAAATCTCGTGATCGTAAAGTAATGTCAATCACTCCAAGAGAAGAGTTAAGAAGACACTTTACTCATTGGACTTGGTTGGTGATGTATGGTATCGCTATTTATTATGGCGCTAGCTACTTTACAGAGCAAGATGGTACATGGCATCAAACTATTGTTCGTGATACTGACTTTACACCAAGTCACATCATTGAATTTTACTTGAGCTATCCTATCTACATCATAACTGGTGGTGCTTCTTTCTTATATGCTAAAACAAGATTACCAACCTATCAAAAAGGTTTGTCTCTTCAGTATTTAGTATCAGTAGTTGGTCCTTTCATGATCTTGCCAAATGTTGGCTTGAACGAATGGGGTCACACTTTCTGGTTTATGGAAGAATTGTTTGTTGCACCTTTACACTACGGCTTCGTATTCTTCGGATGGGCTGCTTTGGGTGTAATGGGTATTGTAAACATAGAAGTTGGAGCTTTATCTAAACTTCTGAAAAGAGACTTAGCTTAATATTAAGTCTTGGTTGTAATAATTAACTATCTCCTGGTTGCTTCGTCTTTTTTCACGATGAAGCAACAAAGTTGACACGTTAATGATTAATAAAAATAATTTAAATCCTTTAGGAGGTAAGCTATGAGCGCATCTCAATCAGCTGTACGTTCACGCGCTGAAGCTGTAAAAGTTTCACGCACGTTCGATTGGCTAATTTTGTTTACATTGTTCTTCGTTGTACTTGGCGGATATCACATTCACTATATGTTAACTGGTGGTGACTGGGATTTCTGGACAGACTGGAAAGATAGACGTCTATGGGTAACTGTAGCTCCAATCGTTTCAATCACATTCCCAGCGGCTGTTCAAGCTATGTTGTGGTACCGTTACCGTTTGCCTTTCGGCGCAGTGGTTTGTATATTAGGTCTGCTCTTAGGTGAGTGGGTCAACAGATACTTAAACTTCTGGGGTTGGACTTATTTCCCGGTAAACTTCTGCTTCCCTTCAAACTTGATGCCAGGTGCAATTGTACTTGACGCTATCTTGATGTTGACTGGCAGTATGACAGCAACTGCCGTTATTGGTGGTTTGGCTTGGGGTCTGTTGTTCTATCCAGGAAACTGGCCAATCATTGCTCCGTTACATGTTCCTGTAGAATATAACGGCATGATGATGACACTAGCTGATTTACAAGGTTACCACTATGTTAGAACCGGTACACCTGAATACATCAGAATGGTAGAAAAAGGTACACTGAGAACATTCGGTAAAGACGTTGCTCCAGTATCAGCGTTCTTCTCTGGTTTCGTGAGTATCTTAATATACTTCTTGTGGCATTTCTTCGGCAAGTGGTTCAACTCAACTGCATTTGTTGAGTCTGTATAAGAACTGTTACATCGAAAAATAAAAAAGACTGACGGCTGCTAAATAATTGTTATTTTGTTTCCGTTAGATACTCAAAAACTATAGATTCTCTATTATAGAGGAGGATATATGAAAATATTAAAAGACAAGGTTGCTAAATTATCCTTTGTCGCACTGCTGATTACTGTTACAGCAGCGATGTTTTACGTACCAACTGCATCTGCTCATGGTGAAAAATCGCAAGCCGCATTTATGCGTATGCGTACTATTCACTGGTTTGACCTGAATTGGTCAAAAGAAGAAGTACCAGTTAACGATACAATGACAATTTCAGGTAAATTCTTCGTATTTACTGGATGGCCTGAAACTGTTGATAAACCAGAAATATCTTTCTTAAACATTGGTATTCCTGGCCCTGTATTTATTCGTGCAGGATCTTGGATCGGTGGTCAATTAGTTCCACGTTCAGTTTCTTTGGAACTGGGTGAAACTTATGAGTTTAAAGTATTGTTGAAAGCACGTCGTCCAGGTGACTGGCACGTTCACACTATGTTGAACGTTAAAGGCGGCGGTCCAATCATTGGTCCAGGTAAATGGGTAACTGTTACTGGTTCAATGGGTTCATTCGTTAATCCAGTGACTACTTTAACAGGTGAAACTGTTGACTTAGAAACATACAACTTAGGTAACACTTACTTCTGGCATGCTGCATGGTATGCTGTTGGTTTGATCTGGGTTGCATATTGGGCACGTAAACCATTGTTTATTCCACGTTCTATCGCTGTTGAAGCTGGTAAAGCTGATACATTGATTACTGCTGCTGACAGAAAAGTTACTTTGGCGTTTGCTGTTGGTACTATCGCTGTGATTGCTGCTTCTATGGCAAGCACTAACGAAAAGTTCCCAATTACAACTCCTTTGCAAGCTGGTTTGTTACGTGGTATTAAATCAATTCAATTGCCAGTTCCTACTGTTGCAGTTAAAGTTGAAGACGCTACTTACCGTGTACCAGGTCGTGCAATGCAAATGACTTTGACTATCACTAACAATGGTGATTCACCAGTTCGTTTAGGTGAATTCAACACTGCTGGTGTACGCTTCTTAGACTCTGCTGTTGCTCAAGACGAAACAGGTTATCCTGATGACTTGTTGGCTGAAGAAGGTTTGACTGTTAGCGATAACAGTGCTATCGCTCCAGGCCAATCAAGAACAGTTCAAGTAACTGCTTCTGACGCTGCATGGGAAGTTTACCGTTTAGCTGACTTGATTTACGATCCAGATAGCCGTTTTGCTGGTTTGTTGTTCTTCTATGATGCTGCTGGAAACCGTCAATTAGTAACAATTGATGCTCCATTAATTCCAACTTTCATCTAATGAAAAATTAATTGACAATTTGATTGTTAATTAAGGAATTGAAGACCCCTGTTACTTGTAATAGTAACAGGGGTTTTTTTTTGACTAATATTAAAGTATAGAATAATCAAAAATAAGTAGGTAATCCGAATATCTGAAATAGAAAATGATTATCGATGGCCTTTTGTGAGAACTGGTTTAAAATGTAAATAAATAGATTAGTTGATAGTAAAAATTTAATTGTTTAGTAATAAATATAGAGCGAAACAATTCCAGATAATACCGGCCAATTAGGGGTGAGAAATGAATATTCATGAATATCAGGCTAAACAGTTATTTAGAGCCTATGGAATAGCTGTGCCACAGGGAATGTTTGCAAGCACGCCGGAAGCAGCTGTGCAAGTTGCAAGTGAATTAGGGGGAGAAGGCTGGGTAGTTAAAGCTCAAGTTCATGCGGGTGGTAGAGGTAAAGTAGGTGGAGTTAAAGTATCTAAAAGTTTAGAACAAGTTGCAGAAATTAGTGAAGAGTTGTTAGGTAAACGGTTGGTTACAATACAAACTGATCATTTAGGGTTACCTATTAATTCTTTGCTGATTGAGAGTTTGTATCCAATAAAGCGAGAGTTGTATCTAAGTATTTTAGTAGATAGAGCAACAGAAAGAGTTATTTTTATAGCTTCAGTAGCAGGTGGTATGGACATAGAAGCAATAGCTCATGATTCACCAGAACAAATTATAACGGTACCCGTTCATCCAGCGGCAGGTTTACAAGCTAATCAGTCTCGTAAAGTTGCATATAACTTAGGGCTTAAAGGTGCTCAAGTTAAAGAACTTGCTAAGATAATGCAGGGGATGTATGACCTGTTTATCGATAAAGATGCGACACAAATTGAAATTAATCCGCTAATAGAAACTGAAAGCGGTGATTTATTAGCCTTGGATGCAAAAATTAATTTTGATGATAATGCGGTTGCCCTACATAGTGATATTCTTGCTATGAAAGATCCAACACAGGAAGATGATAAAGAAAATTATGCACAGAAATATGGGCTTAATTATATTACATTAGAGGGGAATATAGGTTGTATGGTTAATGGTGCGGGCTTAGCGATGGCAACCATGGATCTAGTTAAGCTGAAAGGCGGGCAGCCAGCGAACTTTCTGGATGTAGGGGGTGGAACTAATGTCGAAAAAGTATGTGAAGCATTTAAACTGATTCTTTCAGATAGCAGTGTCAAAGCAGTACTAGTAAATATTTTTGGCGGTATCGTACAGTGTGATGTGATAGCTTCTGGAATTTTGGCAGCAATTGAACAGATTCATGTAAAAGTACCAGTCGTTGTAAGATTAGAAGGAACCAATGTTGAGCAAGGAAGAGCGCTATTGACTGACACTGGTTTAAATATTTACCCTGCAGAAGATTTAGCTCACGCAGCAGAACAAGTTGTTGCATTAGCGGAGGCCGTATGAGTATTTTAATAAATAAAGACACCAAAGTTATTTGCCAGGGTTTTACCGGAAAACAAGGTACATTTCATTCTGAGCAAACCTTAGCATATGGTACTCAACTAGTTGGTGGTGTAACACCAGAGAGGGGCGGTGAAACACATCTAGGTCTGCCGGTATTTAATACGGTGGATGATGCCGTTAAAACCACGGGAGCTACTGCTAGTGTCATTTATGTACCCCCATTTTATGCGGCGGATGCAATACTTGAAGCAGTTGATGCAGGTATTAAACTTATAGTCTGTATCACAGAGGGAATTCCTATATTGCAAATGTTGCGAGTTAAAGCTGCAATGGCAGGAACCGATACTATATTAGTTGGCCCTAACTGCCCAGGGGTAATAACTCCAGGAGAATGTAAGATTGGTATTATGCCAGGTAAAATCCATTTGCCGGGATCGATTGGTATTGTATCGCGCTCTGGTACCTTAACGTATGAATCAGTCCATCAAACAACTCAACAAGGTTTAGGACAAAGTACTTGCGTGGGTATCGGTGGAGACCCTATTCATGGAATGAACTTTGTTGATGTATTGAGTCGCTTCCAAGCAGATGATCAAACAAAAGGCATTGTAATGGTCGGCGAGATAGGCGGTAGTGAGGAAGAAGATGCTGCTGATTACATAAAAGCATATGTCACTAAACCTGTTGTCGCTTATATAGCCGGTCAGACAGCGCCATCAGGCAAACGTATGGGTCATGCAGGTGCGATCGTCACCGGCGGTAAAGGTACTGCTAAAGGTAAAATTGCTGCTTTAAAAAGTGCTGGTATCGAGGTGTGCGTATCACCCACTGACATAGGCGTTGCCATGAAGGCATGTTTTTAATCCAAAGATATACTAAGCAAGCTGAAGAGAGAAATTAGATACATGTAAGTACCGGTCTAAGGCTCTCTTCAGTCAAGTTAAATAAAGTGCAGCGAATTACACTGGTTGTAAATCGCTTCAAGCACATTATCAAATAGATCTTTATGACCCGTTTCAAAAGAAAGTGCATCTGTTTCTTTACGTAACCAGGTAAATTGGCGTTTAGCGAGTTGTCTCGTAGCAATAATCGCCTTTTCAGTCATACCTTCTAAATCATCCTCACCTTGCAAGAAAGACCAAGCCTGTCGATAACCTACAGCACGGATAGAAGGCATCTTTTCATTTAAATCTCCTCGATTAAAAAGCTTTTCGACTTCAGAGATAAAGCCTTGTTCAAGCATGGCATGAAAACGTTGAGCGATAATATCGTGTAATATCTTTCTGTCACTAGGTGCAATAATGAGTTTAATTTTTTGATAGGGTAAGTCATCATTAGGCGATGTGCAGAAAAAAGAAGCCAATGGTCTGCCGCTTAGCTCATAAACTTCTAAAGCACGTTGCACACGTTGAGGATCATTGGGATGAATTCTTGCAGCAGATTCGGGATCAACTTCCGCAAGACGTTTATGTAATGATTCTTTACCTAAGTGTTCTAAGTCTAAATCAAGTTGAGCTCTAAGTTCTGGGTTAGCTTCAGGTAAAACGGCAAGCCCTTTAAAAAGGGTGTTAAAGTAAAGCATGGTGCCGCCGACTAAAATAGGAGTCTTACCACGTTGAGTGATATCAGCCATAATTGAAAGAGCTTGCATCCTAAATTGACCAGTAGAAAAGACTTCAGAAGGATCAATAATATCGATCAAGTGGTGAGGAATGCCTTCTCTTTCGGCTATAGTCGGTTTGGCAGTACCAATAGACATGTCTCTAAACACAAGCGCAGAATCAACACTAATGATTTCGCCATTGAGTGCGTGAGCTAATTTAACGGATAGTGCTGATTTACCAGACGCAGTAGGGCCCATTAAAAATATCGCAGGTGGAAGCACTGGGTTATTCATTGTTAGTTACTGTCCACGCATAAAGAACTTATCCAGCTCATTTGTTGATAATTCGATCCAGGTAGGGCGTCCGTGATTGCATTGACCAATACGTTCGGTTTGTTCCATATCCCTTAATAGCGCATTCATCTCATCAATGTTTAATCGACGATGGGCACGTACTGAACCATGGCAGGCAATTGAAGCCAGGAGTTGATTGGTATTGTCTTGTATGCGATTACTCAAGCCATGAACAAGAATATCGGCCAATACATCTCGTATTAACTTTTCTTTATCAACGTTGCGCAATAAAGCAGGTGTAGCTCTAAGGGTAATCGTCTCGGGTCCGGAGCGATTAAGCTCAAAGCCAAAGGACATAAAAAACTCAGACTCCTGTTCAGCTAAATCAGCTTCAGCAGAAGTGACATTCATTTTGATGGGTAACAATAACGGTTGACTTGGAACAGTACCGTTTTGATATTGTTTCTTTAGACGCTCATAGGTCACGCGCTCATGTGCAGCATGCGTATCGACTAAAATAATCCCTTTAGGTATTTCAGCTAGAATATAAATATTATGAATATGGGCAATAGCATAGCCTAAGGGATGATTAGTCGCTGGTGCAAAAGCAGGTGTAGCAACGAGTTCATCAAATGATTTATCTGGATGCTGCGTATCTTCAGGATATAAAGAGGCATAAGCTCTGATAGATTCAGAAACTGTAAGAGGAAGAGCGTATTGTTGTGGAGGTCTTGGGTTATAGTTAGGCGTTGAATTAAAGGCAGGCTTTAATTCGGACTCATGAGTTACTTCAGGTGAATAAGCAAGATCAGTGCGAACTGGTTCAATAGTGTCTATCTGAGTCATCAGATGTTCAGGTCTGATATCGGCCAGTGATCGATGCAGTGCTGTAAATAAAAAATCGTGAACTAAACGACCTTCTCTGAAACGGACCTCAAGTTTGGCAGGATGTGCATTAACGTCAACAAGCGTTGGCTCGAGTCTTAAGTACAGTACAAAAACAGGATGCCTTCCATGAAACAAAACATCTTGATAGGCTTGTTTAACCGCATGTGAAACTAGCTTATCTTTGATTAATCTGCCATTGACATAAAAAAACTGCATATCTTGCTGACTGCGAGAAAATGTGGGTAAACCTACCCAGCCGGTTAACTCTAAACCAGAAGCAGCAAACTCAATCTTGACTGCATTTTCAATAAAAGATGAACCACATATCTCTGCAACACGACGTTCTTTGTCACGTTCTGAGTCGGCTACTTTAAGATTAAGTACCTCTTTATGATTATGGCTAAGAGTAAAGCTAATATCAAAACGACTCAACGCCATGCGTTTGACTAAGGTTTCAATATGAGCAAACTCGGTCTTCTCGGTTTTAAGAAACTTACGTCTTGCTGGCGTATTGTAAAATAAGTCGCGCACATCAATCGTTGTGCCTAAAGGATGAGGATCAGGCTGGGGATCAAAGTTTTTCTCAGAGCCATCCGCAGTTACGCGCCATGCACAGTCAGCATCAGCCGTGCGTGATATTAGCGTGAGTCTTGCAACAGAACTGATACTGGGTAATGCTTCACCACGAAAGCCCATACTGGACACTTGTTCCAAGTCTTGTAGCGTGGCAATTTTACTGGTGGCATGACGGGATAATGCTAAAGGTAAATCCTCTTTGACTATACCGCAACCATCATCTCTTATTTTTATTAAGCGTGCCCCGCCTTGTTCAATCTCAATAGTAATATGCTTCGCACCCGCATCAAAACAGTTTTCAACCAGCTCTTTAACGACAGAAGAGGGTCTTTCAACCACTTCACCCGCAGCAATTTGATTAACCAGTTGAATAGGGAGGGAATGGATTCGCATAAAGGAAGAGAGCTTCTTACAGAAATAAGACAGTGATAAAAAATCTATTTTATCAAAAACTAAGCTAATGCTTAATATTAGTTAGATTGGAAACTTGTTCTAGCAAAATTAGCAAGTACCGTTAAAAGGGATAGCTGTTTTGCAGTATACTATTACTTTGCAACTGTTTTACAAAATCATGCTGATCTTTATGATTTTGAATGAAATTATTACTAGAGGGTTTTAAATGTCTTTTGTTCAGCTCGGTTTAATCGAGGAACTTCTAAAATCTGTAGCTGATCAAGGTTACACAACACCTACCCCTATCCAAGAAAAAGCAATCCCATTAATCCTTGAGGGTAAAGACGTATTAGCGGGTGCTCAAACAGGGACAGGTAAAACGGCAAGTTTTACCTTACCTTTATTACAGCGATTGTTTCAAAACTACGATCCACACCAAAAGCCACGGAGAGTACGTGGACTTATCCTGGTGCCTACGCGGGAACTGGCCCAACAAGTGTATGAAAGCGTCATAGCGTACAGTCAATATTTGCCTTTTCACATTGAATCAATTGTCGGTGGAGCTAGTATTGGAATACAGACACGTCAATTAAGACGGGGTTGTGATATCGTAGTGGCTACGCCAGGTCGCTTGATTGATCATGTCACGCAACGCAATATCAACCTGTCTAATATAGAGGTCTTGGTATTGGATGAAGCGGATCGCATGTTAGACATGGGATTTTTGCCTGATATTAAACAAGTCATGGCGCTGATTCCTAAAAAGCGTCAGAGTTTATTGTTTTCAGCTACAGTGCCCAATGGCATTAAAACATTAGCGGCTCAACTATTAAATAATCCAGTAGAAGTTGAAGTCGCCAAACAAAATGCGACGGCAGACAATGTCTCTGAGCGAATTTATGGAATCGACCGTGAATATAAACGGGCGTTGTTATCCTATTTAATCGGGAGTAACAATTGGAAGCAGGTATTGGTATTTGTACGTACCAAACACGGTGCCGATCGTCTAGAGAAGCAATTGATTGAGGATGGTATTCGGACAGCCGCTTTACATGGGGATAAAACCCAGGGCGCACGAAATAAAGCGTTAGAGTATTTTAAGAACGGTAAGGTTTCGGTATTGGTGGCTACTGATATTGCTGCACGTGGCTTGGATATTGATGACTTACCCCATGTGATTAACTTTGATTTGCCCCAAGTCCCAGAAGATTACATCCATCGTATTGGTCGTACTGGACGGGCAGGAGCCAGTGGCGAAGCCTTGTCTTTGGTATGTCCAGAAGAAGCATGGGCTTTATCAGAAATTGAAAAGTTACTAAAAAGACAAATACCCAGAGTCGCTGATACCGGATACGAGCCCGTGTCATTAAAGGTAATGGATGCACCTAAAAAGAATGCACCCAATAAAACCACAGGTAAAAAAGACTTTCGGCATACTAAAAAGACAGCAGCCAAAACACCTAAAGCCGCAGATAGCAAAAGAACCGGTGGTCAACGTACTGAATCTAGAGGCAAAGGTCGTTCTGGTTCGAGAGGCAAGGAATAGCTAAAATATTGGCTGGGACGGATAAGCAAGTTATTCAACCCAGCCGATATTAGAATCTAAGTATCCCTTACTTGTCACAGTTAGCGGGTTTTGTAGCAGATAAAATATAACTTTTAATAAATGCATGTTTCGTACCTTTAGGGGCTTGAATTGACGGAGTAACTTCAGTCCACCCACCTTTTTCTTTATTAATACCGTTGATCGCATAAACCTCATCAGTGCATTTGAGTTTATACAAAATATTTAAATCGCTAGTGGAATCAGACGTACGCCTTACATTGGCGGGTGTGCGGCTATTAATAAAGGCTTTATTTTCAGAGGTCAAATATAGCAGCTCATAATGATATTTAGAGAGCCCTAAAATAATAAGTATTAAATAAAGAGTAACAGCAATATTTCCAAAGTTATTTTTAGTGGTCAATAAACAGTTAATAATAAACTGATAGACCTTATCAACAACAGAAGTAATAAACTGAACTAAACCAAGAGTGCAATTATTAATAATCTGCTTAATGGCATTAACCAAACGCTTCAAGAGTCCGGCAGGTTTTATAGTGTTAAAAAGAGTTTTGCCCCATTGGTCGAGCGTGGGGCGTTTACTCGGCTTATGCAAACTGTCTTCAAAAGAGGCTAAAAATAAGTTTTGTAGCTTTGAGTCGAGTTGATTAAACAATGAATGAGGGGCTGGTAAGGTAGTAATCGCTGTTTTATTACGACCCTGTACAAAAAAGCCATTCTTAATCAAATCTGGTATGGTCGTAAGATGAGCATAAGGTGGGTTAAAGCTTGCCGCATAGGGATGTATACCAAACAGGACTCGGTAAAATATTATGGCAACGGCAAACCTGTCCCATTCAACAGGAATATACTTGTCTTTTATAATGACGCCTTGCCATTCAGGAGGAATATAGTCAGGCGTATTGACGTGTGCAGAATGTAAAACCTGCTTATTTTTAGAGATCTGAATGGAGTCTATATCAATAATGGATATTTTTGAATGGGGATCAACCAGAATGTTTTGGGGCTTAATATCAACAAAAACATATTTGTTTAAGCTGTGTACTAAATGAATAGGCACTGCCAAATTAAGACATAACTGTAAGCGCTTATGGAAGGCATCAAATAACTTACGATCAAAGTTTTGATGTAAGGTATAAACCGACCTAATGGACGGCGTGCATAAGCTTTCTAGTTGAATGCTGTCCTCAAAAGCAAGCTGCATAATAAAACCAGCAAACTGCTGGTCTATAAATACGAGCTCCTGAGGAAAACAGACCATGAAATCATCATTCTGTAGATGAGCAGGTGCGTTTTTTATTAAAAACTCAATCTTTGCTTGACGTGTTTGATTACGGTATTTTGATTCATATAACTTGACGCAACAGTTTAAATACTTATCAGGTGAGATGATTTTATGAACTTTCCCCTCACCTCCAGAGGCAAAATGTTTGTCTTCTACGGTAATGACTTGATGGGTGCTGGTGACAAGCGTCAATGTCATGCAAGAACTTCCATTAATTAAACCAAAAGCCCTAGAATCATCGTCTTATCGTCCATTGTTTCTTTGATTTTTTCAGTGCCGCTTTCCAAAATACTCGCCCATTCTGCCTGGATCGCTTCATGGGATAATGTTAAATGGATTGCCTTTAAGTGCTTAACAATAGGATGATAGAAACCTTGAAAGGGTAAGTTAATGTCTTCTATCTTAATCTGGTCTGTAGTTTTTGACGTATTCACATGGGTTAAAAAGGCAAAGTTTTCACAGCCATCGGATAATAGGGTAAAACCGAATGGCTTATCATCAATGACACGACTTTCAATGTATTTGTCGGGGTCATGCCAAATTGACGAGGTAATAAAAACAGTCATGTTAGCTTCTTCGCCTTTAAATGGGGTGATAATCGCAGTCCATTGCCCTTCATGATTACAATAGGCCGCTCTACCATCGCCAATATGAGTTACCAATAAGCCGATGGGTGAATAGATAACGGCGATAACCGTACATGCCAATAACTTTAACTCCAGATTATTAACCTGTGCAAACGACTCCAAATCCCTAAAGACCTGATATAAAGCCTGCCGAGAAATAGAGTTCCACTCCTCTTGTGTTGGTAAACGATTATTGGTAAGCCATTGTTCTTTTTCTATAGTCAGCGCTAACACGTTTGCTGTTTGTTCAGCAACAAACTTGGAGCCCACATCAGATTTCTCGGCAGAACCGGCACCATCACAACAAACGGCAACCCCCCATTGTGGATCAATTCGCTGAATGTATCGATTATCCTGGCAAGGAATATCGTGCTTGCTATGGTCTTTACCTATTGCGGAGTAATCAACGATTAACCATTCATTAGAAGAACAAAACTCTTCTGAATCGTTAATAGGCTTGTCAGAGGAATCCATTAGTTTTTATAGCCTGTCATCCAGGTAGGCATAGGTAGGTTGCTTTCATTTTCATCACTACTCGCTATCGCTATGCTGGCACTTAACCATTTAAAGAATTCAGAAAATTTAGCGGACTCTAACGGTAACGGGGAAACTTTATGTGTACGCCCACCTTCAGAATAAGAACCTGCAATGCTTTCGAGCATTTGTAAATTTGCTCCTGTCACACCAATAGGTAGAAACAAGAAATCCTTTGCGGCCATACCTGTAGCTATTTCTTCGGCTAATCCTCTTACATCCTGACCTGTATCAGGGGCACCATCCGTAATTAGAACGATCCAGGGGCGATTGTATGGTTGTCCCGTATTCTTATAATATTGTTTTCTGGATTGCACTAGCTCAATACCGGCTCGCACACCATCGACCAGTTTAGTGCTGCCTTTGGCATTTAATACCGGTGGCGAGAAGTGATCGACTAAAGCGGGTGGTTGAACAATTTCTACGGTATCACTAAACGCGACAATTGCAATTTCAAGGCGGTTGGCCGTTGCATTATCTTCATGGATTTCTGCATGGAACTGACTTAAACCTTGATTAAGTTGGTTAATGGGCGATCCGCTTGGATTTAAAGTAGCCATTGAACCCGATACATCAACCACTAAACAGCAAATGGTTTTTTGTTCATAATTATCAGGTGTTTCAATAAAATCGGAAATAGACATAGAGTGTCCTCATTAAAAGGGGGGTAAGTTAATCGATTGGGTTGATAATTAAGTTTACTGATTATTGTCTTATTGTATAAACAGGAGCCATTCCTGCATGATATAAATATTTTTATTTATATCATAAGCTTAAGTAATAATTCAGACAAATATAATATCCCTGATTCGCTTCGAGAGCCCATGATTTATCTGCTCAGGGTTGTAAACTCTTATTACAGCAATAAAATCGAAGGAAACCCCCTCGCTAAGCAGATATTCTTTGAGCACAAGAAGACGGGGCATGTCAATTTATCAACAGAGCTATGTTTGAGGATAATTAGTATAAAAAAGGGAATCATGGGAAAAATATTCCAGTGATAACTAGAGATATATTCGAATATAAAGTGATAAAAGAAATGCACGCTGGAGTTTAGCATGTTGTCCAGCTAAATTTATCTGTTTTGTCTTTGTGTTATGCTGCATAGTCCTCAAGAGTTGCAAGTAGTTTTGCATAATAAATCGGGCGTGATAATACTACTATTCTAATGTTCAACTTTTTTACAGAATTGGGAAAACGCATTTCTACAGGAAGTCGATCAGATTGACTACGATTATTGATAAACTCAGTGCCACTAAAGAAGATCATAAACAGATTCTGAGAAATGTTCTTGTTTATTGTAACAAAAGGTAACAATCTCTGGCTTTGTTACAGTCTGTTACAAAATTAATCGGTGAACTTTAGAAAATTCAATTAACATTGTATCGCAGATAAAGTATTTACATAATGCAGAGAGTGCGATAAAGAGTTTTACCCGTTCAGGTTTAATAAGCTAGTCAATTATATAAAAAAACAGTTGGGTCTAGCATTAATGCTTTTTTATATCAAACTGATTGGACCATTTTTATGCTCAGGCAATGTCCAAGACACCATAAATGTGTAGAAGCGTTTCTCTATTACCTAAAAAACGAATAACGCAAAAGTATACTTTTCCTTATGATTTATTTACCAAAACATGGTTGATCTATTTTTAAGAGCATTTTAATTTTTTAAAACCCCGGTACACCAATGAATAGTAAATCGTTAGGTCTAGTCATAATTATAGATGATGATAAAGATATATGTGACTTATTGGCTCATTTGTTGGAACACGCTGGCTATGAAACCCAGCAAGGTCATGATGGTTTGACAGCGATAGAATTTTTGACTCAACGCGAGCCTGATCTGTTATTGCTTGATAGTGTTATTCCTGAACCCAATGGCATGGCTGTTTTGGTAAAAGCCCGATCTCTTTATCCGCAACTCCCCGTCGTTATTATAACTGGAAGCGCGGGTATTCTAAGTGCTGTTTCTGCAATTAAAGCCGGTGCCTTTGATTATATTCCTAAACCCTTCGATAGTAATCGGGTTTTAGAGGTGGTCAAGCAGGCAGTGCAAATGCGTACGAGTAAACTAGATCCAAATAGCCAGTCCAATAGAGATGTTGTTAGCGTTGTTGGCGAATTAATGGGGAATAGTCCAGAAACGAAACGGGTTATGTTGGACATACTCCGTGTGGCCAAGACTGATTTCTCGGTGATTATTCAAGGAGAAACAGGGACAGGTAAAGAATTAGTGGCGAGAAATGTTCATTTAGCCAGTAAACGTGCAAATGCCGTTTTTATTCCTGTTGATTGTGGCTCAATGTCGGATACGTTGATTGAAAACGAATTGTTTGGTCATGAAAAAGGCTCTTTTACTGGCGCAGATCGTTTTTCAATCGGTAAGTTTGAAGCTGCTGAAGGAGGAACTTTATTTTTGGACGAAGTCGCTAATATGTCATTATCTGCGCAGGCTAAATTATTGAGAGTCTTACAAGAGCGTGTCGTCTACCGTATTGGAGGCACAAAACCGATACCTATCAATGTTCGTATCGTATCTGCGAGCAATGAAGAGCTTTTGAATGCAGTCGCCAAAGGTGCCTTTCGTGAGGATTTATATTATCGCTTGAATGAGTACGTCATTCATATTCAACCCTTGCGTGAGCGCCCTGAAGACATTATGTTTTTAGCGAATCGTTTTATGAAGGAAGTGTGCGCTGATCTTGCTATAGAAATGCCTGAGATGACTGTTGAAGCTAAAAAAGTATTACTGGATTATGTATGGGCTGGGAATGTGCGAGAATTGCGCTCTGTGATTCGTCGTATTGCATTGATTGCTAAAAAACAGGTTACAGCAGTGGACTTGAGTTTTTTATTGTCTAAAAAGTTTATTGCGAAAAGAGTCATGGATTCCCCAGTGGATTCAATTCCATTAGCGTTGCTACCAAAGACTGAATCAATAAAGATTCCTACATCCTGCATAGAGTGTCTAAATATCTCTGCGGATCAAGGACTATCCTTGAAAGAAATTCATCGAATAAATACTAAAAAAATGGATACGATTATTATTGAAAAAATGTTGAAAGAAACTGGCAACAATAAAGCAGAAGCGGCACGGCGATTGCGTGTTGACTATAAAACATTGTGCTCCAAACTAAAATCTTCGAATTCTAAATAGAACAGCGATTATTTGGGATAGTATGAGATCTAATCCAGTATTCTTAATTTTAAAATTAATGTTTTAATGTGCGGATTTCTGCTTGGGTTTGCCATGATTCGAATACCTACCAATAATCTGCTATCATACCCAAGTTGTTTTGGTTTTCTTTAATCTCTCAATCTGATTTCTTTGAGTTTGGGATAGTTTTAATTAACGATAAAAGGGTGATTATTTTGTATATCAAATCAAAAAAAATGATGTTGCCGATATATCTTTGTTTGGTTTCATCGCTTGCGTTGGTATCTCCAACATTAATTAAGGCGGCATCCGATACCGGGAGCATAGCGGCAAGTAAAGCAGCGGATCAAAAGGCTGCTTTGGCAAAAAAGGCCAGAGAGCGGGAAAAAGCTGCCGAAGAGAAAAAGGCTGTTGAAGCTGCAAAATCGGTTAGTGAGGAAAAAAAGCCACAAGACATTGAAAAGGAGGTTGCCAAATAATTCGGTTATCCATAGGTATTTATGACGCTAGAAGATTTAATTAGACTGCCTCGAACAATTGAACAGACAGGTATTGAGAAAGGGCTACTAGTTGATTTAATCTTAAAGCACTTTTATGATGGTGGCGTATTTGATCCCGGGAGTCTTAGAATAAGTTATTAATTTATATAAAATAAACAGCGGTTATTTATAGCGTGTCAGCCACGTGATTTGTTCGAAATGGCGATGAATATAGCCAGATTCAATAATCAAGATGTTATCAGTAAAGAAAATATGTTATTAGCATGGAATACTTATTTTTTGATTTATCAGGTAAGGATGACGCTTGACTAAATTTACCCGTGTCCTTATTATTACGAATTATAAGTGAGACTGGCCTAGGTATTTTTGACCATTTTTACTACCCATTTAACAATGGAGAATATCTATTGATACCTATTTCTTCGCAGCAGTTTTTGACTGGATTACGAGTGCTGATCGTTGATGATAGTGAAATAAACCGGGATGTGGCGGAGCTGTTGTTCGTTAGCGAAGGAGCTCACGTGATACTCGCCAACGACGGTCAACAAGCTGTGGAATGGCTACAAGCCCATCCGACTGAGGTTGATGTTGTGCTAATGGATGTGCATATGCCAGTTATGAATGGCTATGAGGCTACCCGCCAGATACGATTGATGCCTACCTTGACCGAACTGCCTGTTATTGCCTTGACTGGAGATACTTTTATGGAGCAAGGAGACTTGGCTATTGAAGCGGGTATGAATGGTTTTATCACTAAACCGTTTGTTATGGGCACAACTATCGAGCTGATACTCAAACTTACGGGATGGTCCGCAGAGATTACCCCCATTGAGAGTTCTGTTCCTAATGTGCTAGTTATGGATCTTGACCTTCCGGGTTTGGCGGTCGGATATGCACTCAGTATCTGGAAAGATGCCTTATCCTATCAAAAATACTTGCGCAAGTTCGTGCGTGATTATGCCAATTGCGTGCAAGTAATGACACATTCTGAAAAAAACGAAGCCGCCGCGCTAGCGCATAAATTGAAGGGTGCTGCAGGCAGCCTAGGTATGAAACAGGTCTCCGCATTGGCTGATGAGGTGGTTCATAGGTTTTATGGCTTTGAAGATCCAGCCGATAGTTTGACTCGATTGCAGGCTGCGCTCAATACGGCATTGAAATCAATTGAGCGTTACGTGCCACTAGACATTGATACTAAAAGCTCCCAATACAACCCCGTCGATGTAGAACAGTTTGCCCAGCTGTTTGCCAAAATGCTTGAAGCATTGAACACCGATAGTCCATCTACTATTAGACCGATGTTGGTCGAACTGGACAAAATATTGCCACCACCATACTTGACGGCGCTCCACCAGGCTGTCGAGAATTTCGATTTTCGGGAGGGTGAGGCTGTTATCCGGGCACTTGCTGGTGATCTTAATATTTTAATGGAAGCTTGAAAATGTCAAATCGCCCAATCCTGTTAGTTGATGACGAAGCGCAAAATCTTGCAGTGTTGGAAAATATTTTGTCGGACAAATATCCACTGGTCTTTGTTACTAAAGGGAAAGAGGTGCTTATGGCTGTCCATAAACACAAGCCCTCCTTGATTTTGTTGGATATCCAGATGCCTGATATGGATGGTTATACGGTATGTCGTCAACTGAAAGCCGACCCGCAAACTGAAAATATCCCTGTCATCTTTATCAGCGGGTTAGTTGATATATGCGATGAGGTCGCCGGGTTCCTGGCCGGTGGGGTCGACTATATTACAAAGCCTGTCTCGCCATCGATTGTGCTCGCACGCGTGAAAACACATTTGTCATTGGTGCGAGCAATCGATCTGGAACAGAGTTACTACGATGCAATTTATATGTTGGGCGCGGCAGGGCATTACAATGACTGCGATACGGGCGTTCATATCTGGCGTATGGCAGCCTATGCGAGTGCTCTGGCAAAAGCCTGTGACTGGTGTGATGAGGATTGCAAACTAATTGAATTAGCCGCTCCGATGCATGATACAGGCAAAATTGGCATAACCGACTCAATTCTTAAAAAACCCGGTAAGTTGGATTTAGAGGAATGGGGAGTAATGAAAACCCATTCAAAAATAGGATGTGACATACTTTCCAAGAGTAAGGCGAATGTGTTTCAAATGGCTGCTGAAATTGCTTTGCGTCATCATGAGCGCTGGGATGGCAGCGGATATCCTGATGGACTTGCGGGTAAGTCGATTCCTGAATCGGCACGAATTGTAGCATTAGCGGATGTATTCGATGCGCTAACAATGAAAAGACCCTACAAAGAAGCGTGGCCGTTAGAGAAGGTTCTGAGCACAATCCAGGAAAGTGCAGGTAGCCATTTTGAACCACGATTGGTAGACAAGTTTGTTTCCATTTTGCCGCAAATACTGGAGATAAAAGCGATGTGGGGTGATTCGTGAGTCTTCTGCTGGTAGGGTAAAATCGGATTACCCCATTTTTTCACTTACAAAAAGGGGCTTACCACTTAAGCCGGGACATTTAATAATTTCAAAGGGTTAGGAATTGCACGCTTCCGGCTCCTTCGAGCAAGCGGAAGCTCTCCCATTTGTTCAAGTACCCAGGAAAATAACTCTGGATGTTC
>SESC01000306.1_pt1 | contig 18528 bp, 11 predicted proteins | sample 3171431 | NCBI WGS metagenome assembly SESC01 (sample SAMN06051868, study PRJNA518727) | freshwater metagenome | biome: subpolar coniferous forest; feature: holomictic lake; material: water; isolation source: holomictic Lake 227, 8 m depth | place: Canada: near Kenora, Ontario | collected... | reverse complement strand
CATAACTGCTCTGAAGGAAAAGTCCCGGAGAACATGCCACAGGAACATGCCCAGCCTGCCTGCAGGAATAAGAAAATTGTGCCTCGTCTTCAGGGGTGGGTCCGTCTCGTCATTCCACCCTTGATTCATCCCGGGCAGGGTGAGGGGCCTGGCCATGCCCCACGTGTCGCTCGCGTTCCAGTTCACAAATTGTTGGATCAATGTGGAATTCCGCCCGGCGGAGCAGTCCGTGAACCGTGCTGGCTTCCCGTGCAGTAAGCTGTGTCCTCCCGAAGATCCGGCGCATCATCAGCATCGTATTCTCCCGTTTGAATGGAGGATGATCAATCTCGTCGAGGAACCGATCGATATGCAGGTAGAGGTACTCCATTTCCGTACGGTTCGCAAGGAGATATTCCCCCCGGGGTATGTGGGCGAGCTCGTAACATACCACCCCGACTGCGTGGGATAAGTTCAGGATCGGGTAATCCTGTGATGTCGGGATCGTGCAGATCATGTCGCATCTCTTTACCTCATCGTTGTTCAGGCCCCAGTTCTCCCGGCCGAACAATATCGAGATAGTCCCGTTAATATCCTTGATATGTTCACGGATCTCCCCGGGGGTGAAATATGGCATACGCATCGACCGGCAGATTGATTTGCTGACCTCCCCGGTCGTGGCAATCGTAAGACAACTTTGTTGGAAAACTTCTTCCAGTGTGCACGTTATTGCTCCCGAAAGGACGTCCTGTGCATGGGAAGCCCGCAATAATGCATCCTCACCAATCCGGCAGGGATCGATTAAGACCAGACGTGAAAACCCGAAATTTTTCATCACGCGGGCGCTAAACCCAATATTGCCCTCGTATAAGGGCGCCACCAGGACAATCTGGATATCCGGCATGCAAGATCAAAAATAAAAATCAGTATTACTGGACGGCCCTGACCGTCGCTTTCAGCACTTCAACACCCTTTTCATAGACCGCGTTCCCGACGACAATCGTATCCGCATACCGGGACATTTCCGCGGCCTTTTCAGCAGAATCAATACCGCCGCCATAATAGAGTAGCGATTCGTCAAGCGCATCTGACGCAGCTTTGACAACCAAAGGGTCCCCGTAGATACCGCTGTATTCAATATACACGATGGGGAACCGGAGGTACCGGTCGGCAATAGAGGTGTAGGCTGCTACGTCCACAGGAGTAAGATTACAGATCGACTTCGTCACCTTCCCGACAGAGGAGTCCGGGTTCAACACAATGTAGGCTTCAGGAACAACTTTGTCCCATTCAATTTCCTGGGTTTTCACCCATTCCATGTGTTTTCCCACAATCCAACGGACATCCGTCGTATTCAGCACACTTGGCACGTACAGGTACTCAATCCCGTCAAAAATGACAGCTTCAGGACCGGCAGGTTCCACTACGAGAGGTAGTCCGTAGGTGGCGACCTGGTGCTTCAGGGTCATCAGGTTCTCAACCGTTACATTCAGGGTCCCGGATAGCATTAGTGCATCGGTGCCGCTGGTCGCTACCTCTTCAACTGCCTTCGCGTTGAGTTTCTTGTCAGGGTCAAGCTTGGTCACGTGGACCCAGTTTTTCCAGTGTGCGTGCGTCATACGAATCTGTTGATCTTTTGTTGTCCGTTGTTTCAGGCCTTTGCAACGGCCCGGTATTCTTTCTGGTACTCGAGGATCTTCTCTTTAGGGATCCCCGTTTTCTTTGAGAGGTCTTCGGGACTGGCCTTGTCCAGCCGGTCACCGTTGAAGATCCCTGCACGGTAAAGTTTACCGATCGCAGCTTCGCCAATACCACGAATTGCGAGGAGCTCGGCCTTCCCACGTTCAAGCTGGACCTTGCTGATCTTTTCAGGGGCCGGCTTATTAAGCGCTTTCGCGATGGTTTCCACATGACGGTAGACGGTCTCCGGGTTGATCCCGGTCATCTCGCTGATTGCTGCAGGGTGGTGGCTGATGAAATCAAGGGGTGTGATAATACCTGCATGGTGGTATTTCTTAAGGCTGACCGCAGGAATACCAATATCCCGAAGGACACGTTCGTTGGTAATCCGTTTTGCTTCAGCCTGGAGGTTCTCTGCTTCTACTTCACCCATTCCGACACTGCGGAGTAACTGCCGGTCTGCTCCTGCAAGACCTTCCACATCGTCGATCCCGGAACCATGGAGTTTCTTTGCGATAGCGGAATGGCTGCGGCCCCGTCGTGGCGGGAGATGCTTTCGTACGAATTTCCGGCATTCCGAACGTTTTCGCAGAAGTACTAACACTTCTTCTGCCCCGTTCACCAGTTTTTCCGCACTTTCCCGGGAGAGGCCGGTTGCGGCCATAATCCCGTCCTGCCCGGATTTTACGACTTCGTAGACCGTATAGATATGCTTTTTCTGGAGATTGTCCCGGATCTCGTCGGTCATCGTGGGGACCAGGTCGAGAGTCTCCTTGTTCGACGTGATATGGTGGCAGAGCGGACATCCAATCTCCCATGGGCGTGCACCTTTTTTTACCAGCGTTACATGGTGAAGATGATGCTTTTGACATACTTCGTCAGTACGTACGGCGAAGCCCCACATAACCATCGGAAGCCCGATATTGAAGGTGCATTCCGGGTAGTTGGTACAGCCGATGAATTGCGCCTGGCTACTTAAATGACGAATACGAATATCTTTTCCGCAGGCCGGGCATGGACCGAGCGTCATTTCCTCGGCAGTCTGGTCCATGATCGCATCACCTATCTCCTGTCCGTGCGCCTCCAGCTGGTCGAAGACACGGTGGAGCATCTCCCGTGATTCACTGACTACGTCGTCCCTGTCCCGTGAGCGTTCCTTTATCAGGTTCATGTGGTCTTCAAGCATCTGGGTCATATCGGGCTTTGTAATCGTATCCGCATGGTCCGCGAGTGACCCGATTACGGCCATCCCTACAAGGCTTGGTCGCAGCGGGTTCCCTTCTACGTATTTTCTTGAGACGAGCTTCCCGATCACCTCGTGGCGGGTGCTCTTCGTCCCGAGCCCGAGTTCCTCCATGCGCTGGATGAGCTTCGCCTGGGTGAAGCGGGGTGGCGGCAGTGTCTCCTTCTCCTCGATCTTCTTTTCCTTGATAGGGAGTTTTTCACCCTCGGTAAACAGGGGAAGCACATGGTCTTTTGCTTCGCTGTAAGGGTAAACCTTACGCCACCCGGGCTCGACAAGGACACCACCCGTGGCCGTGTAAGGTTCCCCACCCGCATCGAAATTGACTTTCATGGTCTTCCATTGTGCATCAGGAGAGAGGGTTGCAAGGAAACGGCGTACAACCAACTCATAGACCTTCCACCGGTCATCGCCAATTGCGTCCCTCGTAGCGACACCGGATGGGTGGATGGGGGGGTGATCGGTGGTAGATTTCTTCCCTGCCGTCGGTACAGGCCGCCGGTGTGCCATGACCCATGCGACATCAGTTGAGAACACAGATAGACTAAGGGTTTTTAGCACCCCATTCAGGTCGAGGGTCTTTGGGTATACCGTGTTGTCGGTCCTCGGGTACGAAATAAACCCATTCATGTAGAGGTCTTCTGCTATCCTCATCGAATTTGCTGCAGAAAATCCAAGGCGGGCTGCTGCAACAATGAACCCGGTGGTATCAAACGGTGTGGGGGCCCGGTCCGTCTTCTGGCCCTCTTTAATTTCAGTAACCAGCAACGGTTCCTTTGTGCGGGCATGGGCCGTCTCTGCCGCGGTCTTATCGGTAAACCTTGCCGTTGTATGGCGAGCCTCTACGACCTCTCCGGATTTTTGCGTGGTAAGTGAGAGCAACCAGTATTTTTCTGAAATAAACGCTTCGATCTCCTTTTCACGGTCCACAATCATTGCCAGCGTCGGACTCTGCACGCGGCCGACCGAAAGGATGTTAGCACCGCCACGGCGAGCGGCGAGGCTGATGAACCTCGTCAGGGATGCACCCCACATCAGGTCAATCACCTGTCGTGCCTCCCCGGCAGCGGCAAGGGCAAAATCTATATCGGTCGTATGGGTGAAGGCGTGGTGAATCTCTTCGGGTGTGATGGCTGAAAATCGAGACCGGTCAACCGTGACCTTCGGGTTCACCGCCCGGATCAGTTCATAAGCCTCCTTTCCGATAAGTTCCCCCTCGGTATCATAATCAGTGGCAATTGTGACGCGTTGCGCCTTTTTCGCGAGTTTCTGGATGAGGTGGATAATTTTCTTTTCTGTTGGGACTTTGATGGTCCCGGCATCAATGAGGGTCCGCGGGGTATGTTCCTCTGACCTCCAGTTACTGTACCCCGGCTCGAAATCCACCTCCACCACGTGGCCCCGGAGACCGGTGACCACGTTGTCACCGAAGCTGTAACTCGATATCCCGCCGTCCTTACCCACGGTAACTTTCTCTTTCCCGGCAAGGATTCTGGCTATCCGCTCTGCCGAGATATTCTTCTCAGTGATGATCAGGTGCATGTCGTACCTCTTGTTAGGGGGTATCCGGTTATCATTGTCCCCTCCCGTCCAATGCGTCCCGGAGCATGGCATTGAGTTCTGCAGGGTCTGCCTTGCCCCGGGTCTTCTTCATGACCTGGCCGATCAGGAACATGAACGCTTCCTTCTTCCCGGATTCGTAGTCAGCGACTGCCTGCGGCTGTTCCCTGATCACGTCGGCTATTGCAGCAGGGGCGATGCCGCTGCCCGTTGCTCCGAGGTCAAGGCGTTTTACGACTTGTGATGGGATCTCAGCCGGCTGCTTCTGAAGGATGCCGTCAAGAATTGCCCTGATCACATCAATGGCATTCTTATCCGTGAGGGTCTTTGATTTGACAAGGTTCACCAGTTCGATCATATGCGATGGTGTAACAGACCCGATGCCCATGTCACGGTAGTTGAGTTCGCCGATCAGCGTATCGGCCACCCATGTCGCAGAGAGAGCCGGGTCTGCGTTTCCTGCGACCTTTTCGTAAAAGTCCGCGAGCTTCAGGTCCCCGGTCAGCGTACGGGCATGGTTTGGAGAACAGCCGTACTGCCTGATGAACCGGGCCCTCCTCGCATCAGGGAGCTCCGGCAAATCGATTAGTTCAACCCACGAACTGACCCGGAGAGGAGAGAGGTCGGGTTCCGGGAAGTACCGGTAGTCCTGCTCCTCCTCCTTGCTCCTTGATGCCGTTGTGATCCCTTGTGTCTCAACGAAATGCCGCGTCGCCTGTTCGATGGGGTGTCCCTTCCGGATCACGTTCCTCTGCCGGGTGATCTCGAAGGTTAGCGCTTTCTCGACCCCCTTATAGGATGAAATATTCTTCACCTCGACCCGGTTTCTCCCCTTGTAGCTTTTCTTCTCGCGATCAAACCACCCTTCAGGCTGAAGTGAAATATTGGCATCAACCCGCAGGGAGCCTTCCTTATCAGAATCAAAAACCGAGAGGTATTCAAGTGTTGCCCGGAGTTTGTTTAAGAAGCGCCGTGCCTCTTTTGGCGACCGCATGTCAGGCTCCGTGACGATCTCAATTAACGGTATCCCTGCACGGTTGTAATCGACAAGCGAGTATCGGGCCCGGTCGACCCCGCCCTTATGGACGAGCCTGCCCGGGTCTTCCTCCATGTGTACGCGGGTGATCCTGACCATTTTTTCACCATTTTCGCCTTCAATTACGAGATAGCCACCTACTGCGAGAGGTTTGTCGTACTGGGAGATCTGGAATGCCTTATCGAGGTCAGGATAGAAATAATTTTTCCGTGAGAAGACGGACTCTAACAGTACTTCGCAATTCAGTGCTTTTGCAACGCGAAGAGCGAATTCGACGGCTTTTTTATTTATTTTCGGGAGCGCCCCAGGAAGACCAAGGCATACAGGGCATGTATGGGTATTCGGACCGTCGCTCCGGTAATCAGTACTGCATGCGCAGAAGAGTTTTGTTACCGTATCAAGCTGGCAATGGACTTCAAGCCCGATGATGGTCTCATCTGCCTCAGGGTGTGGTGGGCTTCCTGTTGCCTGTGAAATATTACCCTGTGACTGTTCAGACCGGGACCCTGCGATTGGACCTGCAGGCATGTTCTCCATGTTCAAACCACCGCCTGTTCGTACGCGAACGCGGTATCGATAACGACCTCGTCTTCGAAGTGGCGTCCCATGATCTGGAGACCGACCGGCATCCCATCAACAGTCCCACAAGGAACTGATATTGCCGGGACTCCGGCGAGGTTCGCAGGCACCGTGAGGATATCCGAGAGGTACATCGAGAGCGGGTCTGCCTTCTCGCCAAGCTGGAACGCGATGGTCGGCATTGTCGGTCCCGCAAGGACGTCAACCTCCTTGTAGAGACGCATGAAATCTAATTTCACCTGCTGGCGTGCAGCCTGTGCTTTTGCATAGTATTTCCCGTAATATCCTGAAGATAAGGCAAATGTACCGAGCATGATCCTCCGCCGGACTTCCTTCCCAAAACTCGTCCCCCTTCGTTCCTGGAATGCTTCGTGCCATGGTTTCTTGGTATCGGCTGCCGGACCATACCTGACGCCATCAAAACGGGCAAGGTTTGAACTTGCCTCGCTCATGCAGGTGACGTAGTAGGCCGCAAGCGCGTATGCCATGCCCGGCATCCGGCAGGTAACAATCTCTGCCCCTTTCTTTTCGAGCACCTCGATCGCCTCCCAGGCTTTTGCTGCAACCGCAGGGTCAACACCGGTACCGAAAAATTCCTCGGGGACACCAATCCGCCGCCCCTGGATATTTTTATCGGGCGTGTGGCTGTAAGGCTGATCTATGCTGGTGGAGTCCCGTTGGTCGTACCCGGCGATTACCTGCATGAGACGTGAAGTCTCACCCACCGTCCTCGCCATCGGACCGATCTGTTCGAGGGAGTTGGCGTAGGCGATCAGGCCGTACCTTGATACCCGGCCATAGGTAGGTTTTAGGCCGACAATGCCACAAAATGCAGCAGGGCAACGAATTGAGCCACCGGTATCACTTCCCAGTGCCATCCTGACCATCCCGGCAGCCACCGCAGCGGCACTGCCTCCCGACGAGCCCCCCGGGACCCTGCCCGTGTCAAGCGGGTTTAACGTAGGGCCATACCCGGAGTTCTCGGTCGTAGTACCCATGCCGAATTCATCCATGTTTGTTTTGCCGGCAATTGCTGCACCTTCTGCCAGGAGGAGGGATACGACATGGGCATCATACGGGGGGACATACCCTTCGAGGATGCGTGAACCGGCGGTTGTCCGGATACCTTTTGTCGAGATATTATCTTTTATGGCAATGGCGAGCCCTTCGAGACGTCCCGTGCCATATTCCGGCTCGGGGCAGGTGGTGAGAAAGGCGTTGACCCGGTCATCGGGTGTAAAGGATAGTCGGGAGCGTGCCAACCTACATCACCCTCGGAGCCTTGAAAAAACCATCCTCAGTCTCACCCGCGTTCTTAAGGGCATCTTCCTGCGAAAGTGACGGGGAGATGACGTCCTCCCTCAGCACGTTATAGCGGTCCTGTTCGTACGCGCAGTCCCCCTCGACTGTATCGAGGATATCAAAATAATCAAGGATCCGATTGAACTGGACCGTAAACTCGTCCAGTTCTTCTTTTACTATGCAGATATCGGCGAGCCCTGCAATATGTTCAATGTCCCTCTCAGATACCATGGTCACGCACACCAAACTGGTTTATGTACCCTTGTACCGACCTTTTATAACCATTGTGACGTGCCAGATCCCTGATCGTACGCCATACCCCGCTACCGTATTGCATCGCTTTTTTGTCCTGCCACGCGATTCCGGCAGGAATATGCCTTTCTGCCACAAGCCGGAGGGGTCGTTTTCTGACCCCGTCCACGACCTTATCATGGGCTGGGATCTGGCGTGCAGCGCGCACGACCCGGATATCAAGATACGGCATGGAGATATAGGTGCCATGGAGTGCCGCGACAGCCTGGTCCCGTTCGGCCTGCCTTGGAAGCACAATAAAATCCGCTTCCAGGTCCGCTTCCAGGTCAGTGGCTGTGAGGTACCGGGAGTACCCGCCGAACAACTCGTCCGCACCCTGTCCGGCAAGGACACGCTCGTACCCGTTCTCACCCGCCCACTTAGTAATACAGTGCATCGTCACCGCAATAGCGGTGTTAACAGGGTCGGGGGAGGGGATAACGGGTACCACTGCTGAAATCCCCTCTGCTACGTCTTTTTTTGTGATCGTAACGCATTCGCAGGACAGTCCGATTGCATCAGCCGCGATGCGGGCGCGGTTGAGGTCATGAGACCCTTCGATGCCGACAGCCACGCATGGCCGGCGGGCAAGTGCAGCGACCAGTGCAGAGTCCACACCACCGGATAAGGCAGTGACCCCTTCATCACTCCTGAGACGGACTGACTCGATAATTGCCGCTTCCAGCTCCAGTTCTCCGGATCCCGGAGTGATATGTCCGACAACCTGCCCGGACTTCACGATAGTCCCGGGTGGGCAGTCACCCGTGATGATTCCAAAATGGTCGCGGGCACACCAATCAATCGATCTGATGTAAAACTCCCCGCCGAATTCACCTACCAGCTCAGGGTGGTGCACAATTATTTCCTTGACTTCTTCATCTGATAGTTTACAGCCGGCACGTTCCACCCACCCTTTGAGTTCAAACATCTGAATTGTTTCCCAAAAATAATGTACCTCCATGTGGTAATGAGGGTTGGGGAAGTAAGGGACCCCGATTAATAAGGATTACCCGGGAACCCGGAAATAAAATACGATATGGATTGGATTAAATGAAGTTTTTTATGGCCCGCCTGAATATCTTTCGCAGTTCCGAATCCTATAAAGATATCAACGAAGAGGAGGGTAACATAACAATATTTACCGGTGAAGAAGGACTCTGAATGAATTTTCTTTTTATTTTCCCATTGAGTTAAGGGTGATAATGCGAATTTTGGATCGGCCAGGGGTAGTTATGAAGGATGAGATTTCCCAACTGTTCGGGTACCTGCAAAGGCTCATCGGGAGCTGCGCAGAACATGACATTACCACGGATATATTCGTGAGCCCGGCCGATCCTGAAGCATACCGTGCAGCACTCGAGGGGGTCCGGGACTGCAGCGAAAGAATAATTGCGTCGGGTATCACCCGGGAGCAACTGCTTTCACTCTTCATGGAACATGGAGGCGATTACCGTTCTATGCTCCTGGGACTTGTTGAACCATGGGACCTTATTCCGTTGATTGTACCGGCATTTACCCCCGTGCAGGAGGAGCTAATCGGTGCCGCATGCCGGGAATGGGCAATGGCAACGGTACCAGATGACGCGGAAAGTATGGCATCGCAGATCATGTCTGCCGTACAACCGTTGGCCCTCGCCGATCTTCTCTCCCCACTAGCGACCGGGATGTTGAGGTTTCCAGCAATAATGCAATTGCAGACTGCAGGACGTGGAGATTTAGAGATGGTACGCCCTGCATGGGACACGGGCACCCGCATCCTTGTCCCTGCAACAGATAACCGTGCCGTCTTCTGTGGGCAGCTGGACCTCACGATATTCTGGTACCTTTCAGGAAAGGGCATCATCGCGAGTCCCTGCATCCCTGAACCTGTGCTCCAGGCCCTGTACAATATCGGGGTACTCCGTGGAGCCAGTATTGAAGCACTTGCACATGCATTCGCGAGCGAGGGGGACCTTGTCACGGACCTCTTCAGGGCAGGAGAGGGACTCGCCAGGGAGATGGAGTCCATCACGGATATCAGGATCTTGTTCCGGATTGTCCTGGCGAAATTTTTGCATACGCCCCGGCCTGATAATGAATCGGTAAAGGACGAAGACTTCACCCCGTCACACAACAAAATTAGACAATTGAGCGGACATGTGCTTGCCGGGTTTGTGACAGCCCGCGCAGAAACTTCCGACCGGACATGCGTGGACCTTGTCCTGGATTTTATCCGTTCTGTTGCTTTCCGGCCTTCAGGGAGGGCAGACCCCGCTCCCGGACAACTCCGGGAACTTGAACGAAACGTCCAGGAACATGAACAGCTGCTCCGGGCCGTTACGGGGCAGTATACATGGCGGGCCACGCCGATGCCACCCGGGTCGGGTGGATACAGGCCGGTTGCTGACCTCTGGCCTGACAGGTACCTGTTCATCTATGACCAGGAAGAGATGGCGTACCGGAGTCCGGATGCGTCAAAAGCACTCGTGATGGAAGCATTGTACCGGCACTTGTATGGTCTCCAGCCATCGGATTGCGATGCGAAAAAGGATGATGAAAACTGGTACTGCCGCATCGTCAGTGTGATAGGTGTGCAGCGGGCAGTCCAGACCGGTACCTTGGTTCACCCGGGTGTTACCCGGTGGTTGAAGAGGTTATACAATGAGGAATACGATCCGGTCAACCGGATGGTGGACAAATCCCGTATTACCCACTTGTCACTTCCGGACCAGTTCCTTGAAATGGCAGTCTTTGAAGGGAGGACCGGTGAACAAGCCCCTGATACCGGGGATGCATCGGTAGAACATGCCCTTTATGTGACATCCCAGGCCAGGAAGGAGATCGGTACTCCTCAACTCACCGATGATATGTGCCTCACTATTATAAATGATCAAATATGGCCTGTGTTCAGGCAGCTCTGCACGTATGCCCAGGGAATTGCAGCAGAAACAGGTAGCGTTTCAGCCGGCGGGTTCCAAAGGGGTGCACCCCTGAATATGATCACACCCCGGGGGAGTGCGCCCCGTGTAGATACAACGGTCCCAAGCGCCCACCATCCCGAAAACAGTCTCACCGGAAAGGCGATCGAAGGGAAAGGGAAAAGCCTGCTGGACGATGACGGACTGTTAGTACCGGGTGGTCATTCTGGTACAGGTACAAAACCGACAGGCCGAGAAGCAACGGAACATAATCAAAATGCACAGCCTGAAGGTCCGGGACACGGAACCGCATCGTGCCCCTATCCAGCTGATACGACTGGCAATAACGGAAAAGGAGGCCTGGAACCAGGTATCCAGGAGACGGCCAGGAGGATGATGGAGGCATGTACGAAAAGCAGGGAACTGCTGGACGAATTATCACCAGCAGGCAACATTGGGGAAACAGAAAACGGCACCAATCGTGAAACACTATCTGCTTTACGTGACCTGGCTGGGAAGATCAATACAATGGCCGGGACAATTGAGAGAGAAGTGAGGGATAGCCGGGCCATGAACATCCCGGGGGTGAACGAGCGGACACAGCCCGAAAGTTCACCGGGCCGGATACATGAGGGTGGGAAGTTATCTGAAGACCTGCTAAAGACCATTGAAACTGTTAAAAAGGCCGCCTGCGAGTACCGGGACGCCCTAAAAAAAGTAGAACGCACAATTGAATCCTCCGACTCAGATCCAGGCACTATCCAGCACCTCACCGGGATGACAAAAAAAGCATTTATGGATTTGCAGCAGGCGGGGACAGAATTCCAGCGGCTATCGGGGGGGCCATCCCTTACAGGAAGTGAGAGGCCGATGGTCCGGTTGCCGGAAGCAGACGATGATCCTGATTCAGACAGGGCGATAAGTGCGACCCGCAGAGGCAGATTGGAACCATCGTTTGTAGCCGATACCGGGTACACTCCCGGTGTCTGGGAGAGCCTCTCATATTTTGACGCCAGTTTTGATGATGGAACGCAGGCTGAGCCCGAAGGACCTTTGTCGGGCAGGCAATCCAGCGATATTGCAGAGCGGCGGTTTGAACAGAACACGCAGGCACTCACCCGTGAGGCGACACTGTATCTTTCTGCCCTGCGGCAGAGGACAAGGAGTGACTGGGAAACGATTGATGAGAAAGCCGAACGGGTCCGGAGAGTTGCACTGTTAGAATCCCACACGGTTGGCCAGGACGATTATGCGACGTACCAGCGGTTTTACCAGCCGGTTGCCGGTCTCACCGGGGTAGCGCGGAAAAATATCCAGCAGGCGCTCCAGAAGACGAGGGCATCCCGTGACCTGAACGAACTCACCACTGGGGATGATATCGACGAAGAGAACCTTGCCGCCGTGAGGACGACGATGCGGATATTCCGGGACAGGGGACGGGAACCAGATAAGACCCGGTGGTGTATCTCTCTCCTCATCGATGCCAGCAGCAGCATGCACGACGAGACCGTGGCGAGAAAGTTACAGGCGACTATCCAGACTGCGATCCTTTTTGGGGAAGCTGTGAACAGGATTACGGGTATCAGGTTTGAGATCGCGGCATTTTCAGACACCGAATATATTCCCCTTAAGCGTTACCAGGATGACTGGAATATCCACCAGGGGTGCTACCTTATCCGGCAGGTAGTCCAGGCTACCGGGGGGACAAACGATGTCGGAGCGGTCAGTAGTGCCCTCGACCGGATGAACCGCCTCCACATGTCAGCCGGAGCAAACAGGATGATCTTCGTGATATCTGATGGGCAATCGGGTGTCGGGGGCAGGGAGCAGATGAGGACAATACTATTAACCAACAAAGGTACCCGGATATTCGGGTGGGGGATCGGCCCTGACATGGAGAAGATCGAGGAGACCTACAGGCCATACGGGACGTGGGTCCGGGATATTTCTGACCTGCCGCGGTCGATGGGTGAGGTCCTCAGGCGTGAACTCGGACGACCAGCCATGGCGGGTTGGAAGGACGACCGGGCAGACCCCGGGACTGACCAGTATGTGCCGGTTGTGGGAGGTGGGCTATGCACGGACTGAGCACGATGGGGCCCCTGAAGGTCGCAGCATGGTGTCCCGGGAGGAGGGTCCCGGTCGCGACCAGCCTTAAAATCGGAGATATTGAAATCCCCGCACTGGAAGGACCACGCCTCCTTCTCGTACCCGCGAACGTACTATACCTGCAACAGATGTGGGACGCGCTCAGGATGCCGGGCAGGAATAACCTCCTCATTACCGGGGAATCCGGGTCTGGGAAGACGGTCCTTGTCCGTTACCTTGGGGAGATCTATCGCCAGGCCCTCATAAAACGTGCAGTCGAAGTACATGAGGGCCCGACGGGATCTCATACCACATCCCGGGCATCGTCATTCCAGACAAGGATCCTCACGTTCCATGAAAACCTCCGGAGGTCAGATATCACGGAGCGGAGGCATTACGGGGAGTCCGGCGAAGATAAGACGGGGTGGACGATGAGTGACGTGATGGACGGGATGGTCGCAGGGGACTGGAATGTTCTTTCTGAGATAAACCGCACCGGGGAGGACGTCCAGGCCGAGTTCAACGAGCCGCTTGAGAACAAGTCAAAAAGTCTGCACCAGCAGGTAATCAGGGGCCATCTCGACAGCCGGTTCATTGCGACGATCAACCCCGTCAAGAGCGAAGGGAGGGGCATTTATGAAGGAAAAGTGATGAGCGGGGAGTTTGTGAACCGGTTCACCAACAAGATCCACATCAGGTACCTGCCACCCGACCAGGAATTCGAGGTGCTGAAAAGTTATGGTCCCGATGTCGGTGACCTGGTGATTGACCGGCTCATCGCTCTTGCCAACGATATCAGGAGGGACTATGCAGAAGAGCACGGTGTAGTTCCGTTCCCGGTAACGACCCGTGCACTCATCCGCGTGGTCAGGCATCTCCATTGCTTCCCCGGGGACTTTCTCGAGCTCCGTTCGCTGTTCTGGCGGAAAGTGTCCTGGCTCGATGACCGGATCCATCCACCCATTGCACGGAAGCTTATCACGGATCTGCTCGACCTTCACGATATTGTGGACCATGATCATTCCATGAAAGCCCGGTCGGAGGTTGTCCAGGCCGATGGTGAACGGGGCCAAAGTCTCCGGATCGGCATGGCATCCCATCCAATCGGACCGGGTGGGCCGTATGTGCCGGATACCGTGATCGAGGAGGTGCAGCAGAACCTCGCAGATCTGGAGTGGGTCTTAAAAGACATCGTACTCCAGGAGAACATCCTCCTGATCGGAGAGGCAGGAGTCGGTAAAAACAAACTCGAAAGTTACCTGGCACACCTCCTCCGCTACAACCTCCTCGTTGTTGGTATGAGCGGTGAAACACGGGTGTCAGACCTCCTCACCTATCGAAGCTTCGGGGAAGAGGAAGTGGGTAAGACAGGTGATACCGCGACACTCGGCCTTCGTGCCCTCACCGACCCGGAGCACGGGTGGATGATCGTCCTCGACGAGGCGAACAAGGCACACCCCGGAGTCCTTGTTTCGTTTAATGACCTGCTACAGGACCGGCTTGTCCGATTGCCCGGGGGGAAAGAGGCACCGGTCCGTGCAACCATTTGTGTGAATATCAACCCGAACCGGCCACCCTACGAGGTGAATGACTTTTCATTCGAGTTTATGGACCGGTTCTCGATCCATACCATCCTCCACCTGCCGGCCGACCAGGCAGTCGAGGTGCTGAAGAAAAAATACCCCGGTGCAGACGATGATTTTGTCAGAGACGTAGTACATGGATACTACGCCCTCCACCCCCTGTACAGCAGCGGGATCCTCTTTGAGCCCGTGACGATGCGGAACGAGGAGGCGGCGATAGAACGTGGACTCCAGTACCCGGACCAGGCATGCAACCTTGTCGACCTCCTCTGCGCCTGCTATGGTCCACGCGATGGCCGTGAACTGCACGCGGTCCAGGGGGCCTTGCAGGCGGCGGGATTTGACCGGAACGTGCTCCCTGCAGCATGGGCACTGGAACAATACCGGTCTTCATGGGAGACCGATAGCAATAACGAAGATAAAGCCATCTCTCTTGCAGAAACGTACCGTGCAATAGGAAAACCATCAGCCGCAAAGGACGTCCTCCAAAAGATGCTCTCCCGGGACCCGCGACGGGACTGGGTCTATCACTTTAAAACTGCCTTGATATACCTAGACAATGACCAGCCTTGCGAGGCAGGACTAGAGATCCTGGAGGGATTTGCTGATGGAAGTGTCGTCCGGATGGACAACAACGAGGAATATGTCGTCCTGTGTACAGATGTCCGTGTCCCTGGAGGCACGCCTGAAATCTCCATTGAGGCACAGAATACCCGTACAGGAACGATGGCCCTTATCACCGGCCGGGCAATCGGCCCCACAAAATCTGTTCATCGCCTAGGTGGGGAATACCTCATGTCATTTTCGGATACGGTGCATGGTCTTACCATCTACGAGTGTCCACGGAAATTGACTGCCACGAAAGGCAGCGATAGTCCTGTAGTTCCAGTCTCACCGGCTGACCGTAACCGGGAGAAGATATCGTCAGATCATCCCCTCTCACTCACACGTCTTATCAGAGAGAGCGTGATGACGGGCTGGTCTGACCCGGTGTTCCGCCGTCAGATGTGCAGGTTCCCCTCACCGCCCTGGTCGCTACCCGAATGTACGGAAGGACGTATTGTGCGGGAGATCAATGGTGAAGGAGGGTGTATTCGCCTGGTTGTAAATCTGGATTCCAGCTGGTCAGTGGAGTGCCGCGGCTCTACGGGTAATGGAAAGAAAATGATAGGCTGGGACAGGTGCGGAACACAGAAAACTGGGGAATTTTTCTTTTCCAATAGCGAGGGTGACGTATCGAAATTACCCTCACCCGGCAATCCTTTCCTCAGGCTAACTCATAGCGAGTCCCGGAACACCGTGTATCTCGTACTTCCGGATGAACTCGCCTTGGCGGTGCAACGTGAAAATCCGCAAAGGCAGGGCAATGCCAGGGAACCGCGTGTATCGGTTCTTTCCACCGTGGCGTACGAAGCTGAAATTGAAAGCCCCCTCTTTACCAGGATATATCCCCGGTTGCAGCGAATATTCAAGTATTCCCGGCCGATAAAAGGTCAGCCGTCGATGGGTGCAGGTGATATCCTCTATACCCTTCAGCCGGACTCCAGGATCACCACGTCGGTCCTTGTGGAGACCAGCGGGACTGGAATTGTATTTAGGGAAATAAGTCCTGGTGTTGATGTGGCAGTTCCAAAATCCGATGACAAAAGGGAGGGGATTTTGCAGAACGCCGTCCTCCAGCAGATGATCATCCCTTTCACGAAACTGGACCACTGTGAGGAATGGCTTACGCAGGCAACCTCCCCTGACATCCAGGGGTACCTGCAGGAGATACGAAGGTATATCACGACGGTATTTCTTACGGCAACGCAACCAAGGGACATTGCCTATGAAGCAAAGGCCCGGGCGATATTCACCGGTTACCGGCAGATTACCGGGCCAGTCGGAAGGGAAACAACACTCCGTCGGGGGGACATCCTTGTGCGGACAACCGTAGACCCTGGCGAAATTAACCTTTCGAAATCTGTGTTTATCGTACGGTTCATGCAGGAAGGGACCAGTAAAGGACTGGAAGGGAGCCGGCCTGTTGTTCGCGGGTACTGGCTTGGGGAACAAAACCCGGTCGCTACCGAGGACATAGAACAGATGTGTGGAGAATTCGGACTTATTTTTGTCGAGGGAGAAGATAAATGCGACCGGATCATACGGCAACTTGCCATTGCATGCCAGGACTCATCACAACCCTCGAAATTTTTCCGGGCTGGAGCAAGGTCTGACATGGTTGTACAGCTGGAATTTGGTGGGTTGGCAATCGAGTATCACCCATCAGACCGGTGGCTCAGGCTCACCATTGAAGGGGAAGAGGGAGGAACTTTTACAATTGAAGAGACTGGGTACCCGTCTGAAACAACCAGCGTTAAAGATGGAAAACAGGAACTTTTGCGCTGGCAGGGGACGCCTGTTGCGGATATCCAGTACCAGTCACATGCAGAACGCGTCCTGATTATTCTTGAGAATGATTTTTTTTCCACTCTCCTTGCGGGCAATATTATTAGGAAGTACCAGTTCACGGGACCAGGGGGCATTGTATTCGAATTTATCTCCCGGTCTGATGTGGAGTAATTGTAAATGGTATTCTGCGTCAGATTTTTTAACGGGCAGGGGTCATGATGGCGATGTGGACGATGAAGGTTGAACCCATTTCCGGTCCTTGACTCACGCGTTATCTCAGTCATCAGGTCAGCTTGAGATCTATTTGTTGCCCCTCGAAAAGGACGACGCCGGATAGATCTCAACGATCCGATCAACTCCGAAGGTTACCCTGTGTTTCCTTAAAGACGAGGGCCCGACACCCCTGATCGATATCAGTTATAGAAATGCCGATGCGAATCTTCCACCCCGGGAAGAGCGAGCGCGTGTTGCCTTTCCGGTAATTATCGGATCAGCCTTGCGGTTCCCTCCTTAAAAGGTTCCACAAGAATGGACGCAAATACGTTTCAAAAGAGAAAATAGGTTATTTTTTTGCTGCTGGTTTTTCACCGTGTTGAATTAACCGGCACTTATTAACGCACTCCCAGTTCTCGGGGAGGAACTTCCCATCAGGGCCGGGTTTCATCGTGGTATGGTATTTTTCCCCACAGACGAGGCATTCCATTAGTCCTGACTCTTCATCGACCAGTTTTGTTGCATTTTCTTTTTTGTTCATTGTCCGATATGTCCGGCGGGATTACAGATATAAGTGCGGGTCGGGGACACTAGGATACAGGGGAGCACGTTAATGGAGTAATGGGGCATCTTTGCATGTCATTTTTTGTTCGGAAGCGCCCCTGGAAAGAGCGAATCTCAGGACTTAAACTGAAAATGGAGAAGTAATAAACCTATGATATCCAGTTCTCTATCCGTGGCACAAGTTACTACCAGTTCATCTTCACAAGCTCAGGCGGATCGTTAACCCGTGTCGTTAAAAATAGGGAAGCGTTTTTTATTCTCTTTTTGCAGTATTACTAAAGATCTCAGTCCCCCGTAATTCGGGGATGGATATTTGCAACTGCTTCCTGGTGGGACTATAATCTCTTTCATGATCTTCGCTCTGGATACCAGCCAGAATAAGCCCGCCCTTATGAGAGTTTATTCCTGCCAGGGTCCTCATGATGAAGTTGGTACCAGGGGTTGTTCATTCTGCCAGTGCCATCATGGGTATGACGATGCACCGCATCCCTAAATACCATCACCCACGCCAGGAACGCCCCATACAAAAGTAAGATCATAAAAATGTCGTATGTCCTTTTTTAGCGGAGTAAGAGTATGATCGGTCAATGGTTGGTATTCACAGGGCTTTTCATACTTTGTCGACCTCTTTCGTGAAAACCGATCAACTCACGAACATACAATGGGGATGAAAGGGGTACCCATTAAAAAAAATCAAACCGACTTCTCCCGTTTAACGGAACAATAAATATTGATTGCTGATAACGGATTTCACTCTTGTTAGTCAGTACTAAACGATCAACCGGAGACGGGATAAGGCCGAACCCATGGAAATTTTCATCATTGTTTTCATAGTGAATCTGGTTTTTGACCCATCTTGTAAAATCAGGGCAGGTTGGTTGAACAAAACCATGGGTAGTAGGATAAATATTCTGCGAAAATAAAAATGGAGCCTGTACCGCAAATATAAAGGCCACCAGATATATCATTGAGAAGAGCAGATAGTGTTTTTGTTTATTCATTTATCCACCTACAATCATGTTTATTCCATACGAGCTATTTCGACCATTTGCATATGCAACACCATCTGCAATATCGTGTTGCTTGTGAAGGCCATAACCTGCCATAGAATATTGTACCTAT
>SESC01000303.1_pt1 | contig 18673 bp, 15 predicted proteins | sample 3171431 | NCBI WGS metagenome assembly SESC01 (sample SAMN06051868, study PRJNA518727) | freshwater metagenome | biome: subpolar coniferous forest; feature: holomictic lake; material: water; isolation source: holomictic Lake 227, 8 m depth | place: Canada: near Kenora, Ontario | collected... | reverse complement strand
TTCCAATGAGTGACAGGGGTGCTATCGCATTAATAATCAGATTTGATAAAAATAGGTTACGGCGTAATCCATTATGCAGTGAGTTTGCAAGTCCTTGCTTAATTTTGCGGGTGCGGCGGTAATGGCTTAGTGTTTGGGCATTAGTCGTTTGCGGGACTTCATGGATATTATGAGCGGGTGTGACCACTACCGGACATAAAGGCGTGAATTTATCATCATTCAGGCCTTGGTAGTTCATCGCTATACCAAAAAAACCAGCCGCCCCCAGTGTTTCAATATGAGGGTTGAATTCTTCAAGATGGCGACGAAAGCTTTCTTCTCGATCATCCATACAAAATATGAGTTGGGCATCGGGTCGATGTTCTCGTTTTGCCCAGCGTCCACGATGATGGTTGGCTTTTAGGGCTTGAAACAAGCTGTCACGATAATTTATTTCATAGGCGTAAAGCCAGATTTTACAACGTTCAGTGACATTAAAATCGTCCAGTACGTTTAGCAACGTGAGCAGATCATCTTTTGTAGCTGTTTGTAGCTGAGTGGCTGTGAGTCCTAAATGCTGGCATAAACGAAATAAGCGCCAGCCACTATTATGAGCGGTATGTTTTTTGTTTTGTTCAGCCATAGGGCTGCACTGCCAAGTCCAAATCAAGTCAGCCAGTTGTTGCCAATCGGCACGGTTTTGTCGATCGGGGTCTGCTGAGATAGTTAACGATTCAGCAAGTTGGGTGAGATATTCGGGTAAATCACCTTGGTAAAGATAACGGCGTACCGTGAACTCTGCAAGATTTTTACGGAAATAGGCGCGTAGTGAACTGGTTTTTGCGGGCGTTTTCCAGATATCCATGCAAATTTGGTTTAGCCATAAGCGATCCAGGGTAAGGCGAATAGCAAGATAATCAACCAGTTTAGGTGACGCATCTTTGTTTGTAATGTAGTGGGGGTGGTGTTGCCGCCAGTTAATAAGGCCAGACCAACCGGGTAGTTCAAGGGCGAGTCTTCGTAAATAGCCTATCCAGTGGTTTTTAGGAATTTCTAGTTGGGTTAATTGCAGGATAATCGTATCAATGGCATCTTCAGGTAGTTCATTGATGATGTGTTGCCAGTCAGGCAGTTCGTGTAAAAACGGGTTTACATCGTAGTTAATGGTAGCTCGCCATGCCCCGTAAAAACCTAATTCGTTTCGCTCTGGAATTGGCCATGCTGCAATACCTTCATCCATTACGGTGGCGCAGATACGTATCAGTTGTGGTCGAATAGAGTCAAGGATGTCAACGCCACTCAGTTTGAGAATAAGGGTGCGTAAGGTAATCTTATCGCCTAATTGTGAGAAGAGGTCGTCAAGAGCACTAAACTCAGTCAATTTTATGCCGGTCAGGGGGGCTTGTGCTGATACTAATGCTTGATAAGTAGTCAGCCATTCTTCTGCTTGATCTAAGTTTAAGTCCAACAGGGTCTCTGGATGCAGTTCGGCTTGTTGTAAATCCAGCTTATTTAAAATGCATTCCCAAAGTTGTGCAATCACCGTATTTTGCTGGTGGTTTTCTGGCACTAGTTGTTCACGTACGATGGATGGGATATCCGCTTGTACGGTTTTTAAGGCCTCTAATTCGGTTGTGTTCCAATTTAATTGGCTTATGCTGATGCCATCCAGATTAAATAAGAGTGCAATTTTATAAAGATCTTTTCGAGTGACACTTTTTTCACCTAATTGGCAGATAACTTGATCAGGCTGTAAATTTGGGTCTTTTGCTAAGGCCGCATTGAGATCATCGTCATTAATTCGATTTTGATGATAAAAAAGACGGCTCTGTTGTTCGGGTAGATAAGCTGAAATACCCGTGAGGGCTTCAAATTCGGCTAGAGCCTGCTCAAATGGAAGGTGCTGAAAGCCGTGTAAGGTATTGTGGTGAACAAACTGAAGCAGTGGGGCTTGTCCAGGCAAAATAGAATCGAGTTGAGTTAATGCCGCGATGATTTGATCGCGGTTATTAGAGGCGTTTAACGGTGATTCTTGTATATTCATTGCAACTTATAACAGGCGTTGGCTTATTTGATTGATCATCTGATTAATGGTTGCCGAAGATAGCTCGATGAGTGGGCTCGGCATAAAACCCAAGCCAATTATGCCGGTTACTAATAAGCCGGCTGCGAAAGCTTCACGGTTATTAAGGTCGCGAAGATGTTCCATGCTTGGTTTGATGGGGCCGGTTAGTAAGAGGCTGATGGTGCGTATCGAATACGCGGCACTAATGAGCACAGTGATACTAAAAAATACCATGAGTCCGCCCCCCCATTGCTGAAAACCACCGATAAGGGTATGGAGCTCGGCAATGAAGCCTATTGTTCCCGGTAGTCCCATGGCTGCAAATAAGGCTAAGCTAATGAACAGTGATAAGCGGGGCATTATGTGTATTAATGCGCTGTAATCGCCAATATTGCGGGTCTTGGTACGTTCATAGAGCAGCCCTATTAATAAGAATAAGGTGCCAGAAATAAAGCCATGCGCTGTCATTTGTAATATAGCGCCGGTTAAACCAATTTCATTTAATGTTGCAATGCCTAGTAAAACGATACCCATGTGACTCAATGAAGAATAAGCAACCATGGCTTTAAGGTCAGTTTGTCGCCAAGCCAGTAAGGCACCATAGATCATACCAAAGAGGGCAAGAAATACCAGTAGTGGTTGCAAACTATGAGCTGCTTCGGGCAACATGTTAACGGCTCTGATGAGGCCATAGGCCCCCATTTTTAATAGAATTCCTGATAACAAGATACTGACAGGGCTGGGTGCCTCAACGTGAGCAAGAGGTAGCCAGCCATGCAGGGGGAAAATGGGCATTTTAACGCCAAAGCCAATTAAAAATCCTAATAGCACTAGAATTTGTTCATAACGGGGCATGTCTTTTGCTGCTTGGTGCAGAGTTGTCATCAATGAGCCGACATGTTCAAGGTCATATTGACTAATCGCCAGCAAGCTAATGAGCATAAATACAGAGCCACCCATTGTGTAGAGTACAAAGTTTAAGCTAGCCGCATGGCGTCTTTGTCCTCCCCAACGGCCGATCAGGAAAAATAAAGGGATAAGGGTGAGTTCCCATGCGATATAAAACAGTGCCCAGTCTTGTGCCAGAAACACGCCTAACATGCCAAATTCTAGTAATAAAATACACAGGTGATACCCCTTAACGTTTTTAGGTAGCTTATAAGAGGCCAGCAATGCTATAGAAGTTAGCAGTGTTGCCAGTATTAGCATGGGCATGGACACGCCATCGACACCCAATGCATAAGCACTCCCTAAATTAGGGTTAAGGGGGAAGTATTCACTGAACTGTAATTCTGGGTTATCTTGGTTATATAGAGTAAGTAACCAGCAGCTTAGGAAAAATGCCAAGGTGGCAAACAGATTTGCGATAGTACGGATCAGGGTGGTATTTTGACCAGGCGTAAAAGTTAATAGTAAGACGCCCGCAGCCGGAGTCCAAAGTAACAGACTGAGAATTCCCATGTGGTAAGCGTTCCTTATGTTGTGCTATAAAAATATTGATGTGGCACTACACTATGAGTCTGTTTTTTTACAAATTGCTCGATCACTGTAACCCCTATAACAGGTATCTAGTTGACAGATTTTGAAACCAGCTTCTTTAAGAGCATTACCAAACTGATCCGTTGTATGAGTCCAGTACACCCCTTCTTTCTGGAGTCTTAATATTGCCCGGTTTGCCCGTGCAACAGGTAGTCCGCGTATAAATGTGGCAACTGCAGATAGCAAGCCTCTAGATTTTACCAAGTGCTTGAATAAATACCCTGACCAGTCTCGGATGTCAAGACATCGCCCAGGGTCAATAAAATATGCATTTCCACCGGGTGCGAGTATCAAATGCGCCTGTTCCAAGGCTTGGCTATGATTACCGCATGCATAAAGGCAGTGTATAGACAAAATAAGTTGCACAGTGCCTTTTTCCAATTGAGGAGAGCATACGTCTCCGCAGACAAACTCAATGTTGGTTAAACCCAAAGCATGGGCTTTCTCTTTTGCTCGAGCAATCATCTTAGCGTCTTGATCCACATGAATTATATTGCAATTAGGATAGTGTTGGGCAGCAAGTAGAGAGAACTGTCCCGTGCCAGCTCCTAGATCAAGTATGATTCCATCAGGTGGAATAGACAGACCTGTCATATAAGAACAAAAATCCTTAAGCAGTTGCTGATAGGCGGGATTGCTATCTGCCATCAGATCATACACAATCGCATATTGTGACCAGTTCATTAATTTTCCAAGTGGTTCAGTAACTAGTTTAAGGGATAGGATTGTCTCATATTTTAGTAAGCTGCTGAAGTTGACTTCATTCCATTTATGTTATGTAAACAGGGTTTGTCTAGCTTTTAGGAATTGAAGTTGTATATGCTGTATCCGATATATTGAATTTTTGGTTATGTTATTTTGATCCAGTATAATGAAAAATGAAACTTGACATAAAGCGTGGGATGTAATGTTAAAGAAGATATTAAAAAAATTTGTGTCTGGGTAATCTTGTTATGCAACAATTTAGTTTTTTCGGCTAAACTTAAAGCACCTTTTTCACCGAAACGTATGCAGATTGCAAAATGTTCTATTTATCATTAATTTACTTTCCTGACCATACAAGTCACCGTGAATAAGGAGTCGACGATCAAACTGTATTCTAATTGTAAATATTATGCGAAAAGCATTATCCAAGTGAGCCTCAGACGATTACTAGCCATCGTCTTGGGATACCTCCTAATGGCTGTATGATCGACATAATGCGGTTTGCTACAGTGCTATGTACTTTGAGTTGTCTATTGTTTTCGCATTGTCTGTACGCGGAGGATAGTTCAGTTGAGTATAAAATAAAAGTAGGATATTTATATAACTTTACTAAGTTTGTAACTTGGGAAGATGACGGTTCCGAGAGTTTTAATCTATGTGTTTTAGGGGAAGATCCATTTGGAGATTTAATTGACCCTATAGAACAGCTATCAGTCATGGGTCGGGCCATTAAATTATTCAGATTAGGTAATGTCTTTGGGGCAAAAAAACAACCGCATTGCCATATCCTTTTTGTTAGCTCTTCGATTACAGATACGCAGTTTGTTCAAGGAGTCGAAAATACTTTAGTTGTAGGAGAAAGTGCAGGGTTTGTAACGCAAGGCGGTATGATCGGTTTCGTTAACAAGCAGGGTAGAATAAAGCTACAAATAAATTTGAAAGCCATCACTAAGAACAGATTGAAGATTAGCGCTAAACTATTGGAAGTTGCTGATATTATTAAGGAAGATAATAATGAATAATTTTATTGGTAATCTGTCAATCAAACGTAAGTTATTGATGACTTTAATTTTTCCAAGTGTAGTCTCGTTATTTTTTGCCGGTCTATTCTTGGTAATGCTTGAAATTGCAGAGTTTCAAAAAAATACCCGAGATAATTTGTCAACGTTGGCGATGATTATAGGTAATCGCAGTACTGCGGCATTACTGTTTCAGGACACGACGTTAGCCAATGAAAATCTTGGGGTACTTAAGGCCTTGTGGGAGGTAAAGGTTGCCTGTCTGTACGATAGGCAGGGTGCTGTTTTTGCTAAATTGTTGAAAGTGAACGATGCAGAATTAGACTGTCCCATGGCTATTGATGATGAACGAACCGAATTTGACACAGTATATTTACACATAGTCCAGCCAATTATTGTTGATAGTGAAAGGCTAGGGGCTGTTTATATTTATGCTGATTTTAGGAACTCCTATTGGCAAAAGATAAAGTTTATAGGGGAATTGATCCTTGTGTTAGTGGGCGCATCGATACTTGCTTCCTTTTTAACGTCACCCCTCTTAAGGCTTATTTCATTACCAGTTAAAAAGTTGTTGGAAACTGTTAAAGCTATTAGCGACACTAAAAATTATTCATTACGAGCGGTTAAAGTTAATAATGATGAGCTGGGAGTTTTGGTCGAGGCATTCAATGATTTGATCGGTATTGTTGAAGCTCAAAATCAGTCATTGACTCGAGCAAAAGACCGTTATCTGGCGCTTTTTGATGACAATCCAACAATGGTATTTAATCTCTCAAATGCCGGTGTTATCTTGTCTATTAACCGTACTGGAGCTAAACAATTGGGTTTGACTGTTGATGAAATTCAGGATTGCTCTGTATTTGGTTTTATTAATCTAGATGATTTGCTTGTCATGGAAGGAATAATTGAAAATTGCTTGGCGATGCCCGCGTCTGTGTATAAGCAGGAACTCAGATTGATTTGTGAAAATGGACGGGTTATTTGGGTTAGAGCAACCGCTAGAGTATTTGAAAATGAACAGCGGTTAGATAGTTTATTACTGGTTTGTGAGGATATTACAGAAACACGTGAATTAAGCGAGCAAATTGCTTATCAGGCTACCCATGATGCATTAACTGGGCTTGCTAATCGAGGCCAGTTTGATATACAGATTAAAGAGGCGATAGCCATGGCTTGTACAGATAACTCCGAACATGCTGTCTGTTATCTGGATTTGGATCAGTTTAAAGTCGTAAACGATACCTGTGGACATTTGGCGGGAGATGAATTGCTCAGGCAGTTAGGTGAGTTATTTAGAAAAAATCTACGTAGGCATGATTTTATAGCTCGATTGGGGGGGGGGATGAGTTTGGTATTTTGATGCATAATTGTTCTGTTCAGCAGGCTATTTATGTTTGTGAACAGTTATGTAATATGGTCAAAGATTTTAATTTTGCCTGGGAAGATAGGCGCTTTACCATCGGTGTAAGTATTGGTATTTCAACTATCAGTGAAAGGAATCACAGCGCAGTTGAGTTACTTAAAGAAGCCGATGCTGCTTGTTATGCAGCAAAGGATAGAGGTCGAAATCGAGTGCATGTTTATCGTCCTGATGATAAAGAATTGGCTCAAAGGCATGGAGAAATGCAATGGGTATCAAAAATAAAACAGGGTTTGGAAGAGAATCGTTTCTGTCTCTATGCCCAGCCGATAGTTCCATTTGTTAACAGTGATGAAGGTTTACATTTTGAAGTCCTGGTTCGTTATCGGGATGATCAAGGGCATATTGTTCCGCCAGGCGCCTTTTTACCAGCCGCAGAGCGTTATCATCTCTCTCCCGCATTGGACCGGTCGGTAATTAGTCAATTATTCGAATGGGTCGCAAATAGGCCTGATTTTCTCGAAAAGCTCTCTCTGTGTTCCATTAACTTATCGGGCGTGTCCCTGTCAGACGAGACTTTGCTAGAGTTTATTTCATTTCAGTTCAATAAGTGGAATATACCCACGAATAAGATTTGCTTTGAGATAACAGAAACAGCTGCTATTGCCAATTTAGCCAATGCTAGTAATTTTATTAATGAGTTAAGAAGTCGTGGGTGTTCGTTTTCTCTGGATGATTTTGGTAGTGGCTTATCCTCTTTTGCATACTTAAGAAATTTGCCGGTAGATTATCTTAAGATCGATGGTTTATTTGTGAAAGACATTTTAGATGATAAAGTAGACTTCGCTATGGTAAAGTCAATTAACGAAGTCGGTCATATTATGGGTAAAAAGACGATTGCAGAGTTTGTTGAAAATGAAAAAATATTTTCTATGCTAAAAGAGTTGGGGGTGGATTATGCGCAAGGTCATGGCATCGGTAAGGCTGTTCCTTTGGAAGACCTTAGGATAATTATCCCTTTTGCTAAGGTTTCCAATGAAAATTAACTCTTGGGCTCCAAGTTCTATACTAGTGCTAGGCTGTATTAGCTCTGGTGTTGTATCGGCAGCCGACCGTAAAATAGATGATTATTTCGCTATGTCACCTGCTCAACTGGCTGAGATTCCAGTTACTATCGCTTCAGGAACGCCAAGGCCGATTTTTCAGTCTGCCGCAGTGACCAGTGTGGTGACGGCTGATCAAATTAAATCCATGGGTGCAACCGAATTGCATGAGGTGTTGGAGACTATTCCAGGTGTGCATACCAGTCTTCAGCCTAATAGCTTTGACTATAGTTACAGCATAAGAGGTATCAGTAATGCCGCTAACTCGGAAGTTTTGATATTATTGGACGGTACCCGCATTACCACGCCTTTTGGCGGCACATTATTGAATACAACGGAGTTGCCGCTGGAGTCTATTGCGCGAGTGGAAGTGATTCGTGGGCCTGGGTCTGCTTTGTATGGAGCCGATGCTTTTGCAGGTGTCATCAATATCATTACCAAAAAAGCCAAGGATATTAATGGCTCGGCCTTAGGGGTACGTGCAGGTGATCATGGTACCCAGAGCGGATGGGGGCAGCATAGTGCAGAGTGGGCAGGTTGGGAAATTGCGACTAGTTTGCAATATCAGCGCACCGATGGTGATCCGTCCCGTATAATTAGTGCTGATGCTCAAACAGGCCTTGATCAGGTGTTTAAAACCCATGCATCTCTTGCCCCAGGTGCTATGAATACCAACTATGAAACGTATAACGGGCATCTTAAGCTACAGCGAAAATACTGGGATCTTGGCTTCTGGGCATTTAATTCTAATGGAGGCGCTCGTGCTGGAGTTGCTGGTGCGTTAAATCCAAATGGTATTACTAGTGGTCAGCAATACTTAGGTGATGTGCGCTTTTCCACAGAGGATTTGTTGGATGACTGGGAATTGACGGCTCATGCCAGTTATTTGAATGCTGATCTTTTGGCTCAAGTCAGTTTATTCCCCGCTAATGCGGTGATGCCTATTGGCTTAGATGGTAACATTGGCTCTTACGGCAGTGTGCCAATTTTGTTTCCTAATGGTGTTAACACGAATTTAGGTCGAACAGATCAAATACCCTCGCTTGAGTTGGGTTCAATCTATAAGGGTTTTTCTCAGCATCTACTTCGTTTTAGCTCGGCTTTTCGTTACGAAAGTGAAAGCGTAAGTCAAAGTAGTAATTTTGGTTACGGCACTCAGTCAGGTGTTGGAGGTGCATTAAATAATGTAAATGGAACTTCCTACAGCTATTTGCCAAATACACATCGAAATATAGGTTCGTTGGTGGCACAGGATGAATGGCAGTTAGCCTCTAATTGGCAGTTGACGACGGGGTTGCGCTATGATCATTACTCAGATTTTGGCGGAACCTTTAATCCGCGTGTGGGTCTGGTTTGGGATATTAATAATCAACTCACCAGTAAGCTAATGTATGGAAAGGCATTTAGGGCACCTAGTTTTTCTGAGCAATTTACCCAGAATAATCCAGTTGTCGTTGGCAATAGTCATTTAAAGCCCGAAACGATTAATACTTTTGAATGGACTCTGAATTATCGCCCTTTGACAACAGTGAGTACAGCAGTCAATGTGTATTACTATCAAATTAATAATTTGATAGTACAAGTAACGAATACAACTCCGGTTGCAAGTGCAAGTATCTATCAAAATAACGGTAATCAAAACGGCTATGGATCAGAGTTTGAATTTAACTGGCAATGGAACCCAAAATGGGATTTAAAAGGTAATTACGCTTGGGTACATGCTTTAAATGAGACTAATCAACGTTTGGTGACAGGAGTACCTGCTCATCATGTTTATGCCGCCTTGTTATGGAAATTTTTGCCTCAGTGGCAATTACAGCCCCAGCTTAACTATATTGGCAGCAGGACCGGCAATGGAAGTCAGCAGTTGTGTGATTACGAAACCATCGACGTCACATTGAGAGGTGTAAAATTATTTGGACATGTTAATCTGGCTGGTTCGTTACATAATGCTTTCGACGCAAAATATTATGAGCCTACGGTTTTACAAATGCCGACTATGATACCCATGCAGGGGAGAAGTTTTTATCTCGAAGCATCAGTTAATTTTTAACTTACTCACTGATTTAATGCTTTAAGGGCTTTTATCGGTTGTTATGTATCAGTGTCAACACTTTTGGTTGTGATAGAAGTAGGGGTTTCTAATAAGCCGCCTTTGCTAGTCAGGAACTCCCAAATGCCTATGTTTTTTTCAGCGACACTATCAAGCAGGTCTGTTATTTTGATTGCTGTCGGCCATCGCAGTCCGTGGTAATCTACCATGGGGCCAATTTTTATAAAATTGATTCCTATTTTCGATAAAAAGCGTATCAACGAGGTATCCATAACAGCAAACCAATGCTCTATGTTATTTTCATGGCTTGCTTTAATGATACAAGCAATTAAAGCGATAGTTATAAAAGGGAAAGTCTTTTTTTCATCCCGAGTGCTGTTAATTTTTGGGTCAGTCAGGTTTTGTCGAGAATTATCTGCTTCGATTCTTCTTCTAAGTGATTTTGATATGCAAAATCGAGATACTTCAGCTAGGTGTTTTCGATCAATCTGTTGTAATAGGGGAATATGATCTATTTCACAATGCTGTTCCAAAGGAAGTAAATAGTCCGGATTATTGGTGTCTGGAAGGATAAGGCGAACAGTCGCTACAAAGTCCCCAGATTTGCGGTGAAGAATTAGGTACTGGATGGATTGCTGGTCATGTTTATCAAATTCCATGCAGTCTGGATAGTGTTCAGGTCTTTCAAATGTATTTTCAACGCAATACACCAGATAACGTAATTTATAAGCTTCATTTCTAAGGTTATCAGTGATTGCAGGTATTATTTCAAAATATTTATTAAAAGCGTTAAAAATATTAATAGTCAATTGATAGTCTCTGGGTGGAATAAATACCAAATTGCAATATTTTTGGATAGGTAATTAGTGAGATACGAAAGTGTTTTATGATTAATTCTACCAAGAGCTGCTTTAAGCATCACTTTTATGTACATTATTTTGATTTCAGCTAAAGGTAACTTGTTAGTTTAACAGATAGTTGTTGTCTCTTGGTATAACGAATAACCTGGTGCTTTACTGTGAAATTAAATAGTACTATAATGGTACAGAATAAATATGGAGTCTATATGTTACGGTTAAGTAAATTAACAGATTACGCAACGGTCATTTTAAGTTTCATGGCTAAAGATGATGCCCAAGTGCTCACTGCAATGGAAATAGCCACTGCAACAGGGATTACATTGCCTACAGTGAGCAAGATTCTTAAGTTATTGGTTAATGCTAAAGTGTTGATTTCGACACGAGGTGCAAAAGGTGGTTATGCCTTATCAAGAGCAGCTGAAAAGATTACAGTAGCAAGTGTGATCAGTGCCTTGGAGGGGCCAATCGCATTAACAGAGTGTAGTATTTCTCAACTAGGTTGTGAGCAGGCCTCTGGTTGTGGAATCAGAAGCAACTGGAGTCTAATTAACCAGACTATCCATCACGCCTTAGAATCAGTGACTTTGGCCGATATGATTAAGCCAGTACCTGTTAAAGACGCTGTCTGGAATCAAGAAGTTATGATTCCTGTCACCAGTTTATATCGTTAGTAAGAAATAGTTTTCATAGACTACGTCCTTGTACTTTAAAAGAGAATTTTTATGTCAGCCAGTACACAAGAAATTAACAATCTTATCAATCAGGAATACAAACAAGGATTTGTGACTGAGTTGGAAACTAACACATTCTTACCAGGACTGGATGAAAGTGTTATTCATAAGTTGTCCAAGATCAAGAATGAACCTGAATTTATGTTGGAGTATCGTTTAAAAGCCTTTCGACATTGGCTAACGATGAAGTCCCCAGAATGGGCATTTGTAAAGTTTGATCCTATCGATTACCAATCGATTAGTTATTACTCTGCGCCTAAGCGTAAAGAAGATGGCCCTAAAAGTTTGGATGAAATTGATCCGCAAGTCCTAGAAGCTTATAAAAAATTGGGTATCCCTTTAGATGAGCAAGAACGTTTAGCGGGTGTGGCTGTTGATGCTGTTTTTGATAGTGTATCAGTAGCCACTACTTTTAAAGGAAAATTAAAAGAGGCGGGTGTTATTTTCTGTCCGATTTCTGAAGCGTTACGTGATCATCCTGAATTGATTAAGCAATACCTTGGTTCTGTGGTGCCGCATACAGATAATTATTTTGCGGCCTTAAATGCTGCAGTTTTTACGGATGGCTCGTTTGTCTATATTCCAAAAGGTGTGCGCTGCCCCATGGAGTTATCAACCTATTTCAGAATTAATGCAGCTAATACGGGGCAGTTTGAAAGAACCTTGATCATTGCGGATGAAGGCAGTCATGTCAGTTATTTAGAAGGCTGTACTGCCCCTATGCGTGATGAAAATCAATTGCACGCAGCAGTCGTTGAATTGGTCGCCATGAAAGATGCGGTGATTAAATATTCAACCGTACAGAATTGGTATCCGGGCGATAAAAATGGCTTGGGGGGTATTTATAACTTTGTGACTAAACGGGCTGATTGTCGTGGTGAGAATTCTAAGGTGTCTTGGACTCAGGTGGAAACTGGCTCAGCTATTACCTGGAAATATCCAAGTTGTGTTTTAACAGGTGATAATTCAGTCGGCGAGTTCTACTCTGTGGCGTTAACGAATAATTATCAGCAAGCGGATACCGGTACGAAGATGATTCATATTGGAAAAAATACCCGTAGTACGATTGTCTCTAAAGGTATTTCGGCAGGTAAAGCACAAAACACCTATCGTGGATTGGTTAAAGTATTAAAGAGTGCAGAAAACGCCCGAAACTATACCCAATGTGATTCTTTATTGGTGGGTGATCAGTGTGGTGCGCATACGTTTCCCTATATTGAAGTGAAACAGCCCTCTGCTCAAGTGGAACATGAGGCGACGACCTCTAAAATTAGTGAAGATCAGTTGTTCTTTTGTCAGCAACGCGGACTCTCTGCCGAAGATGCCGTGTCAATGATCGTGAATGGTTTTTGTAAAGAAGTTTTCAAAGAATTGCCGATGGAGTTTGCAGTAGAAGCGCAGGCTTTATTAGGTTTGAGTCTCGAAGGCTCGGTTGGATAACACAGAATTTTTTAAGGATTTGGGTTAAGAGCCCTCTATACAATAGGTAACAATGAATGCTTAGCATAAAAAATCTTCATGTGAGCGTGGGTGATAAACCCATCCTTAAAGGAATTAATCTTGAAATTAAACCGGGTGAAATTCACGCCATTATGGGCCCCAATGGTTCGGGTAAAAGTACCTTATCTCATATTTTATCAGGTAAGAGTGGTTACACAGTGACTGAAGGTTCGGCGACTTATCAAGGTAAAGATTTATTAGAAATGGCGCCTGAAGTGCGTGCGCGTGGGGGTGTCTTTTTAGCGTTTCAATATCCCGTTGAAATTCCGGGTGTGAGCAACGTGTATTTATTAAAAGCAGCGCTAAATTCCATTCGTAAACATCATGGTCAATCAGAAGTCGATGCGATGGATTTCTTAACGTTGGTTAAGGGTAAAGTGCGTCTTTTGGAAATGGATGAGAAGTTTTTATATCGGGCGGTGAATGAAGGGTTTTCTGGTGGAGAGAAAAAACGTAATGAGATATTACAAATGGCTATTCTTGAACCTAAATTGTGTATCTTAGATGAAACGGATTCTGGTTTGGATATTGATGCCTTAAAGATTGTGTCTGAAGGCGTTAATTCATTACGTTCACCGGATCGCTCTTTTGTGATGGTAACGCATTATCAGCGGTTATTGGATTACATTAAACCGGATTTTGTGCATGTGTTAGCGCACGGACAAATCGTTAAATCGGGTGGGGCAGAACTGGCCTTAGAACTTGAAGAGAAGGGTTATAGTTGGCTTGAAGATGCAGAGGCATCTGCTTAATGGCTACGGCAAATTCAAGTGCTTATGTAGAGCGTTATGCTGATGTTGCCTCTTCATTGTGTGGGCAAACCGTGCCTTGGTTGCAACAGCAGCGTGCAGACGCACTGTTGCAGTTCACTGAACATGGATTTCCTGCTATACGTAATGAAGACTGGCGTTACACAAATGTTTCCGTCCTTGATAAGCAATATTTTGCGACGGCTCAGAAGAACGCCTCAACTGTTATAACGGCAGATTGGTTAAAGGCTTATCAGTTGGTTGATGCCTGGTCATTGGTATTGGTCGATGGCTATTTTTCAGCAGAGCACTCTGTGTTGGCCGATTTGCCAGAGGATGTTACGATTGTAAGTCTGGCCGAAGCTCTGCAAGACGCGCAGTACGCGACTATTTTAGAAGGGAAGATTAACGGCGCTGTAAGCCAAGATGAGAACGGTTTTGTTGCCTTTAATGGGGCTTATTTTGTTGATGGTGTGCTGATTCATGTGCCTGCAAAACTTCAAGTGTCGAAGCCAATTCAGGTGCTGCATATCGCTACGCAAGAATTAACAGCCATCAATACTCGGACAGTGATTGTAGCTGATGAGTTGTCTGAGGTGCAGTTAATTGAAATCTTTTCAGGTTTAGAGTGTGCTTATTTGTCTGTTGCCGTGACAGAGGTATTTGTCGGGCAAAATGCGAATGTTACCCTTCATAAGGTGCAGGTGGAGTCAGATAAGGCGATTCATTTTGGTGGGACTTATGTTAAGCAAGCCCGAGATGCGCGTTTTCGTCATGATAACTTTGCTTTGGGTGGTGTGTTAGCCCGTAGTGATGTGCATACGGATTTAGATCACGCATCTGAATGTGAGTTAAATGGTCTGTATTTAGGTGTTAAGCGCCAACATATAGATAATCATACCAGGATCAATCATTTAAAGCCTCATGGTACCAGTCGTCAGTTATACAAAGGTGTATTGGATGATAGGGCTAGAGGTGTTTTTCAAGGTCGGGTTGTGGTTTCAGAAGATGCGCAGAAAACGGATTCGCAAATGAATAATCGTAATCTGTTGTTATCGAGTGATGCTGAGGCGGATACAAAGCCACAATTAGAGATTTATGCGGATGATGTAAAGTGCGCACACGGTGTTACTGTAGGGCAGTTAGATGAGAAATCTATTTTTTATCTCCAGTCTCGTTGTGTCGATGAAGAAACTGCGCGTAACATGCTCACCTTTGCGTTTGCTAATGAAATGGTGGATAAGGTTAAGATTAAAAGTTTGCACGATTTAATTTTGGGGCAAGTGTTAACACGCTTTCCACAGGAAGGGATCAATAAGGAGTGGCTATGACCGTGTTTGATGTAGAGAAAATACGCCAGGATTTTCCTATTCTGAAGGAAAAGATTCGCGGTAAGGATCTGGTTTATTTGGATAATGCCGCGACGTGTCAAAAGCCGCAAGCTGTTATCGATAGTATTGTGCAGGTTTATAGTCATGATTATGCCAATGTGCATCGGGGCGTGCATACCTTAAGTGTGCGTTCTACTGATAAATTTGAAGCCGCTCGCACTAAAGTAAAAGAGTTTATTAATGCGGCCAGTGACAAAGAAATTATCTTTGTAAAAGGTGCAACAGAAGCAGTCAATTTAGTTGCTCAGACCTATGGCAAGGCGAATATTAAAGCCGGTGATGAGATAGTGATTACCGCAATGGAGCATCATTCCAATATCGTGCCTTGGCAAATGTTGTGTGAGCAAACTGGGGCCGTGTTAAGAGTGGCGCCGATTAATCTAACGGGTGAATTAATCTTTTCTGAGTTTGAGCAATTACTGAACGAAAAGACAAAATTAGTTGCAGTGGTGCACATGTCGAATGCTTTAGGAACGATTAATCCGGTTAAGGCGATTATTGAGTCTGCGCATTTAAAAAATATCCCTGTGTTGTTGGATGGTGCTCAAGCTATTCCGCATATAGCAGTGGATGTACAAGCCTTAGATTGTGATTTTTATGTGTTCTCTGGGCATAAGTTATATGCGCCTACGGGTACGGGCGTGCTATATGGAAAGCAAGCCTTATTAGAAGCCATGCCTCCGTATCAGGGCGGTGGAGATATGATTCGTAAGGTCACCTTTACTGAGACTGAATACAATACTTTGCCGTACAAATTTGAAGCAGGTACACCTAATATAGCTGATGTGATTGGTTTAGGTGCGGCTATTGATTATATCAATGCGATTGGAATGCCAGCGATTGCCGCTTATGAAGCCGAGTTATTGGATTATGCGACTACAAAAGCCCGTGCTATTAAAGGTTTAAGAATCATTGGTGAAGCTGAAGAGAAGGGGGCAATTTTGTCCTTTGTGCTGGATAAAATTCATCCGCATGATATTGGTACCATGCTCGATAGTTTAGGCATTGCCATTCGGGCGGGGCATCATTGTGCGATGCCAGTAATGGATTTTTATAATGTTCCTGCAACAGCAAGAGCTTCATTTGCACTGTATAATACCCGTCAAGAAATTGATGTATTAATGAATGGCATAGAATCTTTGATTGAGGTATTTGGCTAATGTTTGATGATTTACGTGATCTGTATCAAGAGGTTATTTTTGACCATAATCGTAATCCAAGAAATTTTCGAGTCATCGATGATGCGGATAGAAAGGTAGAGGGTTTTAATCCTTTATGTGGTGATCGCTTAACGTTGTATTTGAAAATGGACGGTGATGTGATTACTGATGCTAGTTTTCAAGGTTCAGGTTGTGCAATCTCAACGGCTTCGGTCTCCTTGATGACCGAGATTGTAAAAGGTAAGACTGAACAAGAGGCGGACGCTTTGTTTAAGCAATTTCATGAGATGACTACGGGTAAAGATGAGCATTTTAATCTTGAGGCGATTGGTAAATTAGCGGTTTTGGCCGGAGTTCGTGAATATCCTGCCAGAGTTAAATGTGCGACTTTGGCTTGGCATACCTTAGATGCCGCCTTAAAAAATCAACAACAAGCTATTTCAACCGAATGATCCTTATTGTTTGTTAGTCTGTGTTTGACAGACTCTCGTTCTGAGGATTTAGAGTTTTCTGAGAAATGGATAAATATAGCGGAAAATTAGCGGTCTTGTGTCAAAGTTTAAGCGATAAAGAAAGGTCACAAGAATTAGCAGATAGATTGGATGTGCCTTTGTATGGGTTTGTAGGCAAAGAGTGTCCAGAGAGTTTTTTTTTAAGTTGGCGTGACGGTTGTCTAAAGTTATTAGATAAGGAGTTGCTTAAAAAAGGCGGTTTAGTGGTAGATATTGAGCCGCGTAATGGAGAGCAGCGTTCCTGGCCTGCGCCAAAGCAAGATGCGTTGGCGCAAGCTTTAGGGCGAAAGACCAAAACAGTCGTCGATGCAACCACGGGGTGGGGGCAAGACAGTTTACATATATTTCGTATGGGGTATGACTTGCTGTGCATTGAGCGATCACCGGTGATGGCAGAGTTGCTCTGTGATGGGTTTAATCGATTGCTTGCTGAAGACTGGATTCAGACGTTAAAACTACAGCCGCCTCAATTGTTGCGAGGAAACGCTATTGAGTTGTTGCAGACATTAAATACGCTTCCTGATTGTATTTATCTTGATCCTATGTTCCCACCTAAGCGTAAGAAGTCCGCGTTAGCAAAAAAATCAATGGTAGTATTGCGTGATTTGTTAGGTGATGATCAAGATAGGGAGCAGCTTTTTGAAGTTGCTTTAAAAGTGTCAGGAAAAAGGGTGGTCGTAAAGAGTCCAGATTATGCAGAGCCATTGGGTGGAAAGCCGAGTGAAAGTTATCAGGGTAAGTTATTAAGGTTTGATGTTTATCTTAAAAATTAATGAGATCTTCTAATTATTTGAGTTTTAGAATATGGTTTTGAGCGTTAGAGAATTAAGTTTGGGGTTTGGGGAATGTCTGATTGGAAAGATGTAGTCGCTGAATTGTCTTTAATAGACGGCGAAAATATTGTGGTTGATGTCGATGGGGTTGACGTTGCAGTGTTTAGAGTAAATGGTGGGGTTTATGCCATTGAGGATGTTTGCTCTCATGATGGCGGAGAAATTGCAAGCGGGGTGATAGAGGGTGAAGAAATTATTTGTCCTCGTCATGGTGCTCGCTTTTGTATTAAAACAGGCAAGGTGACTGGTCCTCCAGCATATGAAGATATTTCTTGTTATACAGTGCGTATTGAAAATGGATGTATTCAAGTCAAATTAATTTGAACTTATAACGTTCATGCCAAAATATAAAATGTCCATCAAACAACCAGTTGATCTGCACAAAGCTAAAGAATGTAAGCTGCTCAACTGGTTAATCATTATCAACTGTTAAGTCCAAATTAATACAGTAGATCACATATCCTTAAAGCCAGAAACCCCAATAATAGACCAATTGCTAAAATCTATAGCTCCCTCTTCGTTATCTCCGTTGTTGTAAGTTATGCGGCAAGCATATTTCTTTTTAGTTGTGTCTGCTTTGTCATTTGTAACGGTAAATTCAGCGCTAATAAGATACTGATAATTGCCAAGTGTCCATGCATTTAGAGGCTTTTCAGGAAAAATAACAGTTTTGTCGGTGCCAAGTTCATCTTTGATGTAATTATTGCAGTGCATGAAGGCTAAGTTTGATAAGGGGGTCGTTATAGCAACTTGGCTAGCATGATCCTTACTGTCAACTAAAAAAAGATCCGAGGCTACTACCTTATAAGCGAATGGCATTATAAGTTTGTATTGGCTGAAAAGAAGAATGGCAAGTCCAGCAATAAGTATTAAGGTTCTGTATTTTTGCATTTAATTTAGAATCCTGTCATGTGTGATATTGTACCTGAGTAGTAGGTTATTCTAACAGAAATGATGATATTTCGAGGAGGTAAATTTAAGGCCATCTATTGGTTGGAATGAAATATTTAGTTGATAGTTCTTTTTGACTTGACAAGGTTACATGAGATGGTAGACTGATAACTCACTAAATTGACTTGGTGGCATTTCAGGGTAATTTTAATTCTGAGGTGGG
>SESC01000297.1_pt1 | contig 18886 bp, 21 predicted proteins | sample 3171431 | NCBI WGS metagenome assembly SESC01 (sample SAMN06051868, study PRJNA518727) | freshwater metagenome | biome: subpolar coniferous forest; feature: holomictic lake; material: water; isolation source: holomictic Lake 227, 8 m depth | place: Canada: near Kenora, Ontario | collected... | reverse complement strand
TAGCTCCCGGGATACCTTGATGATTGAAAAACCCATTGATAGGTAAGGTACACGGGGCGGGGGCTCGACCGTCCCGCTGGTGATGATAAAAAATGGTATTTGTTACACCTCATGAATTGAAAAAAGCGGATAACCCTCTTTTTGTTGGTATCCTTGCAAACACCCTGCTTTCCACCGTCCCGGGTGTTTCCGGTGCCGGGCCGACCGCTGAAAAAACCCTGCTCACCCCGGTCCTCGATGCCGAGCTGATCACGAACGGGGCCATTACGAGTATGCCGGTCAGGCCCAACACTCCGACCGGCTGCCCGACGCCTGCAACAATTACGAGGGCGGTGATGGAACTCCTGGACATCACCCCACTTTTTGTCAATGCCGGGCTTGTGCATACCCCCACGGTGCCCTGCCTTGACCTGTACGGTTCCCCTGGTAAGGACCCCCGGTACTCGGATGCCGTGCCCGGGGCCAGCGATATTTTTTTGAAAGGTGAGACTGCAGGCCGGCTGCTGTCACAGTACTCTGATCTCCTTGTCCTTGGGGAGTGTGTTCCCGGCGGGACAACGACCGCGCTCTGCGTGTTACGGGCACTCGGCTACCCGGCCCGGGTGAGCAGCAGTTATGCAGAGAACCCGGTCTGTATCAAGGAAGGGATATGGGATGCTGTGCAGGCACGGGCTGGGAATTTCAACCCTGAATATCCCCTTGAGATTGTCAGGGCCACCGGGGATCCCATGATGGCCGCTGTGGCGGGCATCGTCAGCGGCTGTAAAGGAAACGTGCTCCTTGCGGGGGGGACCCAGATGCTTGCTGTTGCAGCGGTATTAAAGGCAATGGGGAAAAAACTGCCTGGTATTGCAATGACCTGCTATGTCCGGAATGACCCGGTGGCAGATATTACGTCCACAGGACAGGCAATTGGGGTTAAAATTTTCTCGGTTGACCCTGGCTTTGGAGACATCGGGCACCCCGGTCTCGCGCGGTACTGTATTGGCGAAGTGAAGGAAGGTATGGGTGCCGGGGGTGCAATGTTCCTTGCCAGCCTGCAGGGGTTCACCCCTGAACGTATCAGGCACCAGATCTTTTCGACCGTGAGCAGGTACCATTGAACAGGACTTATCATCCCTAGCGTCAAAGCTAATTCCGCGAATGCTCCCCATCTACGTGGTCAATAATTTTGGGCAGTTTAACCACCTGATCCAGCGGATGCTTCGTGACCTCGATATTGACTCGGTGATGATCAGCAACACCATGCCTCCGGAGGAGGTGGGCAGTTCCTGCAGGGGGATTGTCCTTGGAGGTGGCCCGACGATTGAGAGGGCTGGAAAATGTGCCGAATACTGCAAACTCGGCCTTCCCGTCCTGGGTATCTGTCTCGGCCTCCATGTGCTCGCAGCTGCATTTGGCGGGAAGGTTGAGCCCGGTACTTCCGGCGGTTATGGTGCGATAGATGTCGAGATCATTGAGAACGACGGGATCCTTTCAGGGTACCCGGAAAAAATCCGGGTCTGGGCATCCCACGCCGACGAAGTCGTCACGGTCCCACAGGGGTTCATTAGGATCGCAAAATCATCAGTCTGTAGCAACGAGGCCCTGGCGTTCCCCGGAAAGCACCTATACGGTCTCCAGTGGCACCCCGAAGTGAGCCACAGCGAGAACGGGCGCCAAGTGTACGAAAATTTCAACCGGATAACGCTTGGGCAGTCCGGGTAAGGAACCCGCCGACCCCAGTTGATTCAGGAACTACACCACGGTATATCAATCTCTGCCTGCATGGCAGAATGTCGAAATAGCCGGGGGACATATGATCAGGAAATTACTTGCGGTACACCCGCTGCCATCTGGCGGGCCCGGGAGTTAATCGAAACGTGAGGGAATCAAAGGGTCATCCATGAGTGAAGTAAGGATTGTCGGGACTGCACACGTCTCGCAGAAAAGTGTTGAAGAGGTATTGGAGGCAGTCCAGGAGTTTAACCCGGACGTAATAGCCGTGGAACTTGATCCCCCCCGGTACGCGGCATTAAAAAAACAGGCTGCGGCACCGAATGTTTCGGAGGTCATCGAATCCGGCAACTTTAACCAGCTCCTGGTACAGTGGATCCTGTCCTACCTCCAGCGCAAGGTAGGGTTGGATGTCGGTGTTGAGCCCGGCGCAGAGATGAAAGCGGCGATTAATGTGGCAGAGTCGCGGGGGATCGGTATCGGGCTTATCGACCGGGACCTGCGAATCACGCTCCGCCGTTTCTGGCATGCATTATCACTCCTTGAGAAGATCAGGATGGTCTATATCCTGGTCATTTCGGTTATGAGCACCAGCGAGGAGAAAATTGATGTCGAGGAACTTAAAAAACAGGACGTCATGGAGATGGCGATGGCAGAGTTCCGGAAATTCTCTCCGAACGGCGCCAGGGCCCTCATCGATGAGCGGGATGCGTACCTTGCCGACCAGATCAACCGGCTTCGGATGAACAACGAACGCGTCCTTGTGGTTATCGGTGCAGGTCATGTTGATGGTGTGAAGAAATACCTCGATGCACCTGAAACGCTGCCGCCCATGGAGGAACTCGTTAAGGATATCAAGCCTGTCCCGTGGGGAACAATATTCGGCGTCGGGGTCACCCTGGTATTCGTCCTGTTTATCGTGGCGATTGCATATTCCGGGGTAGGGTGGGATATCCTCATTATGGCCCTGATTTACTGGGTTGTCATCCATGGTGCGCTTACTGCAATTTTCACCCTGGCTGCAAAAGGACATCCGCTTTCTGCGCTGACAGGGTTTGCCGTGTCCTGGTTTACTGCGTTAAATCCCCTCATCGCAGCGGGCTGGTTCTGTGCAATTGTTGAAGCAAAGATCCGGAAACCTGCCCCTTCAGACTTCAAGAAGATCTTCGAGGCAGAGAGTTTCACCGAAATGTGGCGCATCCCGTTATTCCGCGTGGTCATCGTTGCGGCGATGGCAAACGTGGGAAGCACAATTGGTACTTTTGCGTACATATTTTTCATTATCCCGATCCTCCATGTTGACCCGGGTGTCATTATTACCATGGGTTTTAGCAATATGTGGATCGCCTTTACCTCTCTTTTCAGGTGATGGCCACCCGCAAAAATCAGCAATAATTTTTTGATTGTCCTTTTGTGTCCCGGGAGAAAAAAGGCAATCCATAAAATTAAATCTCCTGTGTTGCGGTATTTTTTTTAAATGGTGCCCTCGTGGGGGTTGATGCATGGGATGCCTGCTTCCATAACAGGTCCATTCACCTATCCGGTAGAAGAATGTTTATCTCCCTGCTGAACGATCCAATCAGTACCAGGTGTACCAGCTGTTGGAAGATTCCTGGATGTGAGAACATGAAATACCTGTATACAATCTGTTTCATTGCGTCTGTTATTGCGATCTCTTTCCTTGCAATGCCTGTCACCGCGGCAATTAATACCGTTCCTCTGGGCGGGACGGCATTTATTGGTGAGCAGGGGCTCGATATACGTTCAACCGGTGCTACCACCGGCTCCACAATAGCATGGTTTGGGAATGCGAACGTGCAAGCGGGGTCACCAGCAACGACCTACCTGGTTGACGATGCCGGGAGTTATTATATCGCCCCGTCAGCATTTGTCGGGAAAACAGGACCCTGGTATACCTTTCCCGGGCGGAAACTTGCATTTTACGTCGAAGAACCCTCCATGAGCCTCCAGATTTACGATGAGACCCTGGACTTCCAGGTGGTAGGGACTACCCGCTGGGTTCCAAAAGGTGACTCAATCGGGTTTCGTATCGTATCGAACCTCTACCAGATGACAAACCGGCCCAATGTAGCGGGTGCGCCGGTTACCATCCGGATCCGTTCTCCCGACGGTACGGAATACACCTCGGTATCAGGCAACAGCCTTGTGAATATCCCTGTGGGGAAATCACCGTTTTCTACCGGACCTATCTGGGACACCGGGTCCTATTCATCGGGGACGTATTCTGTATGGGCTGAATGCAATGCAAACAGCATGAATGATAATTATAACATGCCTGGTAAGACGACGACACCTGTTGAACCCCAGGGCAACCTGTTGATCCAGAGTGTCAACCCACTTATTTTATCCCCCACAACACCCACAACAGCGGTCCCGGTACAGTCCCTGCTGCCTGTACCCGTTACAACGAGGACCCCTGTTACCTTGCCGGTAACAATTCCTGCAACCACTGACGCAACACAGGTGGTAACAAGTCTCCCCCCGCCGCCGCCATCCACAACCTCGCCTGCGATTCAGCCCACCCAGCCTCCTGCACCTGCGACGCCAACGACTATTCCCGCACCCGGGGTAATTCTTGTCATTGGCTGTATTGGTGCCGGCCTGATCTGCCAAAAATTGCGCGGGTAAATAATAATCCCCCTATTCCAACAGGTCACACATTACCCCTGGGTTCACTAACCTTTTTTAACAGCAGGACCAATTGGATTTCATGAACCTTGGTACGACGATAATCAAGTGCCGGCATAGTGTCAGGAAATTTAAAGACACAAAAATCGAGGAATGGATAATCAGGGATGTACTTGAATGTGCAAGACTTGCCCCTACCGCCATGAATATCCAGCCCTGGCTTTTTGGTACGATCACAGACCCTGAACTGAAGAAAAAAATTGCGGGGCTTACCGATCATGGAAAATTTCTTGCCGATGCCCCGGTCTGCTTTGCAGTATTCGGAGAAAAATCGGCAAAATACTATCTTGAGGACTGCTGTGCGGCGACACAAAATATGATTCTCGCACTCCAGTCCTATGGTGTCGGTTCGTGCTGGGTTGCGGGTGATAAAAAGGACCACGCGGAACCCGTACGGTTACTCCTGAATGTGCCCGAAGCATATACCCTTGTCTCACTCGTGCCTGCCGGGTTTGCCGCGGATATTACCCTCCCGGAAAAAAAAGATATCGGCACGGTCACGTTCTCGAACATTTACTGTGAGGGATGAGTACCCGGTTATCGGGTAATGTGGATGTCTGGATATGCCGTTCCGGGACCGAGATCAACAGGGACTGGATTCTGGGGAACTCGATCCCAACGATTGTTTCACCCTGATCAAAGAAAAAAATCCGGGCAACTGCAATCTTATTGATGTCCGTACCCCGCGGGAATATCACGAGTCCCGGATTGCCGGGGCAACGAATATCAATTTTTTCAGCCCTTCTTTTCGTGCACAGGTTGAACTGCTTGACCCCAGTACGCCCTGTATTGTGTATTGCCTGAAAGGAAACCGGGGGAAATCGGCCATGGAACGAATGAAGAAGTGTGGGTTTAAGAGAGTCTATAATATGTCCGGGGGCATTACCGGCTGGAAAGAATCAGGCCTGCCAACTGAGCCCTGAAATTGCCCTTCTCCTGAGTTCTCTGGTTATCGTGAAGCACTGCACGGACCTCTGCCATGTTCTGAAAGAAACCCCTTCCCGCCTGGTGGATGCCACGACATACCGGCAGAGATGCCTTTTCAGCCCGGGTTATTATTGATAATTCTGTTTTAATTCCCACTCAACCATCGAATCCACGCGCCCCCGGCGGGCCCGGTGTGGGATGTCCGGTAATGGGGTAGTCCCGGTGGAAGAGACTCAGTCTTCCTGAACTTCCCCTGGGTAAGTAAGCCTTAACATCACGTACTTCACATTCCTCTTTTGATGAAGAAGCCTATTTTGCAGGTAGCGCTCGATCTCTTAGAACTGGACCGGGCACTTGCTATTGCGAAAGAATCTGTTCTTGGCGGTGCTGACTGGATCGAGGCCGGCACCCCCCTTATTAAAAGCGAGGGTATGGCAGCTGTCCGCGCCCTGGCAAAACTGTTCCCGGACCGGACCATCGTTGCCGATATGAAAGTGGCAGATACCGGGGCGATGGAGGTTGAAATGGCCGCAAAGGCAGGTGCGACGGTGGTCAGCCTGCTCGGTGATGCTGACGATGCCGTCATCGCCGATGCCGTAAGGGCGGCGTCTGTGTTCGGTGTCAGGCTGATGGCAGACCTGATTAATACAAGAGACCCGGTGACCCGGGCGAAAGAGCTTGAGATACTTGGTATCGATATTATCGTAGCCCATGTCGGGATTGACCAGCAGATGGTCGGAAAAAATTCCATCGACCTCCTCTCATCACTGGCCGGGAATCTTCTGGTCCCCATAGCGGTTGCCGGGGGTCTTGATAGCAGTACGGCTGCAGAGGCGGTCAGGTCAGGTGCCGATATCGTGATTATTGGCGGGTGGATCACCCGTTCTGCAGATGTGAAATCTGGTACCGCCCTGATCAGGGCTTCAATTGATTCGCCTGGCGAGGTAGTTTCAAAGGGTCCCCCGGCCGGGGAAGAGGTGCGCAGTATCTTCCAGAAGGTCTCATCTCCCAATATATCCGATGCAATGCACCGTAAAGGGGCGATGAATGGCCTTTTTTCGGTGTGTGGGGATGTGAAGATGATCGGGCGGGCAGTTACCGTGCAGACGTTTGCGGGGGACTGGGCAAAACCTGTTGAGGCGATTGATGTGGCAGGACCCGGGGATGTGATCGTGATAAATAATGATGCCGGCATCCATGTCGCCCCCTGGGGCGAACTTGCTACGCTGAGCTGCGTGGTAAAAGGGATCGCAGGTGCCGTGATTGATGGTGCCGTCCGCGATGTCGATGATATCAGGCGATTAAAATTCCCTGTCTTCGCAAAGGCAATTGTCCCGAATGCCGGTGAACCCAAGGGGATGGGGGAGATCAATGCTGAGATCTCATGTTGCGGCCAGGCGGTCCGGCCGGGAGACTGGGTTATCGGGGATGAGAGCGGGGTTGTCGTGGTGCCGAAAGAACGTGCCTATGAAGTTGCCCGCCGCGCTCTCGAGGTGAAAAAGACCGAAGAGCGTATCAGGGAAGAGATCCACCGGGGCAGTACCCTGGCACAGATTTCAGCGCTGACAAAGTGGGAGAAAAAGAGATAGTCCGGGTATTGTTACCGGAGACCCCGCACCGTAACTAAAATGAGGCGTATTTTATAGATTGGTGGTCGGAAAATCTCCTCGAGATGATGCAGGCCTTTATCGAAGTCGTAATAATATTTCAATAATTTACAGGAGGGTGCGGCACCAAATATTCCGGCTGGATTACGCACCCGTTTTAATCATCCACTATCCTGGTAATGCCGGGGTGTATCAAATCAGGACCCATTATGGGGGCGGATCCGGATAAAATAAGGGTGTACCGGGGTTGTTTTAAAATAAGGCTTATAATTGGGTATTACCTGAAACCGGGTGAAATGCCGCCTCTGACAACCCAAAATCCGGGCATTTGCAGGAAGAGGGTTAGTAAATGGTCGTGCAACGAGGAAAACCCCCTTATTTTTGGAATAATGGGGCTGGAATATGGCTGTTTTTCCCCAAGGTGACTTACACCGGACTGGTGTTCTGGATCGAAAGAAAGGATTTTTTGGCCGGAATGGCCCCGTTACCGGTATGGTATCAGCTGAAGACCTTCGTCTCCAGCAGTGTTCCACCGTTGGAGAGGATTCGGCTGACTGCCTCATCGACATGGTCAACCCTGATGATCAGTACTGCTGCTTCTTTTCCGCTGTATGCATACGCATATTCCATATTGATCCCGGCATCTCCAAGGAGATCTGCAATCTCGAAAAGGCCGCCTGGCTGGTCCTTCATTTTTACCGCGATCACGTCGGTAAACGCCACATTGTAACCAAGTGCGGTGAGTTTTTTAAAAGCCTTGTCAGGCTGGTTTACCAGTGCCCGCACGACCCCGAACCCGTCAGCTTCAGCGATGGAGAACGCGAGGATGTTAATTTTTTCCTCCTGGAATGCCTTTGCAATTGATGCCAGCCGTCCGGGTTTATTCTCGGAGAAGACCGAGATCTGCCGGATGATGTAGTTCTTTACGTCCATGGTTACAGATTCCTCCTGTCAATAACTTTCTTTGATTTCCCTTCGAACCGCGGCAATGAGCCTGGCTCGACCAGCTCTGCATTCACACTAACATTCAGCGCATTACGGAGCTTATGTTCTACCTTGGACCTGATCTGCATCAGGTCATTGATCTTATCTGAAAAAGCATCTTTTGAGATCTCAACCCGGACGAGCATGTCATCCAGGGCCCCCCGGCGATCGACGACGATCTGGAAATGTTGCCCGACTTCGGGGATTGACATCAACGTATGTTCCACCTGGGACGGGAAGACATTGATCCCCCGGATAATCAGCATATCATCAACCCTTCCTTGAATGCGCCGGATACGCGGGTGGGTCCGGCCACATGGGCAGGGCTCTTCGTCAAGGACAGATACATCCCCTATCCGGAACCTGATCATCGGGAGTGCCTCTTTCTGGAGCATCGTTATCACGAGTTCTCCCCTCTCTCCCGGGGCAAGTGTTTCACTGGTATCTTTGTCCAGTACCTCGACAAGGGCCAGGTCAGACCATACATGAAATCCTTTCTGCTCCGTGCATTCAACAAACATGGGACCTGAAAGCTCACTGGTCCCATAGATGTCATACGCCCGGATCCCAAGCCATTCCTGTATCCGGCTCCGCATCACGTCAGTCCATGGTTCAGCACCAAGGATGCCTGTTGTAAGGTCCGTGTCGTTTTTAATGCTTATACCCATTTTCTCGGCGACTTCTCCCATGTGGAGAAGGTACGAAGGGGTACAGCAGATGGCGGTCGCGTGCAGGTCCTGCATAAGTTCGATCTGGCGTTCGGTGTTCCCGACACTGGTGGGGAGTACCGTTGCGCCGATCCGCTCGGCGCCATAGTGGAGGCCGAGACCCCCCGTGAACAACCCATACCCGTAACTGACTTGTATCACGTCGCTCCGCCCAAGCCCGCACGAGACAAGGCCACGTGCAAGTGAGGTGGTCCAGTTATCAAGATCCTGTTTTGTATATCCGACCACGGTTGGTTTGCCGGTCGTTCCCGATGAAACATGGTACCGCACAAGGTCATCCCGGGAGGCAGTAAAAAGCCGGTCCGGGTAATTGTCCCGGAGGTCCGCTTTATACATGAAGGGGAGTTTTTTCACGTCTGCAAGAGACGTTATGTCATCAGGGTGGACGTTTGCCTGTTTCATCCGCTCGTGGTAGAACTGCGAAGAGTTGTATAACCGGTATACCAGTGTCTTCAATAGGCGGTACTGCAGCTTTTGGATATCTGCCTTCGGCATTCCCTCGATTTGCGGGTCCCACATCACCACGTTATATCTCACCCCTTCGATCGATGACTCGTTTTGCTTTCCCTTCAAACCGCGGGAGAGACCCGGGTTCGACCAGCTTTACCGAAGTCCGGAGCTCAAGCACGTCCCGTAAGGCCTTTACGACTTTCGCCTGCATCCGGGTAAGGTCCTGGAGTTCGCCGTGGAAATACTCACGGTTCATCTCGACTTCAATTGACATCTCATCGAGATGGTTCACCCGATCGATATATACCATGAACTGGTTCCCCACCTCAGGCAGGGAGAGGAGGACGTGTTCAATCTGTGACGGGAAGACGTTTATTCCCCGGATCACCAGCATATCATCACTTCTGCCAGAAATTCTTCCGATTTTCTGCATGCGCCCGCACAGGCAGCCATCGTCCATCCTGAATGTCACGTCCCCGGTCCTGTACCTGATCAACGGCATCGCCTCCTTTAACAGGGGTGTGACAACGAGTTCTCCCCGCTCCCCGTCACCCAGTACCTCACCGGTCTCGGGGTTAATAATCTCGACCAGGTAATAGTCATGCCATATGTGAAGGCCATCACGTTCGACGCACTCGAAGGCAACACCGGGACCAAATAATTCTGAAAGGCCGTAGGAATCATATGCCGTCACCCCGAGTTTTTCTTCCAGTTCCGTCCTCATTGATTCAGACCATGGCTCGGCGCCAAAGATCCCGGTTTTTAAAGAAGGGAATTCTGCATGCCGTTCTTCCGCGACCTCTGCAAGGTGCATGGCATAACTGGGTGTACAGTGGATTGCGGTGACGCCGAAATCCTGGATCATCTCAATCTGTCGCGTTGTGTTACCTGTGGCACTTGGGATCACGGTCATCCCGATCTTCTCAGCGCCGTAATGGAACCCGAGACCCCCGGTAAACATGCCGTAATTGACCATATTCTGGAATACATCATCTTCACCGAGTCCAACCATGGTCATGTTTCTTGCGATAAGATGTGCCCAGGCCTCCAGGTCATTCCTGGTATACCCGACTACCGTAGGCTTTCCCGTCGTCCCGGATGTGGTATGGATCCGGACGACCTGGTTAAGAGGCACGGCTAAAAAACCAAAAGGGTACCCGCTCCTGAGGTCCTGTTTCTTCGTAAACGGGAGTTTCCTGATATCTTCGAGGGTGCGGATGTCGGAGGCATGGACCCCCGCTTCAGAGAATTGTTTTCTGTAAAATTCTATATTATTAGCGCTGTCCAACGTTTTTTTCAGCCGTTTTAGCTGGAGGTCGGCCAGCTCACCCGGTGCCAGCGTTTCATTACCTTTATCCCAGAACATGGCTGGCCACTTCTCCCGGAATTGATCTGCCGGTACGGAATCTCCCGGCTGCTGTTCGGATTTTCATTCCTTCACCCAATCAAAATTACCTGCGAAATCCTGCCTGATTTCGGTTAATCTCTTAAAATAATATTATCGTTGCGTGTATAAAAGCTTGTCAAAACATAGCATGGTCAGGTGGAACTGAAATGGTGTATATGTTGTATGGTCTTTTGTCTTACGAGGTTGTAAAGATGCCAATTCTGATTGCATTCATCCCCCCGGGGTGACAACCGGGTAGGAATTCCGAAACCCGTCACCACCAGTGACGATGTTTAACATAGGGGAAATGCAAAAAAAAACGATGCCTTAATTTATTGGTGTCGCGCTGTTAATAACTACAGAGGCAAAATATTGGCTTTTTAGGAAAGGAATCACGTGGATGTCCCCTGGCTTGTTGTGGCCGGTTTCGGTGCCCATATCAAATCGACACGGAACACACTGTTCGTACAAAAAGAAGGAGTTATCGAGGAATACCCGCTTGAGTCAGTGCGCCACCTTTTGATTATTGGTGGTCATACCCTGCATACGCCTGTTATTGCAAACCTTGTAAAAAAAGGGGCCCGGTTATCATTTTTTGAAGCAGATGGTAAACCCGTCGGCACGATACGCCCGTTTAATAACCCGAAAGAAGCGGAGCTTTCGCAAATCCAGAAAAATGCACCCAGTTACCGGTATGCTGTTTCGATAGCGAGGGGTTCTATGAAATCCAAAACCCTCCTTATCGGGAGACTTGGTGAAATTGCGGGGCGGGAGCTTTATTATGTGGGTGAATTAGAGATTTTCTCGAATGCCCTGGATGAACTGGAATATCTCATTAAAATCAGCGAGATCCGCCGGATTGAGCGCCTGACTACCGATATGTACTACGAGGTCCTTTCCCGTGCACTTCCACCGGAGTTCGGATTCAGGCGGCGGACTGACAGGCCCTACCATGACCCGGTGAATGCGATACTTGCATTCGGGTACGCGATGCTCTTTGGGAATGTGATGTTCTCGGTGACAGGAGCCAATCTTGATCCTGATACGGGTATGTTACACCGGGGCCCCTCATCCCTGGTCTATGATGTCATGGAATCCTTTAAGGCGGATATGATTGACCGGGAAGCGATCCGGTTCATCAGGGAGGACCTCCGTGAACAGGACTACGAATGTGGTCCTGCCCGGTGCATCCTGTCAGACCCCTGCATGAAAGAATTGATCCGGCTATTTCACCAGACTATTGACCAGGATGCAATTGACCGCCAGGTTGCAGCTCTTCGTGAATCCCTTGAACAAACAACTGACTACATCATTGAGAGGTGATATTTTCCCGGGCGTTACCCGGGATCCCAGGTTTTTCTTTTTTTCCCAACCGCGGTTTGCCCGAATCAATACTCTTTTTCATTTGCGTTGAATTGATACCCTGTACCATGGGAACCAGGGGGATAGTGCTGATCTGTAAAAGAATGTTTATAAGAAGCTCCTGGTATGTGAAAACCGGCCATCTGGTTTTCGAAATCCAAGTCCATTGCTGCAGTAAGCGGCGAATACTATAATATAGCAATATATGGTTTATACTGGCTTCGCTCTCTACGAAAAATGTGAAAAAAATAACGACAAATATTGGGATTGAAGCAATAATGAGTGAAATTTTCAGGAATTAAGGCATTCCTGATCCTTATGCACAAGATGTGGGATGACTCGCCGGAATGATTGCGATGCCAACCGATGAACGGGATTTTTATAAAATGATAGAAAAAAAGGCCACAATGAAAAAAGGAGATATTCGCAGTTTTTAGGTATTTGGTTTTATTATGGTAAATTCATTGAATTCCTGGAATTCCCGGTCTATCATTTTCATATCCCTGATCACCGCACGCGGGCACCCGTAAATCATCGAGGTGAACTTGTCGAGCACAATTTTGTCACCGGTTGAAATAATCCGGACTGAACCGTCCGGGAGGTTCATCACCTCGCCCCGGATGTTTAGTTTCTGTGAAATTCTTTTCACACAACTCCGGAAACCGACTCGCTGGACCTTTCCCGAGATATGGATCTCAATTGTCTGCATTCTTCCTCCCGTTAGGCCGAGGTCTTCTCGTTATTTCGGGTGCGATTCCCGGACCCTTGAATAATTGAAGTACACGGTATGCGGGTTGCACTAAATACCGCACCCATTGCGAAGAAATCCGGACCGTGTCAGGGGAGTGTTTCATCATATCTCTCCACCATGTACATCGACCCACGCATAGAGAGATGAACCCAGCCCCATTTACACAGGACTCAACGATCACATCCGGCAGCAACACTACATTCAACGGTCCTAATTATGATGGTTTGAAATTAAATTTAGATAAATTAGATATTAGTCTTTTTCTTTTGAACGCCGCACTGGCAAATCCTGTTAAAATAAATATGCCCCTGATTTCATGGAAAATAATACGGGGACCCCGAATTTCCGGGGGAAATGGGGTAAAAATCATTCATGTTTTAAAACAGGGCTGATGTAATCCATTAATTCCTGGAAAAACTTCCTGGCTGAGTCTGGTACCGCCGACTCCACCATAACGCGGACGAGCGGTTCAGTGCCGGATGGCCTGACAAGTGCCCAGGCATCGCCTTTTGTGATCCGCAGACCATCGGTACGGTCAATATGGTATGCCTTGCAGGACTCTGCCAGTAGTTCGATCAAATGCTCCGGGTGGGCAATCCGGATTTTTTCTTTTATCATGTGAAACACCGGCAGTTGATCAATGAGCGTTGATAACGGGAGATCTGAACCGGCAAGGATTGCCACCATCACCGTGGCAGTCATGCCTCCATCCCGGCAGAACTGGTGGTCCGGGAATATGAGGCCGCCGTTCCCTTCTCCACCAAATACGACTGTTTCACCCTTTTCAAGGAGGTCTCTCATGGTCCTTGCCACGTAAATGCTTCCGACCGGGGTATAAACTACCGAGCCCCCGTGTTTTTTTACGATGGTCTCCACCAGCAGGGAAGAACTGACCGGTGTGACAACAACTCCCGGATGTTTCCTGCAGATGTGATCCGCAACCAGGGCAAATTCCTGGTTCTCTTCGATGAAGCGACCATTTTCATCGACAAAGACTGCCCTGTCCGCATCCCCGTCGTGGGCAACTCCGAATGCAGATCCGGTTGACCTGACAAGATCTGCAAGCCCTTTAAGCCCGTCAAGCGAAGGTTCCGGAAGTCGTCCCGGGAAATGCCCGTCTACCTGGGCGTTAATCGAGAACACCCGGCACCCGAGTCCTGTCAGGATTTTAGGTGTGGTGACCGAGGCAGCTCCGCACCCCGGGTCGACCACTACTGACATATTCCGGCCGATATTCTCCGGTACTGACCTGATTATTGCGTCGGTATAGTCGTTGACCAACTGGGTGGCCGTAGTCCCGGATCCAACCTGTTCCCATGATTTTACATCAAAATTCCGGGAAAATATCCGCTCTTCAAGGAGTAACGTCTGCTCATCTCCCATCTCGGTACCATCGGGTTCGATAATTTTGACCCCGTTATATTCAGGGGGATTATGTGAGGCCGTGATCATCGCGCCCCCATCAAAGTGGTGCATCACAAGGTATTGGAGGGCCGGCGTCGGGAGCATCCCACAGTCGACCACGTCACATCCCGCTGCCATCAGGCCTGCTTTTACGGCATTTGCGAGACTTTCCCCCGAGGTCCTTGAGTCCCTGCCGACCGCGATACGGCCTTTACGCATCGATCCGAGTGCAAGACCGATCGAGAGGACTAGGTCAGGTGTCATGTCCTTTCCAACGATGCCCCTGACACCGTTCGTCCCGAATAATCGTTTCTCTAATTTTTTAACAGCCATTCCTTGTGACTCCGGGGATATTCTGGTGCACATACGGTTTCCCAGGTGTTCCGGGTATTGTATGTCACCTGTTCTCTCATACAGTATATCTTTATTTTAACGGAAATAAGTTCGGCAGGTCGCGATCTTGTTTCGTTCACACCACCCGGACTCCTTCCGGGTGACGATACCGGCCAGGGGGGGAAAAATGGGGGATTGATGTGTTCCTCCTGCTGGAAGTTTATCCTATTTGTGATATTTGTTTCTTAAAAGCCAGGGGGCCCGGCCATGGAAAAAAATCAGGTGAAGCGGCCAGGCTGGCCCGGGTCGCTCTGGAAACGGGCTACCTGCACCCATGTCGGGGTACCATTTACGGTCTTCACCGTCCAGAACCCGTACACTGCATATGCCCTGTCCCCGGACGCGATAAATTTCGTCCATCCTGTTACACCGTAATAATAGCTGGCAGTATGCTCTACCGCTTTCTTCAGTTGTTCATACGAGGCATCTTCGGAATTCAGGAGTGAACGAGCAGCAATCGCTGTTGCATCATACGCCGCAAGGGAATACGGGTCCGGTGCAACGCCCGTCATTGCCTGGACCCGCGGTTTGACATCCAGGGGCCCACCTGATTCATTCTCTTCCCCGTAGACCGGGCTATAAAATCCCGTCTTCTCTGCAAAATACGCAGCCGACGCATTCTTTGTCACGGCGTCGGTTTTTGCGGCTCCGTCGCTTCCGAACCACAAAACCGTTTCAAGAGGCGGGTAATCTGTAGCACCAGATAGCAGGGGCACCATTTCATCAAATCCAATTGAATACACCCCAACAGAATTATTGCCATACTGCTGCTGTGCCGCGTTTACCTGTGGCGACAGGTCTGCCAGGATCGGGGTGAAGTCCCTGGAACCTGGTTCAAAAAGGTACCCGTTCATAACAACCCCTCCATTCTGTTCGAAGCGGGTTTTCGTCGCACTTAAAAGGCCTTTACCCCATGTATCATTCCTGACAACCGGGATGATTACCCGGATCCCTGACCGATCGAGGTATCCGGCCATTGCCTCTCCCTGCCGTGTGTCATCCGGTACTAACCGGAATACATTATCCCCGGCAATTGACAAGGCAGGGGAGGTACTTCCATAGCTAATCACAATGATACCCTGCTGGTCAGCCCAGTCTTTGACACCGGCAAGCTCCGCACTCGTGGCCGGGCCTACGATAATTCGTGCACCTTCCTGGTGTAATTTCTTTATTTTTTCAATCGCAACGGCAGGATCTGTCCCGGTGTCTTCAACGAGCAGGCGTACCTTTCTCCCGGACCCGATTGTTGCGAGATTTGCATTGGTATCATTTGCCGCGAGTGCAATTGCGGCGTTGAAGTTCAGTCCCTTAGAACTCCAGTCCCCGGTAAGGGGGACCAGTGCTCCGATAACGATTTCCTTTGATTTGGTGATGGGTGGTGGTCCCGTACACCCGCTCAGAATAACGCTGGTAATCAGTAATGCCACTACAAAAAGCATTCCGGATTTCATATAATATCACAGGGAACGTGGCATCTAAAATATCTTCTGCTTTCCAATAGGTCGGGGAATGTTCTTCGCGATTACACAATCTGAAATTTGGGGTTTTTCGCAATTTTGTTAAACCAGATCTTTATCCTTGCTTTCTATTTGGTCTGCGACGGCCCTTTTTTCGAGCATGATCCGTGCCGCCTCGCCAACCCCTCTCATCACCTTCGTGATCCGGTCCTCAATATCGATCTCTTCATCGATGTCGAGTGATGTCCCTTCCACTTCGAGGAGGAACCGTGCAACTTCGCCCGACTCGAAGAGCATGTCATCGAGTTCGTCGGGTGAAAAGAACCCGCACATTGCACCGTAGAAAAATGTGGCGCCAGCCTTGTTCACTTTCTTCTTAAAAGAGTTCCGCGCCTGGTTAACGGCCTGGGGGGTATAGGGCTCCTGCATGAAGGGGACCAGCTCCGGGAGGTGCTGCCCGATGAATGTCATCTCTGCCCCACCACGCGTTCTGAAATCTGTGCAGAGTCTCGCGAGTGCCCATTCCCTGGCGGTGATATAGGTCCGCTTCCTGAGAAATTCGTTTACCCTCCGGTATGTCGCGCCGTCTACCTTTTTAAACTTGGTGTATTTGCTGATTTCCGGCTTGCGAGCGGGTTCTTCCATTAATAATACGGTTGGATACAACTGGTTATTATAAGATTTGCCGTTTTTGGCCTTCTGGCGGGACTATAAATATCCATTGTTCATATCGCAGCATATAGTTTATATACAAAATGGGGCAATGGGGGAGTACCATGGATAATGCGGTAGAATATTGGTTATTTTAAATATCCGCGGCTATTAATGGATAATTTTCAAACTTAAATAAAAAAATATTTTGTCTTTGCGACGATTTAATTTCACCAGGGTAAAAATAATCCGCCAGATTTTCGTACTTTCCCGATTGGGAGCTACATTAATTTTATCGGTATACCCCAACAGCTTGCTGGCGGGGAGAAGCAAGGCGATCCAGAACTATCGGTGAACCTAAGGACGATTCCCTATCAACAGAACAACAAGGCGGCTGGTGTGAATTACGCCCCGTTGCATGCAGCGAGGTGCACCGAACCGTAGTTTGACAGAAATGTAAGTCAATAGATATTGGTGCCTGTTAATCGACGTTACCAGTCATTTATCATTGAGTTGTTTCGCTACCTGCTCGAAATCTTTGTCTTTTCGGTTTCAGCCTCTCCGATAAGCCTTCGGCGGGAAAATGTGTCAGGTTCTTTAATTGTCAGTTGATGGGCAATTTCCATCGATATACGCCCAGAATCCTTGAGGGCATCCCGTTCATTAAACTGAAGAAATGCGTCCAGCTTTACTTTCCAGTCTCTCATATACATCGGCTGCCGCCTTTCAGCCTGTGATTCGGCATAATCGAGGTACATGGTAACGATACGGTTGAGTTGCCGGATTTCCTCTTCGTTGAGGTGATTTTTCGCAAACGTCACATCGCCTTTACGCACCTTTACCTCTTTCCAATTTGTCAGGCCTATATTGGGCCTACCCGAGTCGACGCGATCTGCGATAATTTCAGCGGCGGTATGATGCGAGATGGCCCAGTGCAACTTGTTATGGGCGATTTTAAAAAATTCCTTCGTAAGTTCTGAATGGGGATCGTAATCAATTGATAATTTGAAAAGGTCGAGGATCTTCTGGTAAAACCTTTTTTCTGATGCCTTAATGTCCCGGATACGTTCCAGTAATTCATCGAAATAATCAGTTCCAATAGCAGTGCGGCCTTTTCCCGTAATTGTTCATCATCGAGTAAGAACCCCTTAATCAGGAATTCCCGGAGATGGTCGGTGGCCCATCTGCGAAACTGGGTTCCCTCATGTGATTGGACCCTGTAACCGATAGCGATGATCATATCCAGGTTATAATACAATATTTTGCGATGAACCGCCCTGGTACCTTCCGGTTGAACTGTCAAGTATTCCTTGACAGTTGAAGTATCCTATTCCTCATCTTTGAGAATGTTTTTGATATGCAGGTTTACATTCTGTTTTTTTGTCTGATACAACTCTGAAATCATCGCCTGGGTAAGCCATACCATCCCTTCATCCAACTTGACTTCTATTCTGCTCCTCCCATCTTCGGTCTGGTAGAACTGGATCATACATACGGACTCATATTGAGAATCGTCCGGTGTCATTCAGTTATACCCTCCACGATCTTCCGCTCCTCCTCCGTGAGTCCGTAGAGTTCGTACACCAGGTCGTCGATCTCCTTATCCGTCGCCGCAATCTGCCTCTTGATCATGGTCTGCTCCTGGTCGGTCCTGGCCTCGGGAAGCCGCTTGTTGAGATCGAGCATCCGCTCAACAATGGTAACCATTTTATCGTGGCGGGCGATGTCGACGGGATTCAAAGGATCGATGATGTGGATTGGATGAATAAGTAATGGATACGGGAAAATGGGAGATTGGTTTAACATGGCATCGCAGAGCCGAGAACGTACCTTCGTACATCGACCTGCGGCCCGTTCTTTGCTATCTGTTCTCCGATAGTAAGAATTTCGTGGACAACCTGCTCATCCACATAATCTTCAATGCAGTTGGTGCAGACCTGAGCTGGGACATCTTTTACGGCAAGGGTCCTTCCATCACGATCAAAGGTAACGGTCGTTGTGCCCTCTTTAGTATCCCCATGTTTGCAGATGACGCACTTTAATGATTTTCTCCGGGTGTAATTTTCAGAACCATGTATTCGGGTCTGGTTCGTATGTTGTGATAACAATTGCTTCACGATTTACATTATTGTATGCCATGACGACGTGAAGAGGAGACTGTTTACCTTTCCTGAAATAAGACCGCTGGGGTAAGGGGTGTCATCAGGATATTCTTCAATAATTGTTCCAGTTCGAGCAGTACATGAATATCGGAATCCGAGATTTTTAGCTGGAACATCTGCCGTCATGTATGGATACGGAATGTCAGACGCCGGTATACCGGGTATTTTTTATCATTCATTTCCCACCTCCCGATTCTA